>Ga0306921_10001523_pt1 | contig 22555 bp, 24 predicted proteins | sample sta12Cox44000080_FD_203760 | JGI IMG/M metagenome (GOLD analysis project Ga0306921, IMG submission 203760) | Lab enrichment of tropical soil microbial communities from Luquillo Experimental Forest, Puerto Rico - statoxic.12C.oxic.44.000.080 (v2)... | ecosystem: Environmental > Terrestrial >...
CTTTCGCCGCTATCCGATGGGCTAGCCAGCGCAGACCTCGCAGCCTGTGCCGCGAGGTATCCCAAGCAATGCGGCAGGCCTATTCATCTTGCCTGACCAGGCACAGAACAGGTTGTTGTGGGCGCCGGTGCTATGGGCAACCGGTTGGGTCACCACCCGCACCGAGTCGGCGATCCGGCGTGAGGCGCCGCTGTCCGCCCGTCACGGACTGTAGTTTGCGCTGCCCGCCGCTTGACGTGCGCTGTCCGTGGCCAGGCCCGCTACGGATGCTTGTCCGCGAACAGCTAGATCGGCCGGCGGTCTAGCTCCGGGCTGGTCAGCTCAGGGCGGGCCCGAGCCAGCTGTTCTGCGCGCCGTCGCGCTCGGAGCGAGGCGATGGGATACCAAGCCCCCCCGGGGGGCTATGACGCCCCAGATTTGGGGATGTTGTTATCGGCGTCCCTTGTCGCGGTGGTCTGGGAGGCGATGGGGATGAGCAGGCGTAATACCAGGCAGGGCAAAGCCCGGCGCCGCGCGGAGCGTGACCGCCCGCGGGTTACGGAGCGTGAGCTGAAGCGCCCCGGGACCTCGGACCAGAGACCCCGGGCCGACGGGCTTAAGGCGTTTTTGGCGGCTCCGCGCCCAGCCGGTTCTGGCCCCCGGAACTTCGATGAACACGGTTCTGGGCTGGGCTCCGACGCCGACAGCGGCCCGATCGCGGTGGAACTCGACGAGGCTGATCTGGATACCGGCGCGGATCTGGGAAACGCGGATCCTGGTGACTTCGGCGATCTCGACGCCGACGACGCCGGCCTGCAGGCCGCGCTCACTGTCCTGGCTGTCCTGGCCGACGACATCAGCGACGTCGCCGAGGTGGGCGACGATCTGGCCGGCGACGTCGGCGGGCCGGACGTAGCTGAAGACCTCGAGGACGCTGAGGCGGGCCAGCTGTCCGCCGAGGCGGATGCCGAGCCCGAGGGCCCCGGCGCGGCCGGCGAGCGCGTGGCCACGCTTTCCCCGGAGGCGGGCGGCGAGGACGAGGAGATCTTCGTCGTCGGTGACGATGATGATGACCTGCCCGCCGCCCGCGTGGCGGTCGCGGGCGCGACGGCGGACCCGGTCAAGGACTACCTCAAGCAGATCGGCAAGGTACCGCTGCTCAACGCCGAGCAGGAAGTCGAGCTGGCCAAGCGGATCGAGGCGGGCCTGTTCGCCGAGGAGAAACTCGCCCATGGCGGCGAGAACCTGCCCCGCGACGCGCGGAAGGACCTGGAGTGGATCGCCGAGGACGGCCGCCGGGCCAAGAATCACCTGCTGGAGGCGAACCTGCGGCTGGTGGTCAGCCTGGCCAAGCGGTACACCGGCCGCGGCATGCTGTTCCTGGACCTGATCCAGGAGGGCAACCTGGGGCTGATCCGGGCGGTGGAGAAGTTCGACTACACCAAGGGCTACAAGTTCTCCACGTACGCCACCTGGTGGATCCGGCAGGCGATCACCCGGGCGATGGCCGACCAGGCCCGCACGATCCGGATCCCGGTGCACATGGTCGAGGTGATCAACAAGCTGGCCCGGGTGCAGCGGCAGATGCTGCAGGACCTGGGCCGCGAGCCGACCCCGGAGGAGCTGGCCGTCGAGCTGGACATGACCCCGGAGAAGGTCGTGGAGGTGCAGCAATACGGCCGGGAGCCGATCTCGCTGCACACCCCGCTCGGCGAGGACGGGGACAGCGAGTTCGGCGACCTGATCGAGGACACCGAGGCGATCCAGCCCGGCGAGGCGGTCAGCTTCACGCTGCTGCAGGAGCAGCTGCACTCAGTGCTGGAGACGCTGTCCGAGCGCGAGGCCGGCGTGGTCTCGATGCGATTCGGGCTGACCGACGGCCAGCCGAAGACGCTGGACGAGATCGGCAAGGTCTACTGCGTGACCCGGGAGCGCATCCGGCAGATCGAGTCCAAGGCCATGTCCAAGCTCCGGCACCCGTCCCGGTCCAGCCTCCTCCGGGACTACCTCGGCTGACCTGACCGGCGGCCGTCAGCCCCAGGATGTAACAGCGGTCCACGCCCGACCGGCTCGTGCGCGCACAGAACGCCCAGAACTGGACGGCCAGCACCGTGATCGGCATCGAGCCGAAATCCGCGCCGAATGGCGCGGGTACGCGCGCCCGCGGGCTCGTCAGCACCCACGGTCAGTGCTCGGGATGCCCATCGAGCCCTGCAGGAGGGTCGCCGCACAGTCCAGCGGCAGGATCGTCATATCGCGAGGACGCTAACACCCGTCACCGAGTGCGGCGAGATACGCGCGTACCTGCTGCGCGCGCGGTTGCCCCCACCCGCAGCCGGGAGCGGATAGCCCGGATCGAGGGGACGCGGCCGGCCGCCACGTCGGCGGCGAACACCTCGGCAGCCCGTACCCGCAGCGGGTCCGCCCCGGATACGGCCACGGATACATGCTCCGCCCCGGATACACCGCCATCGGGCTGCCGGGTGCCGCGGATGATCGTCATGAACAGCTCATACGACCCGACCAGCGCGACGGCCGGCCACGCCGCCACCGCGGCGCCGGCCGGGCCGTGGCCCAGCCCGTGCGCCACGTTCGCCGCCAGCGTCGCCGCGATGCCCAGGCCGGGCAGCCACCGCGCCAGCGCCGGAACCGGCGCCTCGCGGCGCGCCGAGTCCAGCAGCACCATCGAGCTGGCGTAGATCAGCCCGTCCACCGTCGGCGGCACCAGCCGGCCGATCCACCCCGTCTCCCCGTGCGCCCGCACCAGGGCATAGGCGTGCTCGCAGGACGCGACCGCGGCGACCGCCGCGACGCCGGCCACCGCCCCCGCCGTGGACCACCTGATAATCTGCCCGGTGGTCATCGCGCACCGCCAGCCCCATCCAAGAAGAACTCTGCGGCCAGGGGGCATTGGCATTTCGTTACACTCGGGCCTCGGACACACATACAAGTCCCTGACCTGCGGTTATGTGCATCCTAGTATGGCCCAGGTACGCAAAGCCGCAGGTCGCAGACATGGGGGTTCAAGTCCCTCTCGGACACATGCTTACGTACATGGTGGCAGCCCATGCACGTGGTCAAACCTGCCCCGTGCCGCGCACCCCATCAACGACCATGACCTGATCTCGATCTGCCAAGAACGCAGTGTCGCGCAGAACGCCGAATCGGAGTGACTGAGAACTGGGCCCGCGCGATGGATCACAGCGCGCAGACTATCTGCTTGTGTGCGGCCGCAGCGGCCCAGCGTCCCTCGCGGGGTAATGCACCAGTCCGCGCTGGGTGATGCGCATCGGCAAGTTGTTGCTCGCGGCGCCGGGCGTCACGCCTTCTGGCCGAGCAGGTCGGATGGCGGCCATGGGTCGATCCGGAGCAGGCTGGACTGGCGGAACAACTCCGGGACGAGAATACCCATCCGCTGATAGACCAGCGGCGGCACCGAGATGTCGGCCAGGTAGAGTTCGCCCACGTTCGGCGCATCGAGCAAGCCGACCTTGGGCAGGGCCAGGGTGAGAGTGGCGGTGGCCTGGACAGCGGGAGTACCGGCCGCCCCGGTCGTCAGGTCGAGGCCGCTGGGAGTGTCGAGGGCCAGAATCGGGGCGGCCTGGCCGTTGGCCCAGGTGATGAGCTCTGCGGCGGCGCCGGCGGGGTCGCCTCGCAGGCTATAGCCGATCAGCGCGTCGATGATCAGATTGGCGGTGGACGGCCGGCTGGCGATGGTGACGCCCATCCGGGCCAGGATGTCGGCCTGGTGGGCGGGCACCGGGGTGAGGCGGCCCGGTTCGGAGAGCACGGCCTGAACCTGACAGCCGCGGTTGGCCAGGTGCCGGGCGGCGACCAGGCCCCCGCCGCCGTTGCCGCCCGGCCCGGCAAGGACCGTCACTGAGGTGGGCGAGAAGCGGGTGATTGCCAGCTCGGCCAGGCCGCGTCCGGCGTTCTCCATCATCTGGACGAGTTCGATGTGCAGGTCCTCGACCATGGCCCGGTCGACAGCGCGCATCTGCTCGGTGGTCAGCGCCGGGACCGCGGTGCGGCTCACAGTACGCATCGGCCTCCCCTTTCCGGTGTTCGGCCCGCCCGGCTAAGGTCCATGACCTGCACCCGGACCGGGACGTCATCTCCGGTTTGGAGTTGCCCGGCGGCCAGGATCCGGCACGGCCACGACGACGTACGCGAGCTGCCGGGTCGTTCTGCCGGTCCACGCCGACTACGGCCGACTTTGCTCTCTCAATTACCTGACAGGCCCTGAGGATGAACCACGGGTGCAGCGCGGGTTTCTCGTTGTAAAGGCTGGACTGCCGGGGACTGCGGCTACACACGCTGCCCGCTGTAGAGCGCCATTCCGGAGAAGTCCACCCACCCTGGCTGCGCGCGGTCGGGGAAGGCAGCCTTCAGGGCACTGGCGTAGGACTGGCCGTCCTTCGACGCGGCGTAGATCTCTTTCGCCCGTTTCAGGTACGCGATGGTCGCGTCGAACGCGGATGGATCTGTCGGGATGTCGTGGCCGATGATGATGGTGTCGTAACCAGGCATTTCTTTCAGGGTCTCGAGGATGGTGACCCAGTTGTCGAAGTGCCCTGCCAGTGTGAACGCGTGGTCTCGGGATGCGAACACCAGATCGAATGCGAGCATGACCCGTTGCTCGGGCAACAGGGCCATGAGTTGAACGTCGGACTCTCCGTGGGGGTACTCCCTGAATTCCAGGCGCGCGCCGTCGAAGGTCTGCGGGCCGGCGGAGATGGCGCCTGAGGGTACTGTGACGCGGGTTGCGATCTTGTCCCCGTAGCTCGGCTGGAGCTTGCCGAGCATGATCTCGCCGGCGGCACGGACGAGTTCCGTCACGCCGGGCAAGGCGTGCACCTCAGCCTGCGGGAAGCGTGCGGTCAGCACCTCGAGGCCGGACCAGTGATCGGGGTGTGGGTGCGAGAGAATGATCCGGTCCACCGGCTTGTTGAGGCGGCTCGCGTAAGCGGCCGCCTCATCGGCGTAGGCACGCACCAGCTGTCCGTCGAAGATGATGAGCTTCGTTGGCCCTTCGAGGATGTGTGTGTTGACGAGCCATCCCTCAGGCGGGCTCGTATAGGTGTGGATCGTGACCTTGCCGCCGCGGGTGATAGTGATCGTGCCGTTCATGAGATCGTGACCTCCTCGATGTCGGTCGTGATTGTGGCGACGCCGACCGGGCCCGGCTATCGGTGTGACATTGCTGGCCGCAATTTGCCGGCGTCGCGGGGCAGGGGTCATGGCATTTGCCGTGCCGGCCAGGTGAGACCGTCTGGGCAGCCGAGCCGTAGTCGTTGGCCGTGTGGAGTGCCAGTGAGCCCGGAGGTGAGCTGAGGTGGCCGGCTGGCCTGCTGCCACCAGGTGAGGATGGATTCGATGTCGTCCCAGAGCAGGCGGGGCCTGTGCTGGCAGACCTGGTAGTCCGACTGGTTTGGGTCGGAGTCGACGCATGCCCAGGATCCATCGGGTGGGCCATGGAACCAGGTCGAGATTCTCCCGGTGCCATCATCGGCGGGGATGTCGTTGGCCAGTACCTTGGGCAGCACGGTTCCACCACTGTCCAGGCCCTGAGGGTGGCATGGTGCCGGCGTCGTGAGCAGCGGGAGCGCCGCTGGGTCTGGCCGGCGTGGGCGCCGACTGCCTGGAGCAGCCGCCTGAAGTCAGGGTGGCGCTGGGCGCGCAGGCTGATGAACCCGTGCATGAGGACTAGCGCCGGTTCATCGCCGGGGCAGTCGGTGACGTGCAGCCCTCCATCGGTAGCCGGGACCTGGCGGATGATGGCGCTGCGGCTGGCGTCGACCATGGCGGCCTGCTCCTATGATCGCGGGACAGTTTCACAATGTGACTCCCTGCTTTCGAGCGCGCACCGGTCACCGCATCAGGTGACCGCCTGGATCAGGCCGGCGATCTCGTTGGGCTTTTCGAGGCTGGCAAAGTGGCCGGTGGCGTTGAGCGTCATGAGGTGGGCGCCGGGGATTGCGCGGGCGTTGGCGTCCCGCTCAGCGGGGTGTGACCAGTCCTTGTCACCGTAGACAAGCGTGACCGGGACGTTTACCTGGCGGTATTGCGCGCGGGCCGACAGCCAGCCGCGCCACTGCAGGCATAGCGAGCGGAACGCGCGCGCGTGCCCCGGTAGCCGGCCGCATCGGGCGATCTCGTCGACCAGGGCGGGCGGCAGCTTGTGCCGGTCATGAAGCCCGCCTGCCATGACGAGCCGGAGCAGCCTTTTCGTGCCCGCGCGGGCGACGATCGGGCCAAGAACCGGCCACAGGATCGTGGTGAACACGACGTTGTTGAGCGGTGAGCTCCGGCGCGCGCCGCCCCAGCGGCCATAGTCGTAGGGGTTGACCGCCAGGACATGGGCGATGCGAGGATTGCCCCGCGCGGCAAGGATCAGGCCGATGGAGGCGCCGATCGACTCGCCGACGAACACCGTGTTGTGCAGCTGGAGTTGCTCAAGCAGGGCTTCGACAGCGTCGCTGAAGTAGCCGGCCGTGTAATCGACCGGCGGGGCGGCCGATGCGCCGTGCCCGGGCAGGTCGATCGCGATCACCTCGGCTTGCGTGGTGTCCAGCCGCTCGATGACTTGGAGAAACATGTCAAGCTGCGTGCGCAGCGTGTGAACGAACACGACCGGTGTCCCCGAGCCGACGCGCAGGTAGCGGACGTCGCAGCCGTTGATGGTGGCCCGGTGGATCTTTGATGGCAGGTGCCGACTCGCAGGCTTCGTCATGGCTGCTTAGAGCGGCTAGCTGGCCAATCTGTTACAGCCCTGGCCGGGACGCCGCCGCCCGGGCCTGCGTGTAACGCAGGCGGGTCTGAGCGCACTAGGTGGTATGGCGGCTGTGCAGCGGGAGCGGTGCGCGAGCTGTGGTGACGATCACGTTCGTGTCCGCTGCGACAGCGAGCTGGGCGCGCGGGCTCGGCGCGGCGGCCGGCGCCCGCCGGCCAATGGCACCGGGCCCATGTCGGCGCTCGCCCCGGTGAGCAGGCCGTGCGCACGCGCCGCGATAAGCCAGATCGCAGCACCCTCGCGCCGGGCGTGAGCGGTACCCACGGTTATGGGCACCGATCGGCTGGAGGCGCTCAGCGACAGGGTCCTGGCAGTTGCCATCACGCTGCTTGTGCTGGGCCTTCAGGTGCCGGTGCCGGGCCGTGGCTCGCTCGCGTCCCAGCTCGCCCGCGCGTGGCCGTCGTTCGCTGCCCATCTGGTCAGCTTCTTGGTGATCGGGATCATCTGGGTCAACCACCACGCCCTGCTGCACAACATCGCGCACATCGACCGGACGGCAATGTTCGTCAAACTTGCTGTTGCTGATGTTCGTGACGGCGATCCCGTTCTCGACCGAGACCCTTCACCACGGCGGGCGGGACAGCCACCTGGCAGCAGCGATCTACGGGCTGCCGGTGCTCGGCGTGCGCTCAGTTTCACTGCGCTGTGCGCGTGGGCGGCCCGTCGCGGGGTGCTTCACGTCGCCATGGCGGGCCGCCGGGCGGCTACTTCCGTGCGCCGTTTCGCTGCCAGGCCGGTCGCGATCCTGGCCGCGATCGGTGCGGCGTTCTTGAGCGCGATCGCCGCGTTGGCGGCACACGCAGCGATCGCCGACTACTACTGCGTCGGGCGCTCGCCTGCCGGTGCCGATCTGTGAGCGGCCCCTCCTCGGCCGGCCCCGCGTGCGCGACTCGCCCGGCGAGGCGGGACCTGAAGCCCCACGTGCCTCACGCCGCCGATGCTAACCTTCGCCGTACTCCTGGCGCCTGCGCTATGCCATGGAGCCTCGGCCCGGCACACGGCCGGATCCCCGTAGCCTGCCGCGATTCAGGACTGTCCAGGTGGCTTGGAATCCATGAACGTGCGTGCCAGCTCGTCAAGGTTGTCAGGCTCGGCAGCTTCCCTGGGCAGCGACCGGAGCGCGCCGATCGTCAGGCGGAATTGCTGGAGGTAGGCACGACAACCGGGGCATCGCTCGCTGTGACACTCGAAACGGATTCGGTCCCGTTCCGGCAACACACCGTCTTCGTGCGCCGTCACGAGCTCGGCGAACTCTTTGCACGTGATCTGCAGCGGCGGCGGCGTCATCGCCCACCGCTCCCCAGATACTTTTCAAGGACCTGCCTGACCCGCGAACGCGCGCGGTGCAGCAGCACCCGTTGATTTCCGTCGCTGATCCCCAGCGCTTCGCACACCTCGTCGGGAGCCCAGCCCTCGAGATCACGCAGGGTGATCACCACCCGCTGGCTGTCTGGCAACTGCTGGACCGCCGCTGCGATCACCGAGCGAGCCTCGGCCGCGAGCAGCGCGTCTTCAGGCCACTCGCGCGGATCGGACACCCAGAAATACGGGCGCGGCCCATGGTCGCGCGAAAAGAAACGCGACGGCTCGACGCTCGGTTCCGCAGCCACCGCATCGGCCGAGGCGAGCGCCGAGAACGGGATCTGCCGGCCGTCGCGCTCAAGCCGTGCCGACGCATGATGGGTGAGGATCCGGAACATCCACGTCCGCAAGCTTGACCGCCCCTGGAAGGAGTCAATCCCTTTGATCACTGACAGCCACGTCTCCTGGACCACGTCCTCACCAGCCGCCACGTCGTTGAGCTGCGCGTAAGCGACACGCAGCATCAGGGAGTGGTAGCGCTTCACGAGCGCGGCGAACGCCGCCTCCTCGCGACGCCGCAGCGCCGCCACCAGCAGCGGTTCGTTGCCGTCAAACGTGCCCACCGCCGGTCTCACGACTTCCGCCTGGTCCCGAGCCATACCCGTAAGACGCCTCCCGCCACCGCGAACCTGTGCCAGGCCGGCCGCCGCGAACTGCTCCCTGCTCCCAGGTACGACGCCCTGTTACCCCAGCCTACGTCTCGCTAACTGAGTACGGTGCGGCCCGCCGAATGGTTCAGTCACTTCCGGGCCGGTCCGGCACCACAGCACCCCGGACCGGCCGACCGGGAGGGCCCGGCGACGCTCGTGGACGGTGAGGAAGAAATGAGCCCGCTAGAGCGTTCGCCGCCGTCACTCGACCGCCCGAGCGGTGCACGGGCCAGCACGATGGCGACCTGCACCACCTCAACCCAAGACCGCGGGCCGGTCAAACGGGCCCCACAGCCGCGCAGATCACCCATTATGTGCCTGGATTATGTGCCTGGCTGGGGGCTCCGGTTGCAGGCTGGTCGCCCTCTCTCTAGCGGGGTCGTGTTGTCCGGTCCGCTGAGAGGGCAGGGGAGGCTGGGCGGCGGCCGTTCGTTCGGTGAGAATGTCAGTTGCCGGGACGGGCAGGCTGCCACGGCCTGAGCCGGTGCGGGATCCGCTCCCAGCCAGCGTCGATGTGGGGGCCGCGCCGGTGTCGTACGGGTGAGGGACCAGTGCCAGCTGAGAGGAGTCAGGCGATGCAGTTCATGCTTGTGCTCTACGAGGACCCGGAGCTGATAGCGACCGAGGAGCAACGCCAGGAGGCCGTGCAGCGCGTCGGCGAGTACGCGATGAGCCTGGTCGGTGACGGCACGCTCAAGGGTGGTTCGCCGCTGCACCCGGTGACCGAGGCGAAGCAGATCCGCACCCGCAACGGCCAGCAGCGGATCCTCGACGGGCCGTTCGCGGAGGCGAAGGAGGTCATGGCCGGGTACTTCATTGTCGAGGCGCCTAGCGTCGAGGCGGCCACCGCGATCGCCGCGCGCTGCCCGAACGCCGAGTTCGGTTCGGTCGAGGTCCGCCAGATCGTGCCCATGGGATGACGCGGTTTTTGCTGGCCGGCACCCGGCCGCCGCAGCATGACCTGACTGGCTCGCCCGGCGAGCTGGCGCTGGCCGCCGCCGCGCATCGTCTCGTGGCCGCCGCCGCGTGGTACGGCTGGCTGCGGCGCTGGGGGCTGCTGCTGTCGTTCGGCCTGGCGCGTGATCCGGTGGCCGAGGTGCGGGCCTGCCTGGTAGTCCTGGCCAGTGACGACCAGGCGGCCGAGCGGCTGGCGGGCGGGTGGGGGATGGTCAGCGGCTACCGGGTAGCCGTGCTGACGCTGACGGGTGAGGGCACGCGGTGAGCGAGCCGACCGAGGCGGCTCTGACGGTGGCGTTCCGCGAGGAGTGGCCACGTCTCATCGCGGCGGCGCTGCGGATCACCGGAGACCTGCAGGCGGCCGAGGACGTGGCGCAGGAGGCGCTGATGGCCGCGCTCGACCAGTGGCCGTTGCAGGGCATACCTGGCCGTCCCGGGGCCTGGCTGATGACCGTCTGCCGCAACCGCGCCCGCAACCTCGTCCGCGACGCCGACCGGGCGCAGCAGCGGATCGCATCGCTGCGCCCGCTGCTGGACGGCATGCCGCGGTCCGGACACCAGGCGCCCGGCAGCGAGGCACCTGAGATCGCCGATGACCGGCTGCGGCTGATCGCGATGTGCTGCCATCCGCTGCTGACCGCCGACGCGCAGGTGGCGCTGACGCTGCGGATGGTGGCCGGGCTGACCACGCAGGAGATCGCCCGCGGCTTCACGGCCCCGGCAGCCACGATCGCCCAGCGCATCGTGCGCGCCAAGCGGACGCTGCGGGAGCACCGGGTCGCGTTCGCGGCCGACGATCCGGACATCCGCGCCCGGCTGGCCTCGGTCCTGGACGTCATCTACCTGATCTTCAACGAGGGCTACCTGCCTGCCGAGAGCGACACCCTCACCCGCGGCGACCTGGCGTTTGAGGCCCGCCGTCTGGCCTGCCTGCTAACCAGCCTGATGCCCGCAGAACCGGACCCGTGGGCGCTGCGCTCGTTGCTGTCGTTCCAGCTCAGCCGGTGGGCGACCCGAACCGGGCCGGACGGTGCGCTGCTCACCCTGGACGCCCAGGACCGCGGACGATGGGACCGTGAGCTCATTCTTGATGGGATTGCCGCCCTCGACCGCGCCCGCGGTGGACCGCGCAGCCCGCTGCTGCTGCAAGCCGAGCTCGCCGCCTGCCATGCCACCGCGCCGTCGTTCGCCGCCACCGATTGGGCCGCGATCGTGGCGCTCTACGACGAGCTCCTTACCGTGCAAAACACGCCGGTGGTGGCGCTCAACCAGGCCGTGGCCGTGGCGATGGCGGCCGGGCCCGCCGCCGCGCTGCCCGCCCTGGACGGGCTGGCCAGCGATCCCGTGCTGGCAGGCTCACACCGGGTGTGGGCCGTGCGGGCCGACGTGAACAGGCGCGCTGGCCGGATGGCGGCCGCGATCGCCGATTACGATCGGGCCCTGGAACTGGCCAGCAACCAGGCCGAACGCCGCTACCTGACCCAAGCCCGCCGACAGGCCGAGGAGGCCGCGATGCCCATGCCCACCTTCCGCAAGTCACCGCCAGAGCTGGTGGCCCGCTTCGACGAGCTGGCGCGGCTGGCCGGTGACGCCGACCGCAAGCAGATGTTCGGCTACCCGGTCTACGTGCTGCGCGGACACATGTTCATGGGACTCCACGAGGACTCGCTTATCCTGCGCCTTGCCGACGCCGATCGGGCGGAATTTCTCGACCGCTACGGCAGCGGCCTGTTCGAGCCGATGCCGGGCCGGGCGATGAAGGATTACGTTGTCGTACCGCCGACCCTGGCCTACGACGACACCGCCATCGTCGAGTGGGTGCACAAGTCACGCGCCTTTGCCGAGCAGCTTCCCGCCAAGAAACCCAGACAGAAGAAAGGCTGAACCACCGATGCCGCATGCCGAGCACACCGTCACCGTCAGCAGGCCGCAGCAGGACGTCTTCGACTACCTCGCCGACGGGATGCACAACCGCGAGTGGCGCGCTGGGGTGCTGGAGATCAGACGGACATCCGGCGACGATGGCAAGGGAGCCACCTACCGGCAGATCCTGGCCGGCCCTGGCGGCCGGCGCATCGACGGCGACTACCAGATCACCGTATTCGACCCGCCCCGGCGGCTGGAATTCCAGGTCACCGCAGGTCCGGCGCGCCCCGCCGGCGTCTTCGAACTGAGCGAGGACGCAGCGGGATCCACCCGCGTCCGGTTCAGCCTCGACCTCGACCCTGCAGGGCCCATGAAGCTCATGACGCAGGTGATCGCCAGGCAGATGCGGCGCGAGGTCGCCCAGCTCGACAACCTCAAGGCCATCCTCGAGCGCCCCGAGCGCTGACCGCGCATGACCGGCAGCCGCGTTCGGAGACGCTCGACTGGCTCAAGCCGGAGTAGCTCACCAGCCCCGTGACCCGCAGCCCCGCCGGGTTCCTGGCCGAAGAGCTGGTTGCCCTCGCCGATCACCCGGCAGACCGCGGGCCGCGACCACCTCGGGCTTGCCCGTCGCCTGCGTCCGTGCCCGCGGCCCGGGCGGCCGGCGCCAGGGCGCCGGCGCCCCACAGTGTGCTGGCGGGCTCGCCGCCGGTCAGGTAGAGGGTCCGCGGCTCGGTTTCGGGTAGCGGCCATGACTCGCCGGCCAGCCAGGTGCACGCGCCCATCAGGAAGACCTGGACCTTGGGCATCGGCTGCCACGCGGCGCTGTCATAGCACAGGAACCGGTCGAACCACGAGATGATGATCTCGTCGTAGGGGAAACGGGTGTCGCCCATCGGCCGCTGCCCCAGCCGCGCGTCAGGGCTGGTGGCCAGTATCTTGCAGTGCTTTGTCGGCGCCATGATGAGGTACTGGTCGGGGTGATGCTGCTGGAACTCGAACAGCTTGACGGTGTCGTATGCGCCGATGTCCATCCATTGATGTTGATGGATGGCATCGCTCCGGTGTAGCTGGCGTCGATGAGGTCGACGTCCCGCCAGGCGGGGCTGGCCGGACCATCGGCCATGAACGTCTCAAAGCCCGTCAGCGGCGAACCCATGCGCCGCAGCACTTCACCGCTCGGCGCCTCCCGGGTGGCCTTATCGAGGGCCGCGGCGTACTGCGGGTCCTGGAAGTCGGGCACGCTGACCGACCACGGTTGCCAGCCGGACTCCGTCACGCATAGGCGGCATGATGTAGTCGCAGCGGTATCGCACCGTGTCCGCACCGAGCGCGCGCACCGGGGGTTCCAGCGCTGTCGGTGGCAGGAATTCCTCTCGCCTGACGTCGGCTGCAGTCATGATCGTTCGGCCTCCGATGGCAGTTAACGACATGGTGCCCGACAGGCGCTTACGGGCCACCGGTGATAGCCGCGGCACGCCAGCTCGCGGACAGCAGGCGGCCACGCACGTCGGCGTCGAGCGCCGCGGCGAGGCGGCGGAGCAGGGCGATGGTGGGCTCGGTGCCGCCCTCTTCGATGCACTCGATCACGTCACCGGTTATGTCGGCGCGCTGGGCGAGTTCAGTGACGGTGAGGCCGAGGGCGGAGCGGATGTCGTACAGGGCCTGGCCGGAGGCCAGGGCCTCACGGATGCCGGCCAGTGCCGCCCGGTGTGATACTGGTCATGTGAGAGGCTGGCTGGGGCATCGCGGTGATGACGGCCCGGCCCGGCTGGACGATGAGCTGGCGGGGCTGGGGAGGCCGCTGGCGGTTGCCGACCGGTCCTGCTGCTGCGCAGCCGGGCCCGCGGTCACGGTCATCATGCCCCCGGCCCCGGGCCGCTTGCATCCGGTTGACCTGCTGCTGTGCGGCCACCACTACCAGGCAGGCCGCGCCGCGCTGCGCGCGGCCGGCGCTACCGTCTACGACGAAGCCGGCGTGCCGGTCATGACCGGCGGCAGCGAGCAGCCCCCTGCCCGCCGCGAACCCGCCGCGGCGGCCGGCGGCTGATCCCGCCCGGCTACGCCCGGATCCGCTCGCGCCCGGCGGAACGTACGTCCCGGGCACCATTCCCCCGCCCGCTGTCATCATCGGACCGCAGCACCGTGAGCATGCGGCTGCCGGGCTTCGGCCCGGCTCCGCGGGCATGCCGTAAGGAGGCCGGCTGCGCAGGCCGGAGTGGCCGGCGCCTGTACCGACGGGCTCACCCACGCTGGCCCGCGATGGCAAGCGCCGCGATGAGGTGCCCAGCCCCGCGGGATCGCTGCCCTGGTGGTTCCCCTGCCTGGTTCCGGAGACGGCGGCTAGGCGCGGGCGCGAACAGGCCGATCCGGTGGCTCAGCCCCTCCGGCGCCGCGCCGGAGGTGGCCGGTCGCGGCCGGGACCGGGTCCGGAAGGGTGCCGACGGATGCGGCCGGGACATGGTCTGAACGCGAGGCTGTTCAGCGGGTTCACGAACGCCCGGCCGGCGGGCCCGTGCGATCCACCGCCTGACGCGCGGGATTCAAGAGCCCGGGTGAGCGGCCCGGTCACCTGGCCGGCGCCGCAACCCGGCCCAATCACTCGCGGGGGATCGCCCGCCGCGGCCAGGCCGATGCCGAGTAGGGACGGCTGCCACTGCATGTCGCGGCGGGGCAACGGCCACGCCGCCAGCGTCCGCCGGCTGCTCGCCCGCGGCGCCGACCCCAACCTCCGTGACCCGGTCCACCACCGCACCCCGCTGGAGGACTGCCAGTCCGGGAACAGCGACAGGACAGCCCGGGCCACGCGGAGGTCGAGGCCCTCCTCAGGCCCCTCACGCGGCAGCAGGACACTGGCGCGCAGCTACCCGGTTCGTAACTGGTCAGGTGTCCTGTCCTCTTGGGCTGACGCCTAGGTGGTGAGATCGGCGGGGCGGGGAGCCCTCGTCCGGAAGACGATCGGTGAGCGCATCTTGAACCTGGGCGATGCGGCCGGTCAGTTGCAGTGCCCATTTGAGTTCGGCCCCGGTCGCGGCGAGATGGCGGCGGGCTGCGTCCTGGTCGTCGAGGAGGGCCACCCAGACCGCGATGGACCACAGCGGCTGCCGTGCGATGGCCAGCGGGGTGGCGGCCCGTTCGTGTGGGGACAGCCGGGTGCCGAGTCCGGCTTCGTAGGCCGCGACTAGCCCGGTGAGCTGCGCTGGGTCGCGGGTGATGTCGGCGATGTCGATGCTGGTGTAGTACAGCGTGAGCGCGAGATCGTCTGTTCGCGGGCGTCCCCCGAGGAAGTCAAAGTCGGTGACCAGGGCGACCCGCCGGTGGCGGAACCGGACGTTGTTGTCCCAGAAGTCGCCGTGTACCAGCTGGCGGCGCGCCGGGACGGCCAGTTCCTGCTCCTGTGCGGCCAGCGTGCCGGCGAGCTGATCGGCGAGGTCGGCCAGCCGCGCTTCAGCAGGAGTCGGCCGCCAGGCGCGGATGCGCCCGGTCCCGGCGGCGACGGCCTGCACCAGGCCGGTGGCGGCGACGTAGTTGACGAAGCGGGGGGCCGCGGCGGCCGGACCCGAAGGGAACGCCTGCAGGAGCGCGTGGATGCGCCCGAGCATGGCCAGGCCGGTTCGCACCCGGGCCAAGGTATGCATCGTGGTCGGCGCGGCCACGTAGGGTTCGACCTCGATGGTGCGGCCCTGGAAGGTCTCCCATCCGCGGCCGCAAAGCGTCGGGATGGGCCCGGCGCAGGGGATACCGTGGCTGGCGAGATGGCGGCGGACCGCCTGCAGCGCGGCGACCCGCTGGCCGGTCACGAACGGCCGGTAGACCCGGGCCACCCGCAGCGACCTGCCGTCGGTGACCAGCAGGTTCAAGTTGACCGAACCACCCAGGTCTGATGCTGTGCCAGCTGGCCGCACGCCCCAGTGCGCCCGCAGGAACTCCTCCAGGTCCGCCGAGGCGATGGCCCTGGTGCCCCGCTGGCCCGCTGCTGCGTCATCCACGACCGGAACCTAGCCGTCGATCTTCAGCGCAGCGATGCGCTTGCCATGGTGTAGCGGCGCCAGCGGGTGAAGCCGAGCTGGGCGTACCAGTTCTCCAGATACGTGTATGCGCAGTAGCAGACCTCCGCGCCGCGCGCCGCCAGCAGCTCGCAGGCGCGAGCGACCATCGCCAGGCCGATCCCGTGCCGGCGGGCCGCCGGGTCCACGCCCACGCACCCGAACGCTCCCACCGCGCCGCGGACCAGCGCCGGCCACAGGAAGTCATACTCGGCTGGGCCCTCGACCGTGCACGTCCCGACAATCTGCCCGTCAACTCGGGCGACCAGGACCGTGCCGGGCAGCGTCAGCTGATGCTCGTAGAACGCGGTCCAGTCCGGGAAATGGCGCTCCTGCAAGGCAATCACCTGTGCCGCGTCGCCCTGGGCTGCAAGCTCGAAGCGCACACTGCTAGCGCGGCCGAGAACCCACCCGGGCGCCCGGAACCGGGCAACGTCTGCGATCAGGTCGGCCATCTCGCCGACCGGCTCGAAACCGCGGGCGTGCAGGAACGCCCGGCCGTCCGTGGCGTCCTCGGGCACGCCCGGCCAGAAATGCGGGCCAGCACCGCTGCCCGCGGACCAGGACTTCACTCCGCCGCCCAGGTCGCGCCGGGCCTGCGCGAGAAGCTCGGAGCCCAGGCCCGCTCGCCGGCATGCCGGGTCGACGAGAATGACGGTCAGCTGGGCCCGTGTCTGCGCCCGCGCCACCGAGACATAACCGGCCAGCGCGCCGCCGGTGACCATGACGAGCTGCCCGGCGCCGGTCGTCTTGGCGCGGAACGCCTCGGCGCTCACCGGCCATTGCGGCAGCGCCCGGGCCCACAACGCCAGCACCGCCGGCTCGTCTTCGGCACCGAAAGGGCGCAGCTCCCACTCACCGAGCCTGCGGAGTTGCCCACGCGCCATGCACTGACTGTAGGCCACCGCGAAATCATCGTGCCATCAGCGCGCCATTCACAGGGAATACCTCCAGGGACCGCCGGGCAGGCGGTCCCGGGTGGCCGTCGCGTCCGGGCGTGCCTGGTGATGATGCTGGCCGCGATGGTGGCCTCGCTTATCGCGGAACCGACATAGCAGGCGGCGCTGGCGCGGGCGGCCGACGAGCTGGTCCAGGCCCGGGACCGGATCGCTCGCGTGGCTGGTCTGGCATGTGCTTATCTGGTGGCCCGGCGGCGGCTCGGGGCTTAGACTGGCCGCGGCGTACGGGGCGCCGCCGGTCCACGGGAAGGGCACAGCCCACCCGCCTCCGCGTCACCGACTGCGATGATTCTCCTTCCGGCCCTGGCATGCGGACGCCGGGCAGCGGAAAGGAGGCCACCGTGCCAGCACGTGACCTACCGCCTGAACCCTGTCCCGCTCGAATATTGAGTTACGTGGCCTGAGCTGGGATAACGCGGCGTGGTGGTATTCATTGATCAGTCCTGCGACGACGGGTCTTCGGCGGACGGACCGCAGGTCGGCTACGTCCCAGATGGGCTGCGTTCCGATGTCCGGGGCCGCTGCTGCCGGGACTGGTGTGGCCTGTGACGGTTGTAATGGATCAGGTACTCGCGGAGCACCAGGTCCAGGTGACGGTCACCGAGGATCAAGGTCCGGTTCAGCAGCTCGCGGCGGAGGGTCCTGATGACGCGCTCGCAAATGGCGTTCATTCTCGGCGTCCTCGGCAAGCTGGGGACGATCCGCAGTCCTTTGGCCTTGAACACCTCGCCGAACGCAGTGGTGAAGATCGGGTCGTGATCGTGAATCAGGAACCGCATCGTGCCAAGGCGGTCATCCAGGTCCATGGCGAGGTTGCGGGCCTGCTGTACCGCCCATGCCCGGTCAGTCGCGCGGTCACCCCGGCCAGGTGCAGCCTGCGGGTGCCGTGCTCGATGAACACCAGCACGTACAAGCGCTTGAGCAGCACCGTTTCCACCACCAGGAAGTCGCACGCGATGATCGCGTGAGCCTGGGCTGTCAAGAACTCCGCCAGGTTGGTCCAGCAGGCACCTCATCAAGCGGTAGACGAGCGACAGCAGCACCTCGAGATGGTCCCAGCCACGCGCCTGATTCCGCAGCAAAACCCCAGCTCACAGCACGAAACCGGGTTTCCGAGCGGGACAGGGTGATCTCGTGCCATAGCCCGCCGTTGAGGTTGAGGTTGTTACCGAAAGCCTGGCCGGGGGCGGTGTCGCCGACGTAGGTGTACAGCGGGTGCCCGTTGTAGGTGACCTGGGTGGTGCCGTCGGACCGCTTGATGGTGCCGAGCTTGCCGGGAATGCCCGGCCCCGGCATGGGGGTTCCGGTCACCGGCGGCCAGTACCCGGCGCAGATCCCGTAGCAGTTCGACCGGCTGGGGTGTCGGGGGCGAACCAGTACACGGTGAACCCGTGGGCGGTGGTGAGCACCGTGACGCCGCCGATCGTGGCCGTTCTCAGGGTGCCGCCGGCGGGAGCTGGCGCCGGGCCGCCCGCTGCTGCCACCGAGATGCCCAGCAGCACCAGGGCGGCGGCCGACAGGCCGGCCACCGCCCGTCCTGCGTGCGGAATGCCGGCTTGGAACCGGGCCAGCATCCGGCTGCCACCGGTGGCGTGCCCGGCCTGCCCGCCGGGCGCGGCGGGGGTGGCGGCGGCGAGGGCGGTCAGCGCCGTGAAGGCGGCCACCTCGATCACCCCGGCGGCGACGCCCGCGGCGGTGCGGATTTCCTTGAATCCGAACAGGCCGATCCACACCGACAGCAGGTACCCGCCGAGCGTGGCCAGAGCGAACCCGGCGCCCGCCGCGGCCACCAGGCGGCTGCCTGTGGCGAGCACGGCCGCCGCGAGGCCGAAGGCCGTGATCACCAGCAGCAGGAACAGCCAGCCGAGGGTGGGGATCGACCGGTAGCCGGTCAGGTACAGCTCCAGGTGGATCGCCCCGGTCGCGGCGAGCAGCCCGGCGCCGGCCAGCCGCAAGCCGAGCCGCTGGTGCCAGCGGGATGGCGGGGCGGCCAGCCAGCGGCGCGGCTGCATGTTCTGCCTGCCTGCCTGCCGGCGCGGGCCCGGCCTGCCCGCGGTGCACTTTCGGTCGCGGCCGGGACTTCACTCCTTGCCGATCCGCACGGTCACCTCTGAGGTCACCATTGGCATCAGCGGGGCGTGCTCGTTGTCGACCAGCAGCGCGATCAGCGTGTGGGTGGACCCGGGCATCAGCCCCGCGGTGGAGGCCTGGATCGTGTTGGTGCAGCTCATCCCCATCATGCCGCCCATGCCCATCATGCCGCCGGTGGCGGTGTCGAGGTTGAGGTGCCAGTGACCCCACCCGTCCAGGTTCGGCTTGCCGAACAGCGTGCAACTGGGCCGGTAGTTCGTGATGCGCACCACCACGGTGAACGTGCCGACCACGGTCGCGCCGGGCTTGGGCGAGACGATCGTGATCGACGGCTTGTGCATCGTCATCATGCCGGTCAGCGCGGGCAGCGGCGCGGCCGGCGCGTAGTCGAACATGATCGAGCGGGCGTTGGCGTCCACCTGTGCGTGGTCGTCCAGCGCGGGCACCACCGTGAGGGTGTGCATGCCGGGCTTGACGTTCTGCAGCGAGACCACGGCGGCCGGGGTGCAGAACATGTTGACCAGCGACCCGTCCAGCAGCACGTGGTAGTGCCCGGTGGTGGTGGCCTCCATCGCCATCACCTGCTTGCCGGCCAGGGCACAGGTATCCCGGTACCCGGTTGCCTGCACGTGGACCGTCACGCTGTTGCCGGTGACCGTGGTGCCCGGCGCCGGGGAGGTGATCGTGACGCGCATGTCCTTGGCACCCGTCGGCAGCGCCCCGCCACCCATCGACATGCTCGAGCTGGCCGTCGGCATCGAACTCGACATCTCCGGCATCGCTGATTTGGCATGGCTGGCCGCCGCCGACTGCTGCCCCGAAGAAGAAGAAGAAGAGCACGCCGCCGCCAGCAGTGCCGCCGCGGCCGCGCCCACGGCACCGCGGAAGACAGCACCCGGCCGCGGCCGGCCGTGTGGTGAGGACCTGGACATGGACGGACCTCCTCAGGCGCCCGCACTCGCTAGCAGGCACCGTCACAGACGCTTCGATGACACCTGCTAAAGACGCCGCGGCAGCGGCGTTGATTGCACATCAACCCAAGAAGGGCAGTCAGGCCGGTGGCAGCCGCGCCGCCAGCGCGGCGAGTTCCGCAGCCGGGACGGGCGCCGCCACCAGCTCAGATGTCGGGCCGTTGAGGCAGTACAGGCCCACCGGCCCCACACGCGCCGACCAGGCCATGCCCCGGCCGGTTACACCCTGGGCGCGGGTGGGCATGGGGAACGGCTGGCCGGAGGTCGCGACCACCGCCTCGGTGCTGCCCAGCCGCCAGGTCCGCAGCATGATCTGCTGCCCGCCCGCGGTCACCGTCACCGGCCGTCCCACCTCCACCGGCACGGCCCGCGCCCCGGGATAAGAGCGGTGGTCGCCCGCCGCAGCCGGGATCGCCTGCGCGTACCGCGCCACCGCCGCCACGGCCGCCGGCACGCTGCCGGCCTGCTGTCCGCCCGGCAGCAGGGTCATCAGGAGCGTGGCCGCCGCGCCAGCGGCAACCACCCCGGCGCCCGCCAGCCGCCAGCGCAGCCGGCGGCTATGACGCTCCGGCCGACGCGCGCGGGCAGCCGGGCGCGGCCTCCGCCGCGCGGCCGGGCCGGCGGCGGCCATCTCCACGGCGAACGCGACCCGGTCGGCCAGCCCCGGCGGCGCGGGCAGCCGCAGCAGCTGCGCGGCCTGCCGGCCGGCCCGGTCCTCGCGCACCGCCTGCCAGCACCGCTCGCATTCCAGTAGGTGCTCATCCCACCGGCGCGCCTGCGCGGGGCCCAGGTCCCCGGCCAGGAACGCCGCCAGCAGCCGGTCATGGCCGTCCATGGCTCACCCCTGCCTCAGCCAGCAACCGGGCCAGCTTTCGCCGGCCACGGTGCACCCGGGCCAGCACGGTGCCCCGCGGGCAGCCGAGCGCCTGCGCCGTCTCCCGGGCGGTGTACCCGGCCACGTCCATCAGCACGATGCACACCCGCTGCGGCTCCGGCAGCAGCGCCAGGCACCGGGACACCGCCTGCGCGTCCAGGCCGGCGATCACCACGTCCGCCACATCAGGCGCCGCCTCCCCGCCGTCAGCCCCGCCCAGGGGCAGCGCGTCCAGCGGCACCGGGGCGGGCATCTCCCACGGCCGCCGCCGCCGCGCCTGCGACCGGGCTGCGTTCAGGCAGATCGCCGCCAGCCACGCCCGCGTGTTCCCGCCCCGGAACGAGCCGAACCCGGCATAGGCCCGCAGGTAGGTCTCCTGCACTAGGTCCTCAGGCTCCTGCCCGTCCCCGGCGGCATACCGCGCGATCTGGTACACCACGTCCAGATACGGCAGCGTGGCGTCCAGGAACGCGCGATGATCACTGCTCACGGCACTTCACACCCAGTAATAACGCCCGGCGCCTCCCCTTGATTGCACCACCACCGGGCCCAGACCCGCCACCGTCCGGATGGCGGCGCTCGTCACCTACCCACCGCGGTCGCCCGCAGCCCCCGGGCGCACACGGCAGGGCGGAGTCATCGAAGTCACCGTTACGGTCGGTCTCAGAGCAGAACAGCCGTGGCACGTCCTGGCCCGCCAGCATTACCCGGAATGTCGCACGCTCCATCCCGGCCAGGTGTCGTACCAGCCGCAGCAGCGACATCGTCGGTGGCTCGACGGAACGCCGCGTAGATCAGCCCGTCCACGTACTCAGCCGCGACGCATAGCACCATCCCCGAACAGGCACAGATCAGCCAGCGTAATCGGGAAGCGGTTCCGGCTCCGCGTTCGCGCCGCTCCCGTCTCAGCCGTCCCAAGACGGCGTGTTCGTTATGGTGATTCGCCGGTATGTCAGCTGGCCCGGCTGGTGGACTAGCCCGGAAGTGGCGGCGTTAGCCTCGGCCGTCAGGCCGGCCGGCTCAACCTGCCGCGGTACTTCATCACCTGGTCCGGCCACGTGCAAGCCTGCGTGCAGGGCTGGCCGAGGTGCAACCGCGGCGTGTTCCCTGCCGTCGACCACGACCGGTCACGCACATGGTGCCGGGCATCTGGGTTGTGCTCATCCCTGTGACATCGTTCCCAGCCGCGGTCTGTCCGGGTGAACTCCGGACAGCGGCGCGCGCTGACTTCCTGGCCGGCCTGGGAGAGTACGACGGCGAGCGCATCGTCTGTCATCTGCGGGATCCTCTCCGCCGCTGTTGGCCGTGCGCCTGGCCTGGCGGGCCTGGCGTCGTAGCGGCGGCCCCGGTAGCGGATGCAGTCGCAGTGACCAGCCTACGCCCCGCAGGACGCGCTGCCCCTGCTCCGCTAAGGCTCACCCGCGCTCAGGCGGGTACTGGCCGGTAGGGCATCGTCACGGTGCCGAGTCGAGCATCACACCACCGCCGCGACCCTCGCGACGCCGACCACGGCCAGCGCGGTCGACCACCTAATGACCCGGTCGACCGCGCTCATCGCGCATCACGATCAAGGGCGAACTCCGTGGCCAGCATGCATGGGTTTTTGGTGCAGTCGGTCCTCGGACACAGGGGAGTTTAAGTCCCTAGGGACACCTCTCGGACACCAACCCTTTATGCCCGATGACGTCAGTCCTGCGACTGACCCCGTTGAGGCGCGCCTAACGCCGAGTATGCGCTGGTCACAGACTGAATGCTTGGATTGTTGCGAGCGCTCAGATCCATCGGTTCTGTACGTCCCCAGCGCACGGGTCGGCTGAATGGGTGGCACTTCGCGGCCCGTGCCAGCTGCACCGGGAGCCCAAACGGCAAGGGGGCCGTGGTGCCGGTCAGGTGGGTGGCGCCGCGCTGCGGGTCGATCATCGCGAGGACATCGGCCATGCCCGAGCCGACGTCGTGCCGTAGACGGCATACCGCTCACAATCAAGCCGACTCATCACGTCGGCCCAT
>Ga0306921_10001525_pt1 | contig 22532 bp, 22 predicted proteins | sample sta12Cox44000080_FD_203760 | JGI IMG/M metagenome (GOLD analysis project Ga0306921, IMG submission 203760) | Lab enrichment of tropical soil microbial communities from Luquillo Experimental Forest, Puerto Rico - statoxic.12C.oxic.44.000.080 (v2)... | ecosystem: Environmental > Terrestrial >...
CACCGACCTGTACGTGGCCGAGAGCGAGCGTGTTGGATCGCTCGTGGCGCTGAAGGTCGCGCGGGACCGCCAGGACGAGGAGCAGCCGGTCGATGCCTTCCGCCGCTTCCTGCAGGAGCACGAGATTGCACAGCGCATCGCCAGCCCCGCCGTAGTACGCCTGTACGACCTGGGGGTAAGCGATGAGCATGCCTGGCTCGTCATGGAGTACTTTGCACTCGGCGATCTGCGCCGCCGCATGCGCAGCACGCTCAGCCCGCGCGAAGGGCTGCGTTTTGCAGTGGCCATCGCCGAGGCGCTCGCCGCAGTGCACGCGGTCGGTGTGCTGCACCGGGACCTGAAGCCGGGTAACGTGATGCTGCGCGAGGACGGCAGCATCGCGCTCATCGATTTCGGGCTGTCCAAGGATGCGGCGCTCGCGCTCGATGTGACCGACACCGGCATGATCTTCGGCACCCCCCATTACATGAGCCCGGAGCAGGGACACGCGGAGCCGCTCGACGCACGCACCGACCTCTACAGCCTCGGGGTGATCCTGTTCGAGATGCTGACGGGCGAGAAGCCCTACCGCGCGGAAAATCCCATGGCGATCGTCTACAAGCACCGTAAGGAGCCGGTGCCGCAACTGCCGGCGCAGTTCGAGGCCGTGCAGCCGGTGCTCGAGCGGCTCATGGCGAAACTCCCGGCGGACCGCTTCGCCAATGCGCAGCAGGCCCGCGATGCGCTCGAGGAGACGCTCGGCGCCTGGCTTGCCCGGGGGCAGGAGAGGTGAGCGGCGCCACAGTGCCCGCCCGCTCCGGGGCGCACGCTTCGATCTTGCGCGTGCCGACACCTTCAGCCTGGGTGGAGGATGCCCTCGCGAACGTGGCCGAGCTGCTGCAGGACCACGCCAACTGCGAGAAGAAAGCCGCCTCCACCGCACTCGCGCTGATGTTCGCCTATCCGGAGGACCGCGCACTCGGGGCGGCGCTCTCGCGCCTGGCCCGCGAGGAGTTGCGACACTACGAGCAGGTGATCCGCGCCATGACGGCGCTCGGATTGCCATTCGCGCGGCAGCGACCAGGACGCTATGCGCAGCAGCTGCGGCGCGTGGCTCGTACCAGCGATCCGGGACGCAAACTCGATCTGCTGCTGACCGGCGCGCTGATCGAGGCGCGCTCGGCGGAGCGCTTTACGCTGCTTGCGCCGCGGCTGCCGCCGCCCCTCGCCCGGCTGTACGCCGATCTCGCGGGGGCCGAGGCCCGCCATTTCGTGCTCTACCTGGAGTTCGCCCGCGATGCCGCTCCGCAGGACTGGCAGGCACGCCTCGAGACGCTCGCCCGGCAGGAAGCGCAGCTCGCCACCGAGCCCGATGAGACGCTGCGCTTCCACTCCGGTCCGCTGCGCGCCCGCAGCTGACTGGAATGCATCTTAAGTCAACAGTGCGCAGGTGCCATGAGGGCGGGCGCTGACTAACAGTTGGTTACACCCGCGAGCCGACCGCGGATTACGCCGCGAGCTGCGGCGCGGCACCAATTGCGCTGCCGCTTGTCTCTCTGTGCAGGTATCCTCACGCACGCGAGGAACGATGAGCGAACGACCCCACGTGTTGATCGTCGATGACGACCGCGAGATCCGCGGCCTGCTCGCGCAGTACCTGGAGAAACACGACTTCCGCACCACCGCGGTCGCCGAGGGCCGGGAAATGCGCCGGGTGCTCGAACGCACGCACGTCGACCTGCTGGTGCTCGACCTGATGCTGCCGGGCGAGGATGGACTGTCGCTGTGCCGGGAGCTGCGTGGCCGCTCGCAGCTGCCGATCATCATGTTGACCGCTCGCGGTGAGGACGTCGATCGCATCGTCGGGCTCGAGCTCGGCGCGGATGACTACGTCGCCAAGCCCTTCAACCCGCGCGAGCTCCTTGGTCGAATCAAGGCGGTCCTGCGCCGCTCGGCGCATGCCCCGCGCGATCCGAGTCCCGAGAGCGTGCGGGGTTTCTCCTTCGGCGGCTGGCGGCTCGACACCGTGACACGCACCCTCACCAACTCCGAGGGCCGCGAAGTCGCGCTCAGCGGAGCCGAGTACCGGCTGCTCGCCGTGCTGCTCGGGTCCGGTAACCGCGTGCTGACACGCGCACAGCTCACCGAGCTGCTGCGGGGGCGTGATGCCGATCCTTTCGATCGCAGCATCGATGTACGGGTGAGCCGGCTACGGCAGATCCTCGGCGATGACGCACGTGCACCGCAGATCATCAAGACCGTGTACGGCGAGGGCTACGTGATCGGCGTCAGCGTCGCGACCGACTAGCGCCTCTGCAAGGCGATGCGCCTCAGCTTGTGGCCACAATCGCTCTTTGGCCGGCTGCTCGCGGCCTCGGTGGCCGCCGTGTTGATCGCGCAGGCGGTGGCGCTGCTGCTCATTGCCCAGGAGCGCGAGCACTTCATGCTGCAGGGGAGCGTGCGCGAGTGGGCGCGCCGCATCGCCGACACGACGATGATGCTCGCTCCGTTGAGCCCTGCGCAGCGTGCGGATGCGCTCGCGCAGCTCTCATCGTCCGAGCCACAGGCCCCGCCGCACATGATGCATCACCCACCGGGTCCGCACCCGGGCATGCCGCATGCGCTCGGGGGTGGCTTCGTGCGAGTGCCACTGCTGGGTGACTTCGAAAGCGCGCTGCGCGAGCAACTGCGCACCGCGCTCGGTCCCGCTTACCGCATCGAGATCGGCGCGACACCCGAGCCCCCGCCGCCTGCGGTCGCGCTGCCCGCGCCCTTCTACGAGGCGCACGGGCTCGCCATGCACCCCGCGAGCGCGCTGCGCTACGACGTGACCGTGCGCTTTGCCGACGGCGATGCGATCACCTACCGGGTGATGCGCCTGCCGGGAGGCGCGCCGCTGCCGCGCAACCTGTTCCTCAATCTGACACTGCTGGTGCTGCTGCTGGTCATCGTGCTCTACCTCGCAGCGCGCAACATCACACGCCCGATCTCGGATCTCGCACGGGCAGCCGACAGCGTCGGCCGCGACACGCGTCCGGCCCCGCAGCTCGCGGAGCGTGGCGCGCGCGAGCTGCGCGATGCCGCGCGCGCTTTCAACACCATGCAGGACCGGCTGCATCGCTACCTCGACAGCCGCACGCGGGTGCTGGCTGCCATGTCGCACGATCTGAAGACCCCGCTCACGCGGCTGCGCCTGCAGGTGGAAGCTCTCGACAATCACCCGATGCAGGCGCGGATCGGCCGCGAGCTCGATGAGATGGAGAGCATGGTGCGCGAGGCGCTGTCGCTGTTCCGTGGGCTGGACGACGGCGAGCCGGAGAGCGCCATCGACGTAGATGAGCTGCTGGCGCAGATCCGCGATGAGTTCGCCGACATGGGCGCGACGGTGACCATCAGCGGCAACGCGCTGCGGCCTTTTACCGGCAAGCCCCAGGCGCTCAAGCGCTGTCTCACCAACCTGATTGCCAACGCCGTCAAGTTCGGCACGCGGGCCGAAATTCACGTCGAGGACGGCGCCGACCTGCTGATCCGCGTACGCGACCGCGGGCCCGGCATTCCGGAGGAAGAGCTCGAGCGGGTGTTCGAGCCCTTCTATCGCGTCGAGTCCTCGCGCAACCGCGACAGGGGCGGCACGGGTCTCGGCCTCTCGATCGCCCGCGACATTGCGCAGGCACACGGCGGATCGTTACGGCTCACCAACGCCGCCGGCGGCGGACTCGAGGCCACGCTGCGCCTGCCGCGCAGGCGGTAACTGTGCGCGAGTCCAGCGCAGCCGGCTGTGGTAACTGCTCATCGCAGCGGCCGCTCCACTCGGCGCAAAGGGCCCTCACAGTCCCTCACGATTGTTCACGGCCCTGAGGCCCCCAGGACCGCTAGCGTTAGCCTCTGACGCGGGCCCCATTTCCCCGCAAGGAGACGCTCATGAAGGCCACCGTATTGACGCTCGCCCTGCTGTGTGCGGGCGCGGCCTACGCCCAGCCCCCGACCTCTCCGGCGGCGCACGGTGCAGACGCTGCGCGCCACATGGATGATCTGGCCACGCTGCTCGATCTCACCGACGCGCAGAAAGCCCAGGTGCAGACGGTCCTGGAAGAGCAGCACGCGAAGATGAAGCAGAGCTTCGAACAGGCGAAAGCCGCCGGCACACGCCCCGATTGGGAGCAGATGAAGGCGATGCATGAGCAGATGCAGCAGGAGACCCTGCAGAAGCTCGCGCCCGTTCTCTCGGCGACGCAGCTGAAGAAGTTCCAGATCATTCAACAGCAGATGCACGCGCACATGGGACACGGGATGCCCCATGGCGAGTCGGGAGCTCCCACGACGCCGCAGGCGCAGAACTGATTCCCCCGACGGCGCGGCAACGCTCGCCGCGCGTCTTGGCCTGCTGGCAGAGGGCTCCCCGTCTGCCAGCAGGCCGCTTCAAACCATATGCGCCGGCCGTTCGGGCCGCGGCAGGGTGCGCAGCTCGTAACGGCCACTCTGGTAGCGCAGCACGCTCCCCTGTTCGTACCAGGCACCGAGCACGATGCGCTGTGCCGGTTTTCCGTCGACCTCGAGCTCGTGCACACCGGGTCGATGGGTATGCCCGTGGATGATCCGTCTCACACGGCTGGCGCGGAACGCCGCGGTCACCGCCTGTGCGTTGACGTCCATGATGTTGGGGACGGTGCGCGAGATGTGGCGGCGGCTGCCCGCGCGGGCTTCATCGGCGAGCTGCTCGCGGTGTGCGCGCGGCAACGCAAGGAATCGCCGTTGCGAGGACGGCTGGCGCACGATGCTGCGCAGTTCCTGATACGGATGATCATCGGTACATAGCGCATCGCCATGGGTGAGGAGGACGCGCTCGCCATCGAGCTCGGCGATCACCGGATCGGGCAGCAGGCGGCAGCCGCTGCGCTCGCAGAAACCCGTTCCGAGCAGGAAGTCGCGGTTACCGTGGAGCGCGAAACAGGCGACCCCACCGGCGGTCAGCTCGCGCAGTGCGCGGCACACCCGCTCGTTGCCCGGCTCCTCGTCGTCGTCCCCGACCCACGCCTCGAACAGGTCGCCGAGAATGTAGAGCGCCTCGGCCGCGGCCGCTTCGCCGCGCAGGAATTCCAGAAACTGGTCGGTGGCTTGCGGCGCCGCGGCGTCCAGGTGCACGTCCGAGACGAACAGCCGTGCCATCGACTCACTTGGGAGAGAGGATGGTGTTGGGCGCTGCCGGAGTGACTGGCGTTGGCGCCGGGGTCGCCACCTCGCCGGCTGAGATGATCTCCGCCTTCTCAATGATTACCGGCTTCATTGGCGCGTCGCTCTTGAATGGCCCCGACATCCCGGTGGGCGTCTCGCCGATGTGCTCGATCACATCCATTCCCTGCACCACGCGGCCGAACACCGTGTATCCCCAGCGGGTCGGCACCGGATCGAGATCCGGGTTGTCCACCAGGTTCACGTAGAACTGCGCGTTGCCCGAGTGCGGTGACTCCCCGCGCGCGAGTCCGACCGTGCCACGCTTGTTCTGCAGGCCGTTACCGGACTCGTTGAAGACACTCTCGTGGGTAGGCTTCAATTGCAGCGTAGCGGCGTCATGGCCGCCACCCTGGATCACGAAATTCGCGATGACGCGATGGAACACGGTGTTGGTGTAGAAGCCCTCGCGCACGTAACGCAGGAAGTTCGCGGCCGTGAGCGGGGCGCGGTCGTTGCGCACCTCGATGACGAAGGCGCCCATACTGGTGGTCACCCGGACCTGGGTGGTCTGCTCCGCGGCGCGGCAGGCCGCAGACAGCAGCAGCGAAGCGAGCAGCAGGCTCGTGAGTAAGCCGATCCGCGTCGGTGACTTGATGAGCATCGATCCTCCGCATGGCCAGAATGAAGTCCGGTGACAGCACCGGCGGCAAATTCTATAGCAGCCAGGGAGGCCGCGGCGCTTTGTTGAGACTCGTGAGTTTCCCGTAACATGGCCTCATGAGCACGAGCGCCAGCTCGCCACCGCAGCCGGGTACGCCCGTGGTAACCCGCTTTGCCCCGAGCCCAACCGGTGAGCTGCACCTGGGAAATGCGCGCACGGCGCTGTTCAACCAGCTGCTGGCACGGCGCGCGGGCGGGCGGTTCCTGCTGCGCATCGAGGACACCGACAGCGAGCGCAGCCAGGATGCCCACCTGCAGGGGCTGATGACGGACCTGCGCTGGCTCGGCATCGAGTGGGATGCCGGCCCCGATCGCGAAGACGATCGCGGGCCTTACCGCCAGTCGCAGCGGGCTGCGCTCTATGCCCAGGAGCTCGCGACGCTCGAGCGTGCGGGTGCGCTTTACCCGTGCTTCTGCACCGCGCTCGAGCTGTCACTGTCGCGCCGTGCACAGCTCGCCGCCGGCCGCCCGCCGCGTTACGCCGGCACCTGCCGTGAGCTGACCGGCGCTGAGCGCGCCCGGCGTCTCGCGGCAGGGGAGCCGGCGACGCTGCGCTTCCGCGTACCTGCCGGTGAGCGCATCGCGTTCGTCGACCTGGTGCACGGACCCCAGAGCTTCCTGAGCGATGACATCAGTGACTTCGTGGTGCGGCGTGCCGATGGAAGCGCGGCATTCTTCTTCTCCAATGCCGTGGACGATGCGCGCATGGGAGTTACGCTCGCGCTGCGCGGTGAGGATCACCTGACCAACACGCCGCGCCAGCTGCTGATTCTAGCTGCCCTCGGGCTCCCCCCGCCCGCCTACGGTCATGTGGCGCTGCTGGTCGGCGCCGACGGTGCGCCGCTCTCCAAGCGGCACGGAGCGCGCAGCGTGCGTGACTACCGCGAGCGCGGCTACCTGCCGGAAGCGATCGTCAATCATCTGTTCCGGCTCGGCCACTCGACACCGCTCCACGGGCTGCTGAGCCTCGATGAGATGGCGCGCGCGTTCGATCCTGCGCACCTCGGCCGCTCGCCGGCGCGCTTCGATGAGCAGCAGCTGAACGTGTGGCAGAAGGACGCGGTGCACCGGCTCGCCCCGGCGGCGGCGCGCGCGTGGCTCGGGCCGGTACTGCCCGCCGGGCTCGATGAGGAGGCCGCGGTGGCATTCACCGCGGCGCTGCTCCCGAACCTGCAGCTGCCCGAGGACGCACGCCCCTGGGTCGAGATCGTCTTCGGCGGACCGCCGGCGCTCGAGCCGGAAGCGGCGGAGCTGGTGCGCGCGGCGGGACCGGGGTACTTCTCGGCGGCCGCAGCAGCCGCTGCCCGCGATGGCAGCGACCTGCCCGCGATCGCGGGCGCCGTGCGTGCGGCGACGGGGCGCAAGGGAGCCGAGCTCTACATGCCCTTGCGTGTGGCGCTCACCGGGCGCGCGCACGGACCGGAGCTCGCACCACTGCTGAAGGCGATGCCCGCCGGCAAGGCGCGCGAACGCCTGGCGAGATTCGCATGATCCGCATACACAATTCACTCACCGGGGAGAAGCAGGAGCTCAAGCCGATCGAGCCGGGGGCACTGCGCATGTATGTCTGCGGCCTCACCGTGTACGACTACGTGCACGTGGGCCACGCACGCATGCTGCTGGTGTTCGACATGGTGACCCGCTACCTGCGCCACCGCGGATACCGCCTCACCTACGTGCGCAACATCACCGACATTGACGACAAGATCATCCGCCGCGCCGCCGAGAACCACGAGCCCGTCGAGGCGCTCACGCAGCGTTTCATCGACGCCATGAACGCGGACTGCGAGCAGCTCGGCATCCTGCGGCCCGATCACGAGCCGCGCGCCACACATTACCTGCCGCAGATCATTGCCATGGTGGAGCAGCTGCTGGCAAAGGACTATGCCTACCGCGCAGCGAACGGCGATGTGATGTACGCCGTGGGCCGCTTTCCCGGCTACGGCAGGCTCTCGGGTAAACGGCTCGCGGACCTGCGCGCCGGCGCACGGGTGGAGGTCGATGAAGCCAAGCGCGATCCGCTGGATTTCGTATTGTGGAAGCACGCCAAGACCGGGGAACCCTCATGGCCGTCACCCTTCGGTCCAGGCAGGCCCGGCTGGCACATCGAGTGCTCCGCCATGTCCACCGCGCTCCTCGGCACGCATTTCGACCTGCACGGCGGCGGCCTCGATCTGAAATTTCCCCATCACGAGAACGAGATCGCGCAGTCGTGCGCGGCGAGCGGCGATGAGTTCGTCAACCTGTGGATGCACAACGGCTTCGTCAACGTCGATGACGAGAAGATGTCGAAGTCGCTCGGTAACTTCTTCACGCTGCGCGAGGTGTTGCCGCGGCTGCGCCAGGCAGAGGTGCTGCGTTACTTCGTCCTTTCGAGCCACTATCGCGGTCCGATCAACTACTCGCTCGAGCTGCTCGAGCAGGCGGATGCCGCGCTCGGGCGGCTCTACACGGCGCTGCGCGACCTGCCGCTCACCGCGCCTGCCACCAACGATTACCAGGACCGCTTCGTCGCGAGCATGGACGATGACTTCAATACCCCGGAAGCGCTCGCGGTGCTGCAGAACCTTGCCCGCGAGGTGAACTCCGCCAAGGCCTCCGGAGCGCGTGAGCGCGCCGCGGCGCTCGCTGCCGAGCTCACCGCACTCGGTGCAGTGCTCGGACTTTTCGCCGTGCCGGCTGAGCAGTGGTTTCGCCTGCCAAAGCCGTCACCTCCGGAGGAGGGCGCTTCCGTGGCCGAACTCGATGATGCGCAGGTGGAAGCGCGCATTGCCGCGCGTGCCGCGGCACGCCGGGCGAAGAACTGGGCCGAGTCAGACCGCATTCGCGTTGAGCTCGCGGCGGCCGGCGTCGTGCTGGAAGACAAGCCGGGCGGAAAGACGAGCTGGCGCCGTGCCTGAGATGCGCGCTTTGGCGCTGTAGCTGTCAGCCGCTCGCCGCCCGACGCTGCCGCCCGGGCGAGCCCCGGGTCTCGGGAAGCCGTTCCGACAATCCCCGCGCGGCCTGTAGCGTGTTGTGCATGAGCATGGCGACCGTCATGGGGCCGACGCCCCCCGGGACAGGTGTGATCCACGCGGCGCGCTCGCGCGCCACGGCGAACTCCACATCACCCACGAGATGGCCGTCGGGCGTGCGGTTCATGCCGACATCGATCACGGTCGAGCCGGGGCGCACCCAGGCACCTGGAATGAGCCCGGGCTTGCCGGCGGCGACGATCAGGATGTCCGCGCGGCTCACGTGCTCGCGCAGATCGGCAGTGAAGCGATGACAGACGGTGGCCGTTGCCCCGGTGAGGAGTAGCTCGAGCGCCATCGGGCGGCCGACGATATTGGAGGCGCCGACCACGACCGCATTCTGACCCTTGAACGGCGCGCCGATGTGCTCGAGCAGGCGGATGACGCCGAAGGGAGTGCACGGCCGCATGAGCGGAATGCGCTGGGCGAGGCGTCCGATGTTGTAGGGATGGAAACCATCGACATCTTTCGCCGGATCGATGCGCTCGATCACCGCGGTGCGGCCGATGTGCTCCGGCAGCGGCAGCTGCACGAGGATCCCATGGACGCGCGGATCGGCATTCAGCTCATCGATCAGCGCGAGGAGGTCGGCCTCGGGGGTCTGCGCCGGCAGATCGTAGGCAAGCGATACGACGCCGACTTCCTCACAGGCGCGCCGTTTGTTGCGCACATAGACCGCGGAAGCCGGATCTTCGCCCACCTTGATGACTGCGAGGCATGGACGCTGCCCGCCGTGGGCCACCAGCGCCGCGATGGCACGGCGTACGTCGGCCTTGATCTCACCCGCCAGTTGCCGGCCATCGATGAGCTGTGCTGCCACGCGTTGCCTTCCCGCTAAAAATGGGCGCGCATTCTCGCACGGTGGCCGGTGAGGGCATGCCTGCAAGCGTCACGGGATTGCCGTTTGGGGGTCGCCGGCACCCCCGCAGGCCCGAAGCTGGTACGATTGCGGATGTCACCGCGTCCGCGGTAGCCCGGTCGGGGCATGGCGCAGTCTGGTAGCGCATCTGCTTTGGGAGCAGAGGGTCGGGGGTTCAAATCCCTCTGCCCCGACCAGTTCAAACATGTAAGGTCTCAGGACTTCGGTGAGTACGTACCCGGCCGAGAGGGCGCCATCGGCTGCGGGGCAGAGCGTCAATGCCGGCGCCGACAATGAAATTACGCAGGATCGCTTTCGCGGCGAGTGCTTCGCGCGGGTTTCCATCGAGCCAGCGGTTCACCTTGTCCCGGTAGGCATCGGTGATGCGGGCAACACCGCGAAGGGCCGGGCCGAGGCCTCGGCAGTGGGTTGGGCCTGGTCGAGCTAAACTTCGGTGAGATCGAGGGGCATGGCGCCGGATTCTGCTGCCGCCACGCCGTGCGCGTCCATGCAGTCCGGCAGCCGGGCCACACTTTACGCCCGCTGCCTTCGGGTGACGTTTTCGCGTATCGGAGCTGACCCGGAAGGGCACCAATGGGAGGAATGACGCAGCAAGTATCGCCAGTGCCCCGCACGCGCCCGCCGTGGACGCTAGTCGGGAGACGGGCTCAGTGTTCTGGACCTCGTCCAGTTGCCAAGTAGCCTTCAGTGGCTGATCGTTCGCAGCTGACCGGACCGGTTCTCGTCTAGTCAAGTGAAGCGTCGTGAGAACCTTGTGAACGTGCGCGAGTTTCTAAAGCAGTCCGAGGCCGTCGTCGGGGTGGTACGGGATTGCAGGCGACTGCTGGCCTCGTTGCGTTCGCCCGAGCGCGATTCCGCGGGCATGTCAGGGCGGTATCTCGCCAGCGTTGCGGTGAAGAAGCTCCAGATCGGGTCCGGTCCCACGCTGATTCCGGGATGGCTCAGCAGCGACATCAAGCCCATGTACCGCGAAACGATCTATCTTGATGCGACTAAGCCATTTCCATTCCCAGACTCCACGTTCGACTATATCTTCTCGGAGCACATGATCGAACACGTATCATGGCCGAACGGCCTTTCAATGCTAAAAGAGTGCTGCAGGGTGCTAAAGCCCACCGGCGCGGTACGCGTGGCAACTCCCGACCTCAATGTGTTGGCCGGACTTCTCAGCTCGCAAGATGCGCGCGCTGCGCGATACATCGCCTGGGTCACTGACAACTTCTTGCCCGGGGCGCCGGGCCACTTTCCAGCCTTCGCCCTCAATTGCGTCGTGAATGGCTTCGGTCATCGGTTCGTGTACGACGAAGGTACACTCGCCCTCACCCTGCGCCTCGCGGGCTTCACATCAATCACTCGGCAGGCGATTGGCGAGTCTGACGATCCACACTTAAGGGGCTTGGAAGCGCATAGCAGCGATCTGGCTGGCGATCCGAGCCTAAACCGGGAGATGGTCGTTTTCGAGACGATGGTAGTAGAAGGCCGCCCGTAGTGGTTAGCTCAGATCGTCGTAGTTCGTCGGGCCGTGTAGCTGCGCTTTCTCAGCGATCGCGTAACAAATGCCCACTGCCCGGCGGAGGGTCAGACAGACAAGGATTTTGCGGCGGAGCGCTCCGTGGGCGGACGAGAGGTGTCCCAGTTTCTCGCAGACCAGTCTCCGCCATTGGGACTGACAGAGATTATCTGCATAAGCGGCCGAAGAAAAGACCGCGCCCAACAGCGCAAGATAAGGCGACCGTGGCATCGACATACGAACGGGGGTCGATGATGCTGCAGAAGTTTGGCTTCCGGCTGCGACGCCGCCTAAACGCCCATCGGGACTTGGACGTGCGTGTGAGAGCCCTAGAGGAGGCAACACACCGGCCTATTGCCTCGGCATCGGACTCCTGTGCCCGGTTCACCTTTAGTGTTGGTGGTGTTCCATACTCGGTAGCGGTCGATGCGTCCGGCAAGTTTCTGATTGTCAGTCCAGTGCGCCGAGGCTGCTTCGATCGAATAGGCGACCATCCCTCCCTCATACCCGACATCACCACCAGAAATTTATACCCGGCCTAGAGGAACACCCGGTCGGGTCAACGGCCATCTGCGTCGGGCAAGCGCTAGAGTTGGGGGGCGATGCTGGGCTCCCCGGAGCTGGGCTGAGCGTGCCGCCGCTTGACGCCGTCGACGTGCTATCCGAAGCCACCGCAGCAACGGGTACACGCCGGCATGAGGCCGCCGGCGCCGCAAAGGGTCTTGCGTAGGGACGAGAGCGCGCGGTGATTCCATATCTTCCCGAGGGACGTGTCGCGAATATTCGCGATGGGGAAACGAAAGCATCGGCCGTGCGCTGGAATCGCTTCCCCGTCCGAGTCAATCATTAAAATGCTAAACGCATCGCGGCAGCGTTTCCCGATGCGAACCTCGGGTCGATGGTAGTACGTTTGCAAATCATTGAGCTCGGTGCATCGCGGTTGAATGATCACCCGGAAGGGGTACGACGTGCGAGAGATCTCACCGAGTTCCTTTGCTAGTAGTTCAAGATCGATGGATTGCGGATTGGCCTCGAACACGCTGGATGGGGTCGCATGAAACAGGCCGTCAAATACTAGATTGTGCTCATCAGCTTGCGCGTGCGTGACGAAATTATTGTGAATTAGCCCTACGCTTTGAATCGGTAAAACAGCCATTGCCGACATGAATTCTTTCAGGTGTCCCACATTCCATTCGGTGATTGTGCAGAAGACACCGATTTGTACTCTTGGGTCCAAGGCCGAAAGATTCCGGATTCCTTCTACCGCTTTCAAATAGCTGCCCTGACGCCGCCGAATATGGTCGTGTATACGTTCTGTTCCATCCAGAGACACGCCCAGGGAGGCGCAGAAACCCGCAAGCTCCGGAGCCCTTCGCGGCAACAATAACCCGTTGGTCATCACTGCAGTCTGAATACCCTTCTTCTGCGCATATTGCAGCGCGCTGCCCAGAGGCATCCAGGCGAGAGGCTCGGTAAATACGAATGCTAGTTGAGCCGTTGGACAGAACTCAGCCACTTCATCAGCGATATGCCGGAACAGGTCAATCGGCATGGAACGAGATTTGGATCCCATCAAGTTCCCGCCAAAGTTGGTTTCGTTGTTGTCCGTTCCCACGTCGCACATCAGACAGCGCAGATTGCAGAAGTTATTGACACCAAGAACAATATTCCTGGGACCTAGGAAAAGGTGGTCCGGAAACACCCGTTCGTTTGCGGCTCGAATTCGGTCCAACATCTGTGTGAGTTCGCGCAAAGGTGTCCGCGCGAGGTGTTAACGCGTTAGATCCATAATACGCTACGGATCAAACCCGCAAAAGGCCGCGCAGGGATCTGCAAGAAGGCGACTAAGAAATAGGGTCCAGGTGGTCCAAAGTGCCTGGGCGCCTGGCTGGGGATGCATGGCGCGAAGCGGTAACGGCGGCGCAGCAACGCGAAGCACACTGGCAAGGGGCGCCATTTACTTGGACGGCGACAGTCCGCGCTACTTCCGTGGATGAACACGGCGGAGCGTACCAATGCCCCAGGCGAAATCGGTGCCGTGGCTGGACGTGCCGTTGGTGTTCAGCGTGGAACGGGCGAGCCCGGCCTTTCCCTAAAGATCCAAGAAGGACACTGGAATCGGCAGGAACCCGAGCGCGTAAGCCGCGAAAGCCTGCGCATCTGATTGAAAGACGCCTCGGCAAGCAGCCATGCAGCAAACGGTACACGCCCCCTCTGCCGTGTTGCTGCCAAGATCGAAGTAGTCTGCCTCGACCGCGAACGCGTTGATCGCACGGAAACCGGCGAACACCTTCCACGATGTCTTATTGAGGTCGGGGAACGCAGTCCCCTTTACCACAATGTCGCTCAACTTGTTGCTCGTGACGCCGGCGCCGAGATAAAGCAATCCGTTGTCCGCTTGAGCGACGCCTGTGCCGAGCGCTAGCACGTCGGGACCCTCAGAGCTGGACCGCGCGTGTCTGTACCATCGCGCCAGATTCTCGGTAGTGACGCTAGTGACGCCGGTCGCGTCCTGTATGACGCTGGTGGCGTGTATCGGCGAGCAATCCGGCGAGCCGCCTCCTCACTCTGCGGCGGGCGATCTGCGAGCGTTTCCCGCCAGGGCGGGAGCGAAATGGGTGGCGGCGCTGCGCTGAGGGGCTACACGGCTGCGGACACCGTCCACACGTGACAGCGGTGCGCTTCAGCCGCATTGTCAGGGGACGCACGTGACATGTCCTGCCACATGATGCGCCAGATCGAGGAGACCGATGCGCGCACGGCGCGGGTGGCTGCGGAGTTAGCGGACTTCGGCTATAGCATCTACACTGCCTCAGTAGTGGTATTGGTCTAAGTCCTGACGCAGCTCCTGGTAAAAATCACCCAGTCGCTGTGCCTCTGCTACCGCCGCTGGTGATTGAGGCCCCCCAGCGCACGGCGAGCAGCGCATCCGTCATTGGGAGTACAGTCAGCCTTTAGCTTTCACGGCGGCCGGTCACATACGAACGAGAGTCGAAGATGCTGCAGAAGTTTGGCGTGCGGCTGCGACGCCGCCTAAATTTCCATCGGGACGTGGAGCTGCGCGTGCGAGCCCTAGAGGAGGCGATCGCTTGTCTAATCGCAAATCGCCGGTATGAAACCGGTGACGGCATGGGGTTTAATTGCCAACGAGTCCGTAAGCAAATCCTTGGGGAAATTGCGCGCGTGTTCCCGATCGAGACCGTAGTTGAAACCGGCACCTGGATTGGGGACACGACCGGCTACTTGGCGAGCACGCTGCGGTGTCCCGTTTATTCGTGTGAGCTCCATCGCATACCGCACCTGATTGCAAAAATGCGTCTCGGCGCGATTGAGAACGTGACGCTGATACTGAGCGATTCTAGAAAATTCTTAAGGGATCTCGCGGAGCTCCTCCCTGCTGCTCGAAAGTGCTTTTTTTATCTGGATGCCCATTGGCACGCGGATCTACCGCTACTCGATGAGCTGCGCCTCATCGCGAAAACGTGGTGCGACTCGGTCATTATGATCGATGATTTCAGAGTCCCCGGGGACGCTGGTTACAGATATGACGATTATGGACGCGGCAAGAGCCTATCGATGCAAGACTTCGGCGCGCAGTTCGAGCGCCTCGCTCTCAAGCCGTATTTTCCTTCGGTATCTTCCGCTGACGAAACGGGTGCTGGGAGCGGGTGCGTAGTGTTGGCGCCCAGAGGGCCGATCGCCGAGGCGTTGCGACAGATCCGACTGCTTCGCGAGCTCTAGGAGCACAACTGCCATACAACAATGTTTTTGAGTCTGGCTTGCTTACGGCGGCAGCCTCGAAATTCGTCTATTACCAACAGGACCTAGATTCCGCGATTCGGGATTCAGCTTCAGCGCCAGTGCTTTAGGGTTCGATGCGCGGCGACGCTACGTCGCATGCCTGGAGTCCCGGAGTACGTGTCGAGAGTACGCGTAGGCGAATCCGCGTTAAGGTAGCGCCCAGCACGTAAAGTCAGATCGACACGCACGAGTACGGGACTCGAATTGAGACAACTTGCTATGTGAGCCCTTGTCAGCGATCACGCTCGATTCTCTGTAGTGACGCGGGGCGCTAGCTGTACGACGCTGAGGGTCTTCTGCGCGTGCGGGGCCTCCCGTCACATCGAGTCGGAAGCGCGCGCGCGGATCGCAGAAGTGTGGGCCATCTGTACAGTCGTTGTAACTACTCCGGTAGTAACCTTCTGGATGGCTAGAGGCGATGGCGGTGGGTGTGGGCGCGTCGGCAAATACGAGGGCCCCGTCAGCGTCAGAAGTTCAACAACACCGACAGTGACGCGACCTTGGCCCCGCTGCTGTTTGGAATGTTGAATTGTTCATACTCCAGGCGCGCGCCGAACATGCTGATATGCGCCTGAACGCCGACACCCCACGCAAACTCAGTGCCGCGGTTGGAGGTAGCCGACCCGAAGATCTTGGTGGTCAGCTGCGCACGGGCGAGCCCAGCCTTGCCATAAAGATCCAGGAATGGCACGGGGATCGGCAGGAACCCGAGCGCATAAGCGGCGAACGCCTGCGCATCCGATTCATAAAGGCCTCGGCACGCCTGCATGCAGCAATCGGTACAGGTTCCCTCTACCGTGTTGCTGCCAAGATCGAGATAGTCTGCTTCGACCGCGAACACGCTGATCGGGCGGAAACCGGCAAAGACCTTCCACGACCCTTTGTCGATGTCGGGGAAAGCAGTTCCCTGTACCACAATGTCGTTCAACTTGTTGCTTGTGACGCCGGCGCCGAAATAAAACGACCCGTTGTCGGCTTGAGCGATGCTCGCACCGAGCGCTAGCCAGACCACGAGCAGTAGTCTTCGCACGGGTGTCTGCCCTCCGTCCGCCGTTGATAAATAAGATTCGTTGTGGAAGCGGCCTGATGAGTATGGCAAAACACTCAGGCTGCAGCCAGAGGTTCAGCTTAGATCTAGTCGGCTACCTAGCGCGCCGGCGCTCTCGGGCTGAGGTGCGCATACATGGCGACCACGTCATCGGTACTGCAGGGACAGCCTCGCACACCAGCACCACCATGCGCTCGCGCGCGGGGCTGTCTAACGTCAAGCGCCTGGATGACTGCTTTGGTGACTTCCCGGTGCGCGCGGTGAGTGCGGTGCCTGCCGTGAGATTCAGCCGCCGGTCATGGCGCGTCTCGTCAGTTTCGCCGGAAGATGACGCTGAAGGAACTCGCCCTCTGGATGCGCTGGGCGAAGTGTCGGCTGAAGGCTGCCGAGGCGGTGGCATTTGCGAGGCCCAGGTCGTGCGGGGCGCCGAAAATCTCCATTGAAGCGCGGGCGGTGACACGTTCATTGAGTTTGCTTAAGGCACTCGGCGCGCGGAGCGCCTAATCTTAGTAACTGCACTCCGGCAAGGCTCACCAAGGCATAACCGACGGCGCCCACCCAGAGTGAAGAATTGAGCGATGTTTCGATACCGACGAGCACTGCACCGCCAGTCGCCAGCACACCGGCTGAGCCGTTCACGGCCCACAGCCAAGGCGTGATCCGGTCGTCGACCCGAGAACACAGCCGCATGCCGGTCGGGAACATGAATCCCATGAGGATGCCGGCGGGCATCATCGTGAGAATGCAGACCGAGGCGCGCTCGATCAGCGCTCCCGTCTCCGTCTGATCCAGTACCCCGCCGAGCCACAGTGGCAATGCCGCCACGTAGAGCGCCAGGATGAGCGGCCAGGCGAGCAGTGGGCGGGGGGACAGCCGCACGGCTCGCGTGGACAGCAGGCTGCCAAGACCGGTCGCAAGGATAATGCCAAACAACACGATCGCCAGTCCGTAGATGGGATGCCCGAGAAACAGCGACAGGCGCTGTATCAGGCTGACCTCGACGAACATAAAAGCGAGCCCGATGAGCAGGAAATACGCACTGCTCCAGAACAGTGCCTTCCCGCTGGCGTGATGCACCGACTCAGTCGCCGGGGCAAGCAGGACGATGAGCACGGCGATCATCGACACCGTCACGAGCGTCAGTAGAGTGAGAGTTGCGATCAAGTTGCCACGGAGGACGCCCGGCACCGTACGGAGGGCTCGAATCATGGATGCGGGGGTAGTGAGACGCAGCTGGTTGAAGAAAAACGGGTTCGCGTCCCAGGTTGGCGCCAGATTGATCGCGGTGGAGTGGCCAAACCTCACCAGCCCCTCGACCGCGCGGCTTTGCAGTATGCGGTCGAAGACCGCGTCGGCAGCAGGCCTTCCGGGCGCAGCGAGCGTGCGGTACCCGAGCGAGTTCACAGCATTATCGAGCGTCAATATATCGTCGTCCGATAACCGCGCGCGGCCGACGATGAGCGTCGACAGCCTACCGTTTGAGGCAAGAAAGAGATGGTCCGCCGGATCCGGTTCACCGATTTCGTACAGGCTCGCCATGGCGAGCGACAGGATCCGGGCGGTCTCATCGAGGTTGCTCTCCGAATGCCAGCGGGACACCGTAAGGACGCCGTTCGCTGTGAGCCGGGAGAGAAAGCGCTTCCAGCCGTTCACGGTATACAGCCCGTTCTCCGACAGCGCGAAGGCTCCTGCTCCCGTGGCTGCCCAGGTGTCGATGAGGCTCATCTGAATCAGGTCGAACTGGTCCTGGCTCCGTGCGAACCAGCTGCGGGCATCATCTACGGCGAGCCGCAATCCCGGAATACGTCCGGCACCGCTGAAGTCGCGGTAGTCGCGCGCGAACAACCGCACGACGATCGGGTTGTACTCGACACCGGTGATGTCCCGGAATCCAAAGAGAGATGCCGTCTGCAGATCGCGGCCGCCGCCGATGCCGATGATTGCCGCCCGTCCCTGATGCCGGATGTAGTAGCCGAGTGAGGTCATGTCATAGCGCAGGATGTCGAGTTCACGCGGATCTCCTTTGAACCTGTACATCACGGTGCTTGCATCGCTGTCGATCCGCATTACGGCCTGGTCCATGTGGACGCGCGGTGCGTACCTGGAAGGGCTCGAAAGGATCGCCGGGAAATCCGGCAACATCTTCATCTCGATACGCGAGAAGGAGTTCCATCGCTCCTCGGTGAGTTGGTACGCTTGTTGAAGCTCTCCTTTCATCACAATTGGCCGCAATCCGTGGGTGCCGAGCAGCACGTTGACCGACGCAGAGAACAGGAGAACGCCAAGCACAAGAGCTCCGTTCATCGCGCTGCTGGGCGCCACGTCCGTGGCACTGGCACCCGCGGGCACCGCAGCTGCAGCTGCACGGGCCGCCGAGGTGAATGCGAGCGCGGCGGTGGCTCCAACAGCTCCCACGACCAGTATGGCGGAGTAGGTGTCGATGAGGCTCAAGAGAGCCAGCGTTGTCAGGCATCCTGTCGCCGCGCCGACGAGATCCACTCCGTATACCAAGCTGATCCGTTGTGAGCTGCGGGTCAGCGCAAGACTAACCGTAATCCCAAGAAGGACGTATGGCGGCAGTAACACCGCTATCACCAGGGCCCAGGACAGCACGAAAGTCAGTGTGGGCGCAAAATTCGCACCGAGCGCCAGGTTCAGCAGGAGAACAAGACTCCCGAGGACCGACCACGCGAACAGCGTCATGACACGGGCCATCGTGTCATACAGCCGCCTGGGGGCGTAACTCGTATCGAATCGATAAAAAACGATGAGAGCCCCGGCGGTCATGCCGAGCATCGCCACGCCGATGGCGAAGAACGCCAAGTGGTAGTAGACCACCACGGACAGGGCGCGGGTCTCCATGATCTGCAACATGAGGGCGCACATGCAGGTCAGGAATACGCCGGCGAAGAACCACGGCTGTCGAGTGCCGGTGCGCGCAGACGCACTAGGGTCCTGACGTGAGTAGCCGTCCGCGTCGGCCGCCGCTGACCGGGAACCACGACGCATAGGCCATTTCAGAGACATGGTTGCGCTCCCGTGCGCGAGCGGTTTCGAGCGATGAGAGCGTCCTGGGGACTTGGCCGTTAGTATTCCTTCAGCACGAGACGACCAGTGTAGTCAATCCGATGCAGGAAGACTGGTCGCTGCCGTGTAGCGAAAAACTCATCGACTGCTTTCCTCGCGCCCTGCCAGTGGCCATAGTCATCGATGATCAAAATTCCACCGGGCGCAACCCGTGGAAAGAGATGAATCAATTCATGCTTCGTCGACTGGTACCAGTCAGTGTCCAGTCGAAGAAGCGCGATCGGCTCCGCTGGTGCATTTGCCGGAATCGTCACCTCGACCGGCCCTTGTACATAGTGTATTCGCTCCGACGGGTAGGTTGTTGAGGTCATATTTCTCCTGACTTCGTCAATGCCCGCAACCGCCCAGAACACTGATGCACGCTTTGGATCACGTTCGAGCCGTTCTTTAGCTGAAGTACGAGCGATGTCCCGGTCTTCTTCCGTTGGCGGAGTCATGCCTTGAAATGTATCGAAGAGATAAAGATCGCGCTTCGTGTCCCCAATTTGGCGTAGCGTCAGTGCGGTCACCATACTGCTTCCACCACGCCACACACCGCACTCTACAAAACAACCATCGATCCTACTCTTGACGACATGCCTGACACACTGGATTAGCGCCATCTGGCGCTCTGTGCTCGTCAATGTATAGCCAGCGACCCGCACGAGAATTTCCCTATCCTCAGGTGTTAGATCCTGAGGCCAGTGTGGATTCCGCTCTGAGGGAGGCTTGTATCGGTGTATTTCCAGTCCTGCGATGTGGAAGAGTCTTTGAACAGCCGATTTGAACGCGCGTCTCAGCATACCGAGTATCGATTGGGCGATCGGTTTAACGGCGATTTCCAGGCGCGGTAGATGGGAGGCCTAAGTCTACGCCCGAGTGGGATTGCGGAGTGCAACGCCTTCCGAATCGCACTGCCCCGTGCAGTCTTGGGAGCAAGTCGCGCGTGGTCGCGCGTGGTTTGAGCACGAGCGGGGAGACCTGAGCGACGCGGAAGAGCTCTGTCAGCTGCTTACCTGCAGCTCGCGCGCGAGCACCGCACGCAGCTGCTACAAGTCATGAATCCCCCGCGCAGCCTTGCGCAGCGTGCGTACATCCACCGCCGCAGCAGTGTGCAGCGCGCGATACTCCAGGCGCGCCGTCTCGAGCGCTTCCAGCGTGGCGCGCCAACGCGCAGTGAAAGTGCGCCGCGCGGCCTGCACCAGGGCCGGCCGCCAGCGCGTAAGGGTGGGTGGCTGAGACATAAAGATTCCCTTGGAAATGTCCGCGCCCGATGTGAGTGGCGCGTGACACCGGGACGGTCGCTTTCCGGAAAATGAGCGCGTGAGGTGAGCGTTCCCTTCCTCGGTTTGCCCTGGCAACTAAAGCCTTGACAATTACAGCCTAGGCAGTTACATTTCTAGGCGTCAAAAGAGGTCAGAGGTGTCTCCCGGAGTAGGGATTCACGGAGCAGGTGATGTGAGCGACATTTACGACACTTCGAGCTACCAGCCGGGCCGCAGCATCGGCGCGCTCCTGAGCCGCGTGAAGGTCGAAATGCTGGCGACGCTCGATCGGGAGCTGGCGCAGGACAAACGTCTGGCGCCGCTGGAAATGAGCGCAGCGCAGTGGATCATCGTGGCGAATCTCGCGGCCGGCCCGGGCGAACCGAAGTCCGCCGCGGATCTCTGCAAGGTCATCTCCTACGACGCAGGCGCCATGACCCGAATGCTCGATCGCCTGGAGGCAAAAGGATTGATTCGCCGCACGCGCAGCTCGCAGGACCGGCGATTGCTGAAACTGGAGCTGACAGAGGAGGGACGAGCCGCTTATCCCCGCATGCGTGAGATAGCGATGAACGTAGCCAACCGCTTTCTGCGCGGGTTCAGCAAGACCGAAGCGCGCCAGCTCGAAAACCTTCTCAATCGCATGTTGGAGAACGCGCAGGACGTCCTGACGCGCGCGACCGCTTGACGCGGCGCCTTTTTTTGTACAGATACTTGCCTAGGCATTAGCCGCCATGGCAGCAACGGCAATAAGGACCGAAGGAACAGTCATGAGCACGCAGAAACCGAAGGCCCTCTCGAGCACCAGCCGGCGCTGGCGCTGGCTCGGTGCGCTGGCCATAGTCGTCCTGCTGGTTGGTGCAGTGTATTTAGCGTACTGGGCCCAGGTGCTGCGCTACGACCAATCGACCGATGACGCCTATGTTGGCGGCAACGTGGTGCAGATCACACCGCAGATTTCCGGGACGGTCGTCGCGATCGGCGCGGATGACACGCAGTTCGTCAAAGCCGGCCAGCCCCTGGTACGGCTCGACCCCGCCGACGCACGAGTAGCTCTCGATCAGGCCGAGGCACAGCTCGCGCGCACCGTGCGTGATGTGCGCAACCTGTACGCCACGAGCTCCCAGTTGGCGGCCGCAGTGCAGATGCGGCAGACGGAGCTTGCTGCCGCGCAGAGTGACTTGGCGCGCCGCCAGCGGCTCGGCGCCACCGGGGCGGTTTCGGGCGAGGAGCTTCAGCACGCTGCCGATGCGGTGAAGACGGCTCAGGCGGAGCTCCTCGCGGCACAGCAGCAACTCGCAGCCAACCGCGCACGGGTCGATGGCACGACTCTTCAGGATCATCCCCAGGTGCGCGACGCCGCCGCTGCGGTACGCAACGCCTACCTGACACTCGAGCGCACCGAGCTGTCGGCGCCTGTTGCCGGCTTCGTCGCGCGCCGCAACGTGCAGCTCGGCCAGCGCGTGGGCCCCGGCGCTCCGCTGATGGCTGTGGTGCCTCTCGATCAGGTGTGGGTGGATGCCAACTTCAAGGAGCCGCAGCTTGCGCACATGCGTATCGGTCAGCCGGTCAAGCTCACCGCCGACCTCTATGGCAGGCAGGTGGTCTATCACGGCACTGTCGCTGGTTTCGGCGCCGGCACAGGCGCCGCTTTCTCGCTGTTGCCCGCGCAGAATGCGACCGGAAATTGGATCAAGATCGTGCAGCGCGTGCCGGTGCGCGTGGCACTCGATGCGCGCGAGATTGCGGCTCACCCTCTGCAGATCGGCCTGTCGATGAAGGCGGAGGTCGAGGTGAAGGGCGGTGCGGACGGTGCGCGTCTACCGGAACTTGCGAGCAATCGGCCGTCCTGGACAACTTCCGCCACTGGCGAGAACGAGCGCCAGGCGGATGCGCGTGTGCAGGCCATCATCGCCGCCAATCAGTCGACCGCAGCCAATGCGCCGACTGCGCACACGCTGCCCGCCAGTGAAGTCGTGCCGCTGCCCAGCAACGAGGCCTTGCCTGCGAACCATCTGGTAGCCAACGTGCGGCTGCCAGCTACCGCGCGACACGCGCACTGAAGCGCCCTCCTGGG
>Ga0306921_10001531_pt1 | contig 22493 bp, 15 predicted proteins | sample sta12Cox44000080_FD_203760 | JGI IMG/M metagenome (GOLD analysis project Ga0306921, IMG submission 203760) | Lab enrichment of tropical soil microbial communities from Luquillo Experimental Forest, Puerto Rico - statoxic.12C.oxic.44.000.080 (v2)... | ecosystem: Environmental > Terrestrial >...
ACCTGCTTCCAGTAGTCGTCGCGCGGAACGGTGGACGCGAGCAGCTTCGCGCGCTCCGCCTCCAGCGGCGCAGCGTCCTCGCGCGCGCAGCCGGCGAGCCCGGCGACGAGCGCGAGCAGGAGCGCGGGGCCGGAGGTGCGTGCGCGCATCAGAACTTCACCGAGAGGTCGACCAGGTAGCGGTCGCGGTCGAGCACCTGGCGGCGGAACAGCGCGAGCGCCGGGTTGTCCCACACCGACAGGTCGCAGAGCTGTGCCGCGGTGGTGATGCCGTTGAACGGAATGCCGCAGGCGATGTTCCGCTGCTCCGAGGTATAGTAGCTCGCGCGGATGGTGGTCCACTGGTTGATGTTCTGGACCAGGGTCAGGCCCCAGCCCCGCGCGTTCACGAAGCCGTCGAAGAAGTCCGAGTCGGTGAACAGCGCGATCGTGCCGTTCCGGGGCATCGACGAGAACAGGAACGTCAGCCGGGTGTTCGTCGGGAACAGGAAATCGAAGCCCGCGCTGTAGCCGTAGTTCTCGCTCGAAGCGTCGAGCATGTGCGTGAGCTGGAACCAGGGCACGAAGGTCCAGTTCTCCCACGGCGTGATCCGTCCGAACACGTCGTAGACCAGCTCTCGGGCGTGCCCGCGTGACGCCCCGTTGGTCTGGAACGGCTGGCCCGCCGCGAACGCGAACAGCGGGTTGTGGTTGATGGCGTCGCCGCCGTTGCCGAGGTCTTCCATCGCCGCGGCGGTGCGCGCGTTGATGTCGCGCATGTCGTAGAACGAGAAGCGGTTGCCGAAGCGCACCGTCGGCGTGATGTCGACGCCCACGTCGAGCTGCCAGGCGTACATGAACGGGTCCTTCTCGTCGATGTCCGGGAAGGTCGTCGGTGATGGCGTGCCGGGAGTCACTGGAATGATGACCGTCGCTGCGGGCACCTCGTCGATCATGTAGTAGCCGCCGTGCAGCTTGATCCAGGCGCGCTCGTCGAAGAGCCGCATTCCGTAGCCGAGCTGCACGCCTTCGGTGCTGATGTCGTTGTCCCAGACCATGAAGTCGCTGGAGAAGTCCTGCGACACGAACGGGTTCTGCATCTTGCCCGCGGTCGCGGTGAGACCTGGGACCTGGTGTGGGGCGAAGGTGATGTACATCCGGTCGAGCGCGATGCCCTTCGGCGCGAAGTAGTCCCCCAGGGTCACGAACGCCGAGCGGGGATCGGAATTGAAGTGGCGCGAGAAGTCGAATCCGCCCAACGAGTCGGTCCCGAAGGCGGACGCCTGCGCGGTGGCGATGCGAAAGCCGACGAGGAAGTCCTCGCCGACGGTGTGCTCGGCCCCGACGCGGAGGCGCAGCCGCAGCCGCGCCCGCTCCGCGCTGGCCTGGCCGTTGACCAGGTCGACCGGATCGTTCACCGGGTTCAGGTTCTTGCCGATCTTCAGCTGCCCGCCTCGGTCGATGTTGTCGTAGCGGAAGGTGGCGTCGCCGCCGAAGGTCCAGCCCTTGATCCAGGCGGGCAGCGCGTCCTTCTCGCGCTGCTCCATCTCGTAGAGCGCCTGGCGCTTGTACAGGTCTTCGTACTCCTCCTCGGTGAGGATGCCCTTCTCGCGCATGGCCTCCAGCATGCCCGCGGTGGCATCCGAAGGCTTCGGCGGCTGCGCGTCGTCGGCGAACGCCACCGTCGCCACACACAGGAGTGACGTGCAGGTGAGGATCAGCAGGGCGCGACCAGGGGAGTGACTCATCGATTCCTCCGAAATCAGAATCCGCCCGTCACGCGGAAATTGAACCGGGGATCTCCCCTGGTCGTGTTGATCGTGGTCTGGAGCGGGTCGGACAGGTAGAGCGTCGCCGAGAACCAGCGCGTGAAGTCGATCTGGACGCCCATGCCGAGCGAGTAGAGGCAGCTCTTCCCCGGCTCGCCTTCCCCGGGCGCCATGTTGTACATGCAGGCGTAGTCCCAGAACGCCGACGGGCGCAGCCCGAGCGAGACGCTGGGCGTGAGGTCGAGGCCGAAGCGGCGCGCCCAGAGCTCGACGGTGTAGGCCCAGGCGTTGTCGCCGAAGACCTCGCTCTGCAGATAGCCGCGCAGGTTGGTCATGCCACCTGCCGCGTACTCTTCGGTCGGGATCAGCGGCTGACTCGCGCGCTGGCCGTTCGTGCGCAGCACGATGGCCCAGTCGTCGAACAGGCCGATCGAGTTGCGCGGGCGGCCCGTGTGCGGCCACAACGGCCCGAGCAGATTCTGGCTCAGGTTCGCGAGGAAGCTGGCGCCGTCGGCCATCGACAGCCGGTGCCGGTACTCCAGATACCAGCCGGTGATGAAGTAGTTGCCGTTCACACCGGCCGCGGAGCGGTTCGCATGGAAGTCCTCCTTGCTTCCGCCCGAGACGAGCCCCGACATGTTGAAGCGCTCGGTCAGCGAGAAGTTCAGCGCGTCGTCGATGCCCGCAATGTTCGACCACCAGGTGAGCAGGAACGGCAGGTAGCGGATGGGGGTCTTGATCTCCGCGGTCGGCTGGTTCGGCTCGGTGACTCGCAGGGTGCTCTTGATGTCCTTGTAGTCGATCCCCGCGGTGAGTCCCTGGTGGATCGGGATCTCGCTCGCGAACAGGTCCGGCAGCGCGACGTTGTAGCGGAAGCCGAAGCTCTGGCCGTTGCCCAGGCTGCCCAGTCCGGCGACCAGCGGCACCGTGCTGAAGGTGTTCGAGTACGCCCAGTAGGCCATCAGGTGATCGGCCGGGCGCCAGGGCGCAGGGGCGCCGTAGGTCGCCGAGCCGATCAACACGGCGGTGGAGTCGGTCGGCGCCGTGATGTAGGTGAGGGCGACCGTGTGCTCGAGGTCCCAGAGGTTCCCGTAGGAGAGACTCGTCTCTAGCCGAGTGTCCGGCGAGCCGGGCGTGTGGTCGTTGTCGAGGCTGGTCGAGCCGTGCAGCGGAATGGTGTCGTCGACGACGAGCTTCACGTCGACCTCGCCGGGCTGCTGCCCGGCGGTGAGCACCGGCCGCACGATGCGATCGGGATTGTTGTTGGCGGCCGCCAGGTCCGCGCGCAGGTCCGACTCGCGCAGGATCGCGCCCGACTGGATGTGCGGCGTCAGCGCGAGGACGCTGGCGTCGGAGAACCAGCGGGTGCCCTCGTTCTCGACCGTGACCTTGCCGATGCGCGCCTCGGCCACGTCGAGGCGCACGCTGCCGCCCTCGACGGTCTGCTGCGGCACGCCGACAGCCACGGCGATGAAGCCGTCCTGGGCGTAGCGCTGCTGCAGCGCGTCGCGCGCCTGCTCGATCGTGGCGAAGCTCGCCTTGTCGGTGACGTACGGCGCGAGCGCCCGCTCGACCTCGTCGTTCGGCAGCAGCGTGTTGCCCACGACGTCGAAGCGCTTGATCGCGAAGGTCGGGCCGCTCGGCGCAGCGGCTGCTGCGGGTGGCGGCGGTGGCGGACGCGGAAGCGGCGGAATCGGGATCTCTTCCGGCTTCCAGGCGCGGGGGCGGTTCAGCCGCGCGCCGGATTCGAAGGTCGACGAGCCGGCCTCGTCGTAGGCGCGCGCCGGCGGCGCAGCCAGCAGCAAGGCGAGACTACACAGAATTGTGGCGACATCCCTACCCTGCATCGCGCCGCACGGTACCACTCGCTCTGTAGCGCCCTCGTGAAGGCGCGTGCTCGGTTCCGTGAAGGTTGCGTGTGCTTCGCAAGGAGATCGCGGCGAACTCGTGAGCGGGAAAGGAAGGGGCCTGGAGCCGCGAACGGCTCCAGGCCCCGGGGATCAATCAGCTGCTTGCTAGCTCACGGAGGAATGGTGCCCGGCGGATTGATGGTGCCCGTGCAGGCCGCTGCGTCCGGCGCGGCGGTCGACACGAACTGCGTGAAGCTCGCGCCGTCGGTGGCGGTCTTCGCGTAGTTCAGCCCGTTGAAGGGCAGGTACGCTTCGTTGGCGAAGAAGATCGCCGGGTTCTTCATGCCCGCGAGGTGCGCAGTCTTGAGAGCCGAGGCCGCACCGCCGAGGCGACCGCCGGTACCACCGGCGAGCGGACCCCAGTAGCGGTACTGGCCGCAGCGCACCAGGTCCTTCAGCACGTTGGTGTCGGGATCCACACCCTCGACCGGGACCGAGTAGAACTCGTTCGTGTCGGGGTTGATGAACCCGTCCGCGTAGCCCACGGAGCCGGAGTGCGTCTGGACGCAGACCTTGACGTCGTTGGTCCCGCCGCCTTCGATCAGGTCCTTGTGGAACACCGTCGGCGTGCCCGTGAGGGAGCCGACGCGCTGGCCGCAGGTCCCGATCGTGCCCGCCGCGCTGCCCAGACCCTGGGCGGCGTCACCGCGCGTGTTGGCCATGAAGGTGTTGCGGAACACTTCCTTCGTGCCCGAACCGAGCGCGCGGTAGCACACGTTGATGTCGACGCCGCTGGCATGGACGAGCGACGACTGCGCACCCAGCTGCTGCCAGCTGCAGGTCGCCTGGTTGTTCGAGGGGCCGAAGATGCCTTCGATCTCGGGCTTGCCGAGCTGGACCTTCACGTTCGCGCCGGCGTTGGCGTGCACGTCGCGGCTGGCGATGAACTTGAAGATCTCCGCGCCGAAGGTGTCCTGGTTGGCGAAGGCCGCCGTGTTCAGGCCCGTCTGCGGCGAGAAGTCGGCGGGCGGCAGATCCGCGAACGCCGTGTCGCAGTCGAGCTTGAGGTTGGTGGTCTCGTTCGCTGGGTCGACCTGACCCAGGCGAGTGATCGCGCCCGGCACCGCGGCGCCCGCACGGTCGTTCTTGATCTGCTTGTTGCTGTCCTGGTCCACGTTGATGACGCAGAACTCGAGCGTGCCCTTGGCGGGATACGCAGTCGACACGGGGTTGCCAGGGAAAGTGAACTTGTAGCCGATGGCAGCGTCGTCGAGCTTGGTGTTGCAGGCGACGAGCTTCGGCGCCGTGTCGTTCGGATCGCCGATCGCCGGGCCGCCGTTCAGGTTGGTGCCGTTTCCGACCGCGCCGAAGACGCCGGTGCCGCCGGCGTCGTCCGCGGTGTTCGGGACCCCGTCGAAGCCTTCCGGCGCGATGTAGCCGATCGGCGTCGGGGTGCCGGACGACGCACAGTTGAGGCCGTTGCCGGAGCCGTTGCCGGAGATGCGGACCGTCACGTTGGTGGCGCCGCCCGGAACGCCGAGGCCGAGCGCATCCGTGGTCGAGTTGCGGAGGTCACCCTGGATCTCGATGAACTGCGCCAGCACGCCGTGACCGGTGCCGTCGCACTGGTCGCCGACGGTGCCGAACGAGCCACCGGCTTCGCAGACGCGGAACACACGGTTGATCGAGGCGAAGTTCGCGATCGCGTCCTGGGCCTGGGTGTCGAAGCAGCCAGTGCATCCGCCAGTGCGGAGGCCGTCGCGGGTTGAGGGATCTGCGTCACTGGTCGTGGAAGGCGGAGGAGCCGCTGCGAATGAGGACGCTGCCATGCCGAGCACCAGCGCGGCTGCGAGCGCCCAAGTAGTCGATTTTCGGGCAAGGGTCATCTGTACGTACTCCACGTTGGGGTTTCTCAGGTTCGTTTGGGGTCGCTGGGGGCTAGGCGCGGCGGCGGACAGTCCCCAGGGCCGCGAGGCCGACGCCGATGAGCAGCAGGCTGGTCGGCTCAGGAGCGCTGACGTGAGTCGAGGTCACGTGCAGGTTCAGGAGCTTCGTGATCACCTGCGGCGTGTTGTCGAACGCGTCGCTCGCGACGGCGGAGTAGAGCGAGATGCTCAGGTTGCCGTTCGCATCGATCGTACCGGTCGTGCTGAACGGGAAGGCGCTGAAGAAGTCGTTGCCGACCTTCACCTCGAACGCCACGGGGTCGCTCGACGTGACGGTTTTGTTCGCCCCGATCGCGCCGTTGGCGACGGTCGGGATGAGGTCGAACCACGAATCCGAAGTGCCGTTTCCGGCGACGAGATTTTGCGCTTGCCCGATTGCGCTGTCGTTGATGCCGGTCGGGAAGGTCCCCGTCTTGGTGAAGACGATGTTCGGAAGCGGGACCCCGAACGAATCGGACAGGTTCCGATCGACCACGCTCACGATCGTGAAGAGCGCGCCGGCCGTGGTGCCACCGAACTGCGAGATGTTCGCGTTGACGGCGACGCCGCCCGGGGCGGACAGCGACGAGGTCGTGCCGAGATTGACCAGGTACTCGAAGCCGCTCTTCTCGTACACACCGACGAGAGAGATGGCGTGAGCACTGAATGCGGCGCCGAAGACCAGCGCGAAGCCTGCCACGGCAGCCGCGCCCCTCCGGAGCCAGGGGAAGAACAGACGCATCATTGCATTCCCTCCAAGAATGTTTTGTCCAACGAGCGAAACCATGCGGTGTAGCTTTTCGACGTCGGCGCAGTATAAACGGGCGACTTCGCTGGGGAACCGGGTTACGCGAATCTCCACGGAAGGGGCACCCGTACTCACAAAACCGTTGCCTCGGGTTTGCGAAACGAGGCGAAAGCCGGCTAACGGCACTCGTCCTTCTCGCAGGGGCGCGAGCTCACGTCGATGATCACGCCGCGCAGGCCCGACTGGGCCTGACCGGCGGCGGTCTCCGAGACGATGTTCGAGTTCTGCGCCGTCGAAGCCACGATTGCGCTCGCCGAGACCTGGTTCGCGGACGTGTTGGACACGGTCCCGCCCGCGCCGGAGACCACCCCGGCCGAGACCGTCGCACCGGAAGACAGCGTGCCGCTGCCGATGCTGATGCTCGAGGCGCTGAACGAGCCAGAGATGGTGCCGCCGGCGTCGATGGAGATGGTCCCGCCAGACACGCTGCCGCTTCCCGCAGTCACGTTGCCACCGGCGTTGAGCTGGATTCCGCGCGCGCGAATTCCCGCGCCGATGTTGATGTCGTGGTGCGCGACCAGGGTGATGTTCCCGGTGCCCGAAGCGAACAGCCCGGCTCCGGCGTAGTTGATCGTGGGCGTTCCCGTGACCACGTCGAACGCCACCGTCGGGGCGCTGAAGGCGCTGCCGTGCCCGGCGATGATGGATCCGCGGCGCGTCTCGATGCGGATGTTCGACGAGGACAGCGTCGCGACGGCGGAGCCGCCGGCGTCGAAGTCGCCGCTGGAGTCGATCGAGATCTTTCCGCCGCCGGTGGCTTCGTTGACCGCGGTCGAGCCGCTCTGCTCGGCGTTCAAGGTGAAGAAGCCGCGTTCGCGCTTGTACGTGTCCGGGGGCAGGTCGGCGACGATCTTGCCGGTCACGCTCTGCACGGTGAGATCGCCGCCCTGGACGGTGCCGACCGCTCCGAAGCGGTGGACGAGAATGTCACCCGCGGTGATGACCTCGAGGGTCGCCCCGCCGCGAGGGAGCGCCGGGTTCGTGCCATTGCCGGACGTGAGCAGGCCCAGCGAGCTCTCCCCGCCCACGTCGTTGAGCTCGAGGTTTCCGGTCTTGCCCGTCTTGTCGATCGGCACCCAGGGTGCCTCGTCCTTGAACAGGAGCCCGTCGCCGGTGCCCGAGACCTTGCCCCGCTCGTCGAGCCCGGTGAACGAGTCCGTGCTGCCCTGCCAGCTCGCGAGCGCGATGCCGTGGTTCTCGGGATCGACTGGCGCCGGAACCAGCGGGGCGAGCGGGCCTTCGAAGCCCTGGATCGGGTCGACGTGCGGCGCCACGCCGACGAGCACGCGTGCCTGACCCGGGCCGCTGACGTTGAGACCGGAAGCCGGGTCGGCGGGGAGCAAGACCTTGATCGGGACCCCGAGCTGGTCGTCCACCAAGGTCTCGGTGGTCGCACCGAACGTCGCGTTGCCGTAGGGCACCACCAGCTGGGTCAGATCGGTGGGGGAAGTCTGCTGGGTCTTGAGTGTCAGATCCACCGAATCCGCGCCGCTCCAGGCCGTCGCGGCCTCGGCCAGGTCGAATCCCACGCGGTCGAACCCGCCCTTGGCGAGGATGAGAGCGGGAGCGGAATTGTTCTGGTGAGTCGGTCCCGAGCCACGCAGCAGCGTCGAGCTGCCAGTCTGTGGGTCTTCCATCTGACAGACGGCGCCCGATTTGCACTGCGCGTAGTAGTTCGCGTAGTTGAACACCCCGCCGCTCGGCAGGGTTCCACTGCGTCCGTCGATGTCGGGGCTTGCCTTCGACTGGATGATCTGGCCGGTCGGCGCGAGACGGAGACCCGAATTTGGGGAGCTCAGCGAGGTCGTCCAGATCGACGCGGGATCGAGCACGTTGAGCTGGCCCCTCGGAGCATCCACCTCGGTCGAGATCACGTTGCCGGCGTCGTCGTGGACGACCTTGAGATCGCGGAACACCGCCGGCAGCAGAGAATCGTGCGTGGCACTCTCTGGCGCGCCCGCGGCGACCTCGAGGTCGCCGATCGACACCCCCGGCGGGAGCGACTGCCCGCTCTCGATCTGGAGCTGCGTGCCGTTGGCGGGCACCCCGGCCGGCCCCACCACGTTCGTCGCGGTGATCGTCACCGGAGTGCCGGCGGTCTGGGGCTGTCCGAACTGCGCCTCATCGCGGCCCAGGATGGCCCCCGAATTGGTGGCCGAGACCACCCCGGGGACGGGTGTGGCCAGCCCGACGATCTCGTGCGCGAGGATGCTCCCCTCCGTCCCCGGCAACACGGATTGCGCCAGGATGGTCGTCGTCGCGGGGCGGCTGCTCACCGTGGAGTTCGTCGCCTGAATGCCGTCGATCGGCGTCTGCAAGTGGAGCTGGCCAGGGACGAGGTCGGGCCCGCCGCCGATTTGCGCCGTGACGCCGACTTGGATGCGGGACTGCCCGGGGTTGATCTGCACGTCCTTGTCGAGGCTGTAGACGACTCCGTCGGGGCCGACCAGATGCACCTGGTTGCTGCTCAGCCCGATCACCGTCTTGGCCGGATGATCGAGCGTGAATACGACCTGCGTCTGGCGCGGGCGCTGCGCAGCGGGCGGGACGACCAGGTCCGTCTGCGTGGTGAAGATCTTCCCGCTCCGGGTGATGACCTTCGTTCCCGCAGGAATCGTGACTCCACTCGCCAGGGCCTGGGGAGTCAGCGTGAACTTCACCGCCCCGAGTGCCGGCTGCTGCGGAAACTTCTGCTGCATGGTCACGGTGGAGTCCAGGATGTACTCGGCTCCGGTGGTGGGATCCCGGAGCTTCAGCCCCGCGAGCAGCGTGAAGGTCTGGTCGGCCGAGGCTCCGGACGACTCGAGGTCGATCGGCACCGTCGCGTTGCCAGCGGCGGCGACGGTCGCGGTCCGGACCTGACCCGCGACGTCGACGTTCAGTCCGCCCTGCTGCGATGGAAGCATGGTGAAGTCGTTCAGCAGCACGAGGTCACCACCGCGAGACTCGTCGCCACGCGTGAAGTCGTGAGTGGTCAGCGTGACGTTCGGCGGCAGCTCGTGGACGTACGGATTCGGGCTCGAGGCAGCAAGCGCATTGCCCGCCTCCGGGATGACGTCCTCGTTTCCGAGCAACACGATGTCACCGCGCTCAGCGTCCAGGGTCAGTGAGTCTGTCTCGTCGTAGAGCGGGATCTTCGCGGTCCCGACCGCGCTCTTGCTCGACTGCGGATAGACCAGCGAGGGGTTCTCCGCGGCGCGGAGCGCGATTCCGTTCGCCCCGCGGCCATCGACCGAGGCGAATGCGAGGTCGACCGTGAGCGGGCTGCGCAGGCTGCCGAGCCAGCCGACGGTAGGGTCCGCCGTCGCCCCGTCGGAGAGGTGGATCTGCGCGCGCGTCGCGGGGTCGGCGCTGGCCTCGATCGCCTGCAGCGCGCTGGGGTCTGCCTCGATCTGGCCGAGCGCGCTCTGATCGAGGCTGTAGCCCGCCCGCAGCGTCGCCGTGCCGTTGCGGATCATGTAGTCGCCGGCGATGTCACCGCCCGAGATCACGGTGAGCTTGGCCTTCGGCGCGTCGGCGATGGGAACGCGCACGCTGTCGACGCTGAAGAGGCCGGAGGGGAACTCCACGGTCTGGTAGGCTTGGCCGAAGACGCCGATGTGACTGCCGTCGTAGGTCGTCGGCGGCAGGGGGTTGAGACTGGAGGGCGGAGCGCCCGTCGCGGTTCCCTCCGTGCGGACGACCGAGGGATCACCGGACCGCGTCGAGACGTTGCCCCCGGCGATCACGGTCACGTTGCCCCCGGCCTCGGAGCCGATGCCCAGGATGCCGCGCGGGTCGACCGGGATCGGATCGAACTTGCTCGGGTAGTCGACGCCGAAGAGCTGGAAGAACACCGGGTCCAGCGGCGGGACGGTGTCGATCCACCGATCGCCCGAGCCCGCGTTCACGTTCCCGGTCTCGGCGACCACGACCACGTTGCCGCCGTCGCCTTTCTCGTGGATCACGCTGCCGTCGGCCTGGGCGACGTCGACTCCCCGCGTGCGGATCGCGGTGTTGCCGGCGGCGTTCGCGTCGGGCTGCAGGTTCACGTCGTGCTGGGCGACCACCTGGATGTTGCCGCTGCCGGTCTCGATCACGCTGTCGTTGTTCTGGTCGGTGGAGGTGAACAGCACGTCGTGGCCCGACTGCACGTTCACGTCGCCCGACTGGCTGCGCAGGTTGCCGCCGGCGCCGATCACCACGTCGCCGCCCGACTGCACCTGCACGTCGCCGTTGTCGGCCGCGGTGTCGCCGTCGACGTGGACCTCGGTGTCGCCGGTGAGGATGATCTGGCCCTCGTGCTCGACGGCGCGGCTCGCCTGCACGGTGCCGTCCTGGCGCACGATCGAGGCGCGGATGTCGACGATGCCCTTGTCCGCGATGATCGTGCCGAGGTTCACCGCGGTGTTGTCGGGCGTGGTGGGCACTTGGTACTCGACCGCGATGCCGTCCTCGCCCGCGAGCACGAGCGTGGCGCCCGAAGCGACCTTGACCACGCCGCCTTCGACGTGGATCGCGCCGGTCGCAGAGTTCTCGACCTTCGCGCCGACGAGATACACGTCGCCGCCGGGCGCGACGTTGATCTGACCTTGATTCGTGATCGATGCGCCCGCCGCGCCCTGTGCACTGGCGAGCGCACTGGTCTGCGCGTCGATCAGCCCGGTGACCTGCGCGTTGGTCGCGGCCGCGAGCCCGCCGACGTTCACCACTGCGGACTGCCCGAACAGGATGCCGTTCGGATTGATGAGATAGACGTGCCCGTTCGCGTTCAAGTTGCCGAGGATGCTCGACGCCTGGCCGTCGAGGATGCGGTTCAGCGCGATCGACTGCGCGCCGGGCTGGACGAAGTTCGTGCTCTCGCCCTGGGCGATGTTGAACTTCTGCCAGGAGAGCACCGCCGAGTTCGTGGTCTGGTTGATCGTGACGGTGTTCGTGCCCTGGCCGGCGATGGTCGCGCCGCCGCCGACCACCACACCGCCGCTCGGATTGGCGAGTGCAGCGGACGGGACCAGCCCACCCGTGAGTCCCGCCAGAGTGACTGCGAGGAGCTCGCGGAGCCTGCGGCTAGCCTCGCCCACTGATCATTCCCCCCGGGCGCAGCCGCAGAGTCACGACGCGGCCCACACCCTCGGGAGGCGCTGACACGCCCTTCTTCTGGACGCAGCGCACGGCGTCCAGCAGGTGCTCGTCCTCGGCGCTCACGCCCGTCCCGCGCACGATCTTGTACGACACGACCTGGCCGTCGTGGCTCACGTCGAGCGCGACCTCGGCGGGCTCGGCGGGGCCGGGCCAGTCGCCGAAGCAGGAGCGCATGCGGCCGAGCACGCCGGCGTGGAACGCGCCCATCGGGCCGTCCTCGAGGCCGCTGCCGATGAACTTCCCGCCGTTCCAGTTCGTGCCGCCGCCGCCGACGGCGACGCCGGGCGAGCTCGTGGTCGGCGCAGGGGCGCTGGCGACGGTCGGCGCCTCGATCTTCTGCTCGATCGGAGGCGGCGGAGGAGGCGGCGGCTCCACCTTGGCCTCTTCCTGCTTCTCCTGCTCGGGCTCGAGGAACTTGATCTTGTGGATGCGGATGAACTCCTGGCCGGCTTCGGTCTGGGTGAGCGCGTAGAGCCCGCCGCCCATCAGCAGGTGGATGCCGACGACGAGGCCGATCACCGTCGGCAGGTTCGATTTCGTCCGCTTTTTGCGCCGTACCGGTGCCGCGTTCTTTCGCGCCGCAGGGCTCGTCATCACTCCACCTCCGTCGCAACCGCGAGGTTCTCGACGGGCACGCGCTTGATGCCGTCGAGCACCTTCACCACCTGCTCGTAGTACAGCCGCTTGTCCGCGCGCAGGATCACGGGCAGGTCGGGGTTCGCGAGCTTGTACAGCCGCAGCTTGTTCATCATCTGGTCGATCTGCATCGGCTCTTCGTTCACGAAGATCGTGCCGCTGGGATCGATCGAGACCGTCACCACCTCGGTCGGGATCTCCTGCTTCTGCTCCTTCGAGGCGTCGGGGAGCTTCAAGTCGATACCCTGCACGATCGTGGTGGTGGTGAGGATGAAGATCACCAGCAGCACCCAGGCCAGGTCGAGCAGCGGGGTGATGTTGATGTCCGCGACGACGGAGCCGCGCTGCATCGTTTTCATCGAGTCACTCCAGTCCTAATGACTCGCGGCGAGCTTCGGGGTCTCGAGCTGCGCGCCCTGGCCGTAGTGCTCGGCGACGATGCGCGCCTCGAGGTCGCCCGCGAAGCCCGCGAGCGAGACCTGCACGCCCTGGATCGATTTGGTGAGCAGGTTGTATGCGAACAGGGCGGGGATTGCGACGATCAGGCCGACGATCGTATTCACCAGCGCGCCGGCGACGCCGGGGGCCATCGCGGCGAGGTTCGCCTGGCCGGCCTGCGCCACGCCCGAGAAGGTCTCCATCACGCCGAACACCGTCCCGGTGAGGCCGATGAACGGGCCGCCCGAGATCGCCATCGCCAGCACGATCGTGCCCGACTCGAGCGCGACCGATTCCAGGTTGACGCTCTTCTCCAGCACCGCGCGCAGCGACGGCAGATCGCGTTCCATGAGCCGGCCGCGGTGTGTGCGCTGGCGCTCGACCTCTTCGCGCGCCGCCTCGTATACGGTCAGCGCGGGCGCGGCAGCGTAGGGCTTCTGCTCCACGTCCAGCCCGAGCGAATCATCGAGCTCCGCGTAGGCCTCGTCGAAGCGCTTTCCGGCGCGCCGCTGGCGCCAGATCGACAGCGTCTTGCTGAAGATCACCGCCCAGGACAGCAGCGACAACACGAACAGCAGGCTCATGGTCGCCTTGCCTTCGATGGTCATGTGCCCCAGCGCGAAAATCAGCGCTGATTCGTGGCCTTCCATCGAGGGGAGGCTAAGCGCTGCCAGTGGCGCAGTGGTGTATCAAGTGTGAGCGCTTTGCGAACTCGGCGTGAAGGATCCGAGGGGATCCGAGCTCACTGTGGCGCGCTGTCGCCTGCGTCGCCTTCCGCGAAGACCCTGCCGCTGTCGGGTCCGTAGAACGTCGGCTCGGGCTCCGCGCTGGACCCGTCGGCCAGCGCAGTCTGGAGCAGCGCGATGCGCGCCTCGCGCGAGAGTGCGGCGACCATGCGGTTCGACATTCCGCGGGCATCGTCCATGATCTGGTCCCGCGGATAGCCGTGCGGATAGATGGTGTTGGCGAACCGGTCCCGCATCATCGAGCGCGTCAGCAGCTCGTCGGCCGCGACGTGTCGCATGAGGTCGTTCCCGTCGGGGCGCGCCTGGAGCGCTTGGACGTCGATTCCGGCGGCGCGCAGGATCGGCACCACGTCGATCTGGCGCAGCGCCTCGTCCTCGAGCGCGCGCAGCTCGTTCTCCTCGGGCGACGGGTCCTCACTCGGCCGCGCGCTCTCGCGCGCCACCGGAGGGACGGGAGCCGCGGCCGAGCTCGACGTCGACGGTGGCGCGGGAACAGCGGCAATCACGGGAACGAGCGGCCCGCGAGAAGTCGCGGCGGGCGCGGGAGCGGCAACCGCTGGCATCGCTGGGTCCTGGCCCCGCAGCGCAAACAGAGCAGCCACCGCGAGCGCCGCGGCGATGCCCGCTCCTGCCCATACTTTCCGCATCGCGACACCCTAGCGCGCCGGCGAACGCGGCGGCGCCGCGGTCAGGTGACGATCGCGCGTCAGTTTCGCGGGGGAAGCTCGCTGCGGAGATGCCCGTCGAAGTCGTGCCCGCTGCCTGCCGGGTAGAAGAACGGCTCGGGCACGTCGCTCGATCCGGCCAGCGCGCGCTGCAGCGCGTTCGCGCGGGCGACAGGTGAGAGGGTTGCAATGATCCCCTGCGCCACGTCGCGCGCTTCGCTGAGCGCGTGGGCCTCGGGATACCCGGTCGGGTAGACGGTGAGCGAGAACAAGTCGCGCATGAAGGCGCGCGTCAGGAGCTCGTCGGCGGCCGCGTGGCGGAGCACGTCCTCGCCATCCGCCTGCTCGGTGAGCGCTCCCAGGTCGACGCCGGAACTCTCGAGCACGGGCGCGATGTCGATCCGGCGCAGCGCCTGGTCCTCGAGCGCGAGCAGGTCGTTGCTCGGGGTGGATCCACTTTCGCTCGGCACAGCAGCCGCTGCCGACGCTGCGGGCGGTGCGGCCGTCGGGGCAGCTGGCCGCGCAGCCGCTGTCGAGACGGCGGGCTTGGGTTCCTCCGTTCGCCCCGCGGTGGACGCGACGGATGGCGGAGCCGTGGGGTGTCCCTTCGGCTCCGGTCTCGCCAACGCGAAAGCGATGGCACCGGCCGTGATCAGCGCGCCCGCGGCAATGAGGATGCGGCGCATTGGCCGCAGCATAACGCCGTCGGGGTCTCCCATCACAGTGCTCGGTGACGGTGCGATGGCATTTCTCCGTGGTCGCGTGCGAGAGACTTCACAGAGTCACCATCATTCCTTGCTCATGGCGCTCCCTTCGCCTGCTAAACCACGCGGTGTGGCGCGCGTCCTCGTCGTAGATTCCGATCCGGCCGGGCGGGCCGAGCTCGCGAGCTGTCTCGGCTCGGCGGGTTTCGCCATCTCCGAGGCTGCGACTGCCGAGGAAGCTGCGCACGAGCTGCGCAGCGGGACGCCCGGCAACGGCGCGCCCGGGGCGGTCGTGCTCGACATGTTCCTCCGTGACCAATCCGGCTTCGCGGTCTGCCGCGCGATCCGCGAGAACCCGGACGCCAAGGACGTGCCCATCCTGGTGGTGACCCGCAGCACCTCCGACCTCGACCGCATCCTCGCGCTCGAGGCCGGCGCCGACGACGTGGTGATGCGCCCGTTCTTCCCGCGCGAGCTGGCGCTGCGGGTGCGCGCGCTGTTGCGGCGCGTCGACGGAGAGCGCGCCTCGCCCACTCCGGCGCTCTCGCACGGGCCGATCACGCTCGACCCGGGCCGGCGGTCGGTCTTGGCGGACGGTCAGGCGGTCGCACTGACCGAGATCGAGTTCGCGCTGCTGGCGCTCCTGCTGGGGCGGCCGACCCACGTGTTCACGCGCGAGGAGATCCTCGCCGAGATCTGGTCGGAGGGCGCGACCCGCACACCGCGCGTGGTGGACACCCACGTCAAGGGGATTCGACGGAAGCTGGGCAGCGCCGCCTGGGTGCTCGAAAGTCTTCACGGTGTGGGCTACCGGCTGGCGGCCTTGCCGGAAGCAGAGCGGTAAATTCTGCTGCAAGTGCGCGGGCTCCGGGACTTTCGCGGGAAGCCGAAAAGCGAATGCGGTATGATGAGTGCCGACCGGTCGAACCCGTCTAAGGACCTATGTCCTCCTCCATCGAAGTGACGCCGGGGGAGCTCTTGAGCTCTTCCCTCGATGCCCTCGTTCCCGCCGCGGCGGGCTCGATCTCCACGACGCCCGCGCGTTTCTTCAACCGCGAGCTCTCGTGGCTGGATTTCAACCGGCGCGTGCTCGCGCTCGCCGAAGATCCCCGCCAGCCGCTGCTCGAGCGCGTGAAGTATCTCGCGATCGTCAGCACCAACCTGGACGAGTTCTTCCAGGTCCGAGTGGCGGGGCTGAACGCGCAGGTCGATGCAGGCGTGACCCAGCCCGCCGTGGACGGGCGCACCCCGCGCGAGCAGCTGGCCGAGATCCGCGTCCATGTGCTCGAGCAGCTGCGCGCGCAGGAGAGCCTGCTGCAGAAGGAGCTCGTGCCGAAGCTGGCGGAGCAGCGCATCCGCCTGGTGGACTGGAGTCAGCTGGACGAGATCGATCGCTCGCGGCTCGCCCGCATCTTCGAAGACGAGATCCTGCCGGTGCTGACGCCGCAGTCGGTCGACCGCGCGCACCCCTTCCCGTACATCTCGAACCTGTCGCTGAACCTCGCGGTGGTGGTGCGCGATGCAGCGACCGGCGAGAACCGTTTCGCGCGAGTGAAGGTGCCGCGGCTCTTGCCGCGCTTCTTCTCGCTGCCCGACGGCGAGCGCTTCCTGCCGGTCGAGCAGCTGATCGCGGCGCACATCGAGTCGCTCTTCCCCGGCATGGAGATCGTCTCGCACCACCCGTTCCGGCTCACGCTCGACGCGGAGCTCGCCGTCGACGAGGACGCGGCGCGCGATCTGCTCGCCGCGATCCAATCGGGCCTGCACCGCCGGCTGCGGCTGAACGACGCGATCCGGCTCGAGATCGACAAGACCATGTCGGGCAAGGTCCGCGACGTGCTCGTGTCGGAGCTCGAGCTGACCCCCGACGACGTGTACGTGATGGACGGTCTGCTCGACCTGGGCGGGCTGTGGGCGCTGCACGGTCTCGCGCGGCCCGACCTGAAGGACGAGCCGTGGCAGCCGCAGACGCCGAGCCGGCTGGTCGCCGAGAACGGCAAGGCCGACCTGTTCCGCGTGATCTCCGAAGCCGACGTGCTGCTGCACCACCCGTACGACTCGTTCCGCGCGTCGGTCGAGGCGTTCCTCACCCAGGCGGCGAACGATCCCGACGTGCTGGCGATCAAGCACACGCTCTACCGCACCTCGGGCCGCGACAACCCGATCGTGCGCGCTCTGACCCGCGCCGCGCAGGCCGGCAAAGAGGTCGTCGCGCTGATCGAGCTGAAGGCGCGCTTCGACGAGGGTTCGAACATCGAGTGGGCCCGGCGGCTCGAGCAGGCGGGCGTGCACGTCGTCTACGGCATCGTCGGCTTGAAGACGCACGCCAAGATCGCACTGGTGGTGCGGCGCGAGGGCTCGCGCATCCGACGCTACTGCCACATCGGCACCGGGAACTACAACCCGACGACCGCGGACACCTACGAGGACGTCGGTCTCTTGTCGGCCCGCCCCGAGCTGGGCCAGGACCTGACGGAGGTGTTCAACTACCTGACCGGATGCGGGCGGCCGCAGGGCTACCGGAAGCTCCTGGTCGCGCCCGCGACGATGCGCCCGCGACTGCTCGAAGAGATCCGCCGCGAGGCCGAGTCGGGCGAGGGTCAGATCGCGATCAAGGTCAACAATCTCTCCGACGAGATCGTAATCGACGCGCTCTACGGGGCGTCGGCCGCCGGAACGCAGATCGACCTGGTGGTGCGCGGCATCTGCTGTCTGCGCCCGGGCGTCCCCGGCCTGTCCGAGCGCATCCGCGTGCGCTCCATCCTCGGCCGCTTCCTCGAGCACTCGCGCGTGTTCCGCTTCGGCAAGCCGGGCCGGGGCGCGCGCTACTTCCTGGGCTCTGCCGATTTGATGAACCGCAATCTCGAGCGGCGCGTCGAGACGCTGGTGCAGATCGACGACCCGGCGCTGCAGGCGCGGCTCGAGGAGATCCTTGTCGAGAACGTCGCAGAGAACTCACTCGCCTGGTCGCTCGCTCCCGAGGGAACATGGGCGAAGACAGCTCCGGAGGCGCCGAGCTCGCACGAGCGCTTCCAGCGGCTGGCGCGAGAGCGCAATCAGAGCCCTTCGACCTGAGCGCTTTCGCGAAGAACGGTTAAGTTCTGCGCGGGGCGGGACGTGAAGGTCTACCTGATCCGACACGCCAAGGCGGAGAGCCGGGTCTCGTGGTGGCACGAGGACGTGCTCCGTCCCCTTTCCAGCGTCGGTCACAACGAGGCGCTGGGCCTGGTCGAGCGGCTCGAGGGCGTGCCGGTCGCGCGCGTGATCTCGAGCCCGGCGCTGCGCTGCCGACAGACGGTCGAGCCGCTCGCCGCGCGCTTCGGGCTCGTGGTCGAGATCGAGCCGCGCCTGGGTGAAGGCTCGAGCATGAACGACGCGATGTCGCTGGTCGCGTCGCTCGGCAATCGCCCGGTGGTGCTGTGCTCGCACGGCGACTTGATCCCGGGGATGGTCGACAAGCTCGCGCCCGGTGCGCTCGAGCTCGAGGGCAGCGGGGGCGTTCCGAAGGGATCGACCTGGGTGTTCCAGGGCACGCTCGGCGAGCCGCTGCGCGTGTCCTACCTGCCGCCGCCGCGCCACGCCTTCGGCACGGGAGTCGAGGGCGACCGCATGCGCATCGGCGTCGCGGACCTCGGCAGCACCTCGTTCCACATGCTGGTCGCCGACGCGACGCCGGACGGACACCTCGAGCGCGTGGCGCGCGAACGCGAGATGCTGCGGCTCGGCGCGGCGATCGGCCCGGACGGCTTCATCCCGCACGAGACCTGCGAGCGCGCCGTCGACGTGGCGCGCCGGCTGGGCCGCGCCGCCGAGCGCGCCGGCGCCGAGCAGGTCCTGGCGATCGCAACCGCCGCGCTGCGCGACGCCAAGAACGGCCGCAAGCTCGCGGAGCAGCTCGGCCGCGCGCTCGACACCGACGTGCGCATCCTGCCCGGACAGGAAGAGGCGCGGCTGATCTTCGCCGCGTTCCGGCGCCGCGTGGGGCTGGGGGACGAGCCGGCGCTCGGGCTCGACCTGGGCGGCGGAAGCCTCGAGCTGGCGGTCGGCAACGCCTCGCACCTGCGCTTCGAGGAGACCCTGCGGCTGGGAGTGACTCGCCTGCACGGCGAGCTCGCCCCGTCGGATCCGATGACCGGCGCCGAGGCGCGCAACCTGCGCACGCGCGTCGAGGTCGCGCTCGAGCCGTTGGTGTCGCGCATCCTGGCGCTCCACCCGCAGCGCTGCATCGTCGCCGGCGGCACTGCGCGGGCGCTCGGCCGGCTCCTGCTCGAAGAGGAGGACGGGGCGATCCGCGGGCTCTTGATCTCGGCCGGCGAGCTCGAGAAGCTCTCCCAGAAGCTGCGCCGCTCCACGCACGAGGAGCGGCTCGACCTGGTCGGCATCGACGCCCGCCGCGCCGATCTCCTGCCTACCGGCGCGATCATCCTGTCGACGGTGCTGCAGATGCTGCGCCTGCCCGGCCTGATGGTCTGCGATTGGGGCATCCGCGAGGGCGTGATCCTCGCAGCCATGGCGCGGCGTGCGCGCGAGGCCCGGCGAAAGAGCGCTGCCGCCGCCAGTTGACCGCGTTCCGTAGAACGCGTTCTAATTGCGCTCTCCCCTCTCAGGAGAGCCGCCGATGTACATCGACCTGACGCCCGAGCTGCGGGCGCTCCGCGACGAGCTCCGCACCTACTTCGAGAAGCTGATGACGCCCGAGCTGTTGGCGGAGCTCTCCTCGGGGGGCGAAGGCGGCGGGCCCCAGTACCGCCGCGCGCTCAAGAGGATGGGGCGCGACGGCTGGCTCGGGATCGGCTGGCCCAAGGAGTACGGCGGGCAGAGCCGCACACCGCTCGAGCAGTTCCTGTTCGCCGACGAGGTCCAGCGCGCGGGCTTCCCGCTGCCGTTCCTCACCCTGAACACGGTCGGCCCGACGCTGATGGCGTTCGGCACGCCGCAGCAGAAGGCCGAGTTCCTGCCGCGCATCCTCGCCGGCGAGCTGCACTTCGCGATCGGCTACTCCGAGCCGGGCGCGGGGACCGACCTGGCCGGGCTCACCACCGCGGCCACGCGCGACGGCGACGAGTGGGTGATCCAGGGCCAGAAGACCTTCACCAGCCTCGCGGACTTCTCCGACTACATCTGGCTGGCGGCGCGCACGGATCCCGAGGCGAAGAAGCACCGCGGCATCTCGATCTTCATCGTTCCGACCACGGCGCCCGGGTTCCGACTGACGCCGATCTGGACCATGGCCGACGTGCGCACCAACGCCACCTACTACGACGGCGTGCGCGTGCCGCACCGCTACCTGGTCGGCGGCGAGAACAACGGCTGGGGGCTCATCACCAACCAGCTGAACCACGAGCGCGTGTCGCTCTTCCCGATCGGCCCGTTCGAGCGGCTGTCCGACGACGTGCGCCGCTTCGCGCAGGAGACCAAGCTCGCGGACGGGCGGCGGGTGATCGACCAGCCGTTCGTCCGCCGCAACCTGGCGAAGTGCCACGCTGGCGCGGAGGCGCTGCGGCTGATGCTGTGGAAGCAGGCCTGGACGCTCACGCACTCGCGGCTCCACCCGGCCGACGCGTCGACGGTCAAGGTCTACGCCAGCGAGTTCTTCGTCGAGGCCTACCGGCTCTTGATGGAGATCGTGGGCGCGGCCGGCACGATCCACCGCCGCTCGCCCGGCGCCGTGCTCGCGGGCCGGCTCGAGCGGATGTACCGCTCGGCGCTGATCCTGACCTTCGGCGGCGGCACCAACGAGGTGCAGCGCGACATCATCGCGATGGCCGGGCTGCAGATGCCCCACTACAAGGGATGAGCGCGCGATGAACTTCGCACTGTCCGACGACCAGAAGGGGCTGGCCGAGCTCGCGCGCAAGATCCTCGGTGACAAGGCCACGCACGAGCGCGCCAAGGAGATCGAGGCGAGCGCCGAGGGCGTGGACCGCGAGCTGTGGCGCGCGCTCGCCGACGCGAACCTGATCGGCGCATGCCTGCCGGAGGAGTTCGGGGGCAGCGGCCTCGGCTTCTTCGAGCAATGTCTCTTGCTCGAGGAGATCGGCCGCGCGGTCGCGCCGGTGCCCTACTTCGCCGTGCTCGCGCTCGGCGCGCTTCCGCTGGCGCAGTTCGGCTCGCCCGCGCAGAAGGGCGAGTGGCTGCCCGGGGTGATCGCGGGCGAGACCTTCCTCACCGCGGCGCTCGAGGAGCCCGATGGCGAGGACCTGGAGCGGCCGTCCACGCGCGCCGAACGCGACGGCGCGGGCTGGCGGCTGAGCGGCACCAAGATCTGCGTGCCCGCCGCCCACCTGGCCGAGCGCATCCTCGTGCCCGCGGCCACCGGCCAGGGGCGGATCGGCTGGTTCTGGATCGACCCGCACGCGAGCGGCGTGCGCATGGAGCTACAGCGCGCGACCAACCGCGAGGTGGTGGCGACGCTCACGCTGCGGCGCGTCCGTGCGAAGTCGCAGGACGTGCTCGGCACGCTCGCGCGCGGGCGGGAGATCGCGCGCTGGATCGGCGAGCGCGCCGTCGCCGGCCTGTGCGCGATGCAGGTCGGAGTGGCGGAGCGCGCGCTGCGCATGACCGCGCGCTACACCAGCGAGCGCAAGCAGTTCGACCGCCCGATCGGCAGCTTTCAGGCCGTGCACCAGCGCGCGGGCGACGCGTTCGTGAACGTCGAGGCGATGCGGCTCACCGCGCAGCAGGCGGCGTTCCTGCTGGCGGAGAATCGTCCCGCGGCGCTCGCGGTCTCGGTCGCGAAGGTCTGGGCGGCCGACGGCGGGAACTTCGCGACCTACGCCGCGCAGCACCTGCACGGCGGCATCGGCATGGACCTCGACTACCCGCTGCACCGCTCCTACATCTGGACGCGGCGAATCGAGCTCATGCTGGGCACCGCCGCGCGGCACCTGGAGCGCATCGGCGACGCGCTCGCCGAGCAGCCGGCCGGGGGCGGGCGCTAGCGCAGCTCAGCGAACGGGCCTCCGCTCCGCGAGCTGGAGCGCGTTCTCGCGCATCACCAGGCGGACCTCGCGCGGCGAGAATCCCTTGAGCTCGTTCACGTAGTCGGAGGGCACCGCGATGCCCTCGGCGTGCGGGAAGTCCGAGCCCATCAGCATGCGCTCGACCCCGATCAGGTCCGCCATGCCGCGCAGGTCTTCCTCGTGGAAGGGCGACACCCAGACGTGTCGCTTGAACGCCTCCACCGGGTCTTCGCGATACGCGCCGGCGGCCTGGCCGAAGCTCTTCTGGAGCTTGCGCAAGAGCTCGCGCACCCAGTCGGAGCCCATCTCGACGCTGGCCATGCGCAGGCCCGGGAAGCGGTCGAACACGCCGTGGCAGATCAGCGCCGCGAAGGTGTCGAACGGCGCGCGGTCGGCGGAGACCAGCCCGCGCAGCGGCGTGCCCGCGAACGCGCGGAAGTCGCCGCCCTCACCCCAGTCGTCGGCGTACTTGTTGTAGCCGTGGTCGCCGCCGTGGAAGGCGACCAGCATTCCCGCCTCTTGCGCGCGGGCCCAGAACGGGTCGTAGAGCGGATCGCCGAGCGAACGGCTACGGTCGGGCGCCGGCACCGGCGCGGCGCGCAGGCAGACGAGGCGCGCGTCGCGCGCGAGCACCCACTCCAGCTCGGCGACCGCCTTCGCGGGGTCGACCAGCGAGATCATCGGCGCGCCGTACAGCCGCTCGCGCCAGGCGAAGCCCCAGTCCTCGGCGAGCCAGGCGTTGAAGGCGTGGAAGGCGGCGCACAGCGCTTCCGGATCGCCGCGGAGCGCCTCTTCCATGCCCACGCCCAGCGTCGGGAAGAGGAAGCTGCGCTCGATCCCCTGCGCATCCATCACGCGCAGCCGCTCGTCGCGCTCGCGGTAGGCGCGGTG
>Ga0306921_10001534_pt1 | contig 22479 bp, 23 predicted proteins | sample sta12Cox44000080_FD_203760 | JGI IMG/M metagenome (GOLD analysis project Ga0306921, IMG submission 203760) | Lab enrichment of tropical soil microbial communities from Luquillo Experimental Forest, Puerto Rico - statoxic.12C.oxic.44.000.080 (v2)... | ecosystem: Environmental > Terrestrial >...
AACCCGCTGATTACGGCCGAGATGAAGGCAGAGGTGAACCTCGACAGCATCAACTTCCTCGCCAACGACCGGCTCAAGGAGCGCTTCGAGGGCACGAGCGCCACGCCTGAGCAGAAAGCCGAGGCGGTGCGCGTCAACTCGGAGACGCGTCTGCGGGCCCTCAAGATCGGCTTCTTTTCGCTGGCCACGCTCGCCCTTCTGGCCATCGTGCCCTGCGGATGGCTGCCGGACTACGAGCCCGGCGACATTCCGGCCGCACCGCCGACGGACAACAGCACGACCGGGTTCAGGACGCCACCGATAGGGTGAGGAGAAAGAGCGCCTGCTTCGCGAACCGACTTACGCAGAGCTTACCCAGAACAAGTAAGCGTGGAGCGGAACCACGCGCTGATCTCCTCGATCGTCTTCGGGTGCTTCATGACCTCAATGGGTCATCACCACGCGGCCCCGGACCTTGCCGCCGCCCTTGAGGTCGGCGAGCGACTCGGTCGCGCGGTCGACGGGTCGGCACTCGATCGGGATCGGCTCAACTTTGCCGCCCTGAGCCAGCTCGAATAGTTCGCGGAGGTCCTGGAGCGTGCCGACGTACGAGCCCTCGATCGTCATCATCTTGAACGGGAACAGCACGGGAGAGACGGAGGCCGAACCCCCGTAGAGCCCCACCATCACGAGCTTGCCGCCCTTGCGGAGGGCGCTGATCCCGAACTCCATCGTTTTGGGCGAGCCGACGAAGTCGACGGCGCCGGCCACGCCCCCGCCCGACAGATCCAGCACTTGCTGGAGGGCGTCGGCCGCGCCGTTGTCGATCGTCGCGACGGCGCCCATCTCGGCGGCGCGGGTACGCTTGGCGGCGTCGATGTCGGCCACCATCATGCGGCTGCCGATGTAGGACGGGCCGATGTGCACGGCCTGGCCGCCCACTCCGCCGGCGCCAATGATCAGGAACGGATCGCCGGCGTCGACGTGGTCGCGGAGCTTCTTGAGCGCGCTGAAGGCGGTGATGCCGGAGCAGGTGTAGGTCGCGGCCAACGGCTGGGGCAGGGTGCCGTAGTCGACCAGGTAGGCGGCCTTCGGAACGATGACGTGGCTGCCGTAGCCGCCCGCCGTGCGCGTGCCGAGGGTTCGAGGGGTCAGGCAGAGAAGCTCGTGACCCCGCTTGCAGACGCTGCACGCCCCGCAGCCGATCCACGGGTAGACGGCGTAGCGCTTGCCGATCTCCACTCCGCTGGCGTCGGGCCCGAGCGCGACGACCTCACCCGCGATCTCGTGGCCCATCGTGAACGGCAGCTTGACGCCGCGCTGCTCGAGCGTCACCTTGTTGCCGCCGCCGAGGTCGAAGTACCCGTCCCAGATGTGGACGTCGCTGTGGCAGACGCCGGCGGACTGCACTCGGACCAGCACCTGCTCGCCGGCTGGCGTGGGCGTTGGATACTCGCGGGGCTGGAGGGGCTTTCCCCATTCGATGATCTGCATCGCGCGCATGACGGTCTCCTCGTCGAATATGCTGGTGGGCCGCCGCCGATCCTAGCACGCCCAGCCGTCCTCCACCGGCGAACCCGCGGCACCTGGCATCTTGGCGCATAGGCGACGTAAGCGGCGGATAAACACTCCAGGCTTGGATCCTCGTGGCGGCGGCGACGGCCCGGTCGGCGGCGGGCGACGATCTGCGGCTAGATTCCCGGCGTCCGCGCCGCTCCGTCGGCCGCGCCCAGCATGTCCTTCATGCCCGACGGAGGGGACTGAATCGGGATTCGGAAGAAAAGCCACGTGGGGCTCTTGAATCCCTGTGTTGCTCGACGAGAACCCTCGGCAGGATCCCTCAGGGCTCGCTCACCACGATGGCGTGGTCGCGCCTTGGCTGACGCCGATCACTCTGCCGTCGCTCTGTGCGCGGCGTCTCGTTGAGCCGGCGCCGCTCTGCGATTCGCCGATCCATGATCACGGAGATTGTCCGATCATCGGAGAACTTCTCTTTCAGGTAGGCAAAGAGCGCTGGGGCCGTACGCGGAACGATGACCGTGACTTTCTTCGGCATCTCGCCATGATCTGACAGCAACCCATGCCCCAAAGTCAATCGGGGGCCTCGGAGGGGGAGAGCGAGGAAGCCAAAGACGTCACCCCTGCCTGGGTGCCGAGGGTCACCCTGGGTCGGCTTCACCTTGTCGGCCGGCGTGCCCTTCACGAGCAGCACGCCCATTCTGTGTGCCCCGCCAATCCCCAGGCCGCTCTTTGCCGATGCCCGGGAACACGACCGACCTCAATACCTTGCTCGGTCTTCTTGAACACGGCGATCGTGCGCCTGGCCTCGGCAACGAGCCCCGCCTCTGCTCGCGAGGCTCATGTGGGCGCGGCCGAAAGTGACAAGCCCGAGCGTGGTGGCGACGGCTAGCTAGCCGCTAGCGTGTCTCACTTCTTGGCGGTCTTGTCGAGGCTGATGGCGAGAGCCTCCGTGTACGTAATCTCCACGTTGTCGCCTACCTTCACCTTATCCAGGTTCTTCGGATCCCGAGCCTTGACGGTTACGGTGTTTCCCTCCGGTCCCTTGATCGTCGCCGTCTGAGCTTTCTTGTCGATCGCGACGATGGTCGCGGTCACGGTGATCTGCTGCGCGACGGCGCCCGCGGGCGTTTCCCCCGGCTTGGACGAGACGACCGCCTGCTGCGCGCTCGTCCCCTGCATGCTCTCGCCGGGCTTCTTTACCTCGATCATCAGGCCCTCGTAGTATTTGCCGACGACGGGGTCGCCCACTTTGATGGCGTCGAGCTTGCTGGGATCTTGGACCCGCACCGTCAGGCTTCTGTTCGGACCCTTGAGGGTGACCGTCTGCTTGTCCTTGTCGATGGCCTCCACCGTGCCTCTCACCGTCAGCAGCCTCGCGCCTATCACTTTCGGCGCGGCCCCCTCATCGGTCTTGGCCTGCGCGATGATCGGCATCTGGCGGGCACCGGCCGCAAGCGCGATACCTGGGACCAGCGAGGCAACGAGCAGCCCAACCATGATCTTCCTCATGAATCCGCTCCTTTCAGTTTGGGGTAGAACCGCCAAGGTGTTCGAGGTGAGCACGTGTGCGAGCCAGACGGCTCATCGGTCGGGCGGATTGTGGTCACAGACCTGTCATCCCGTCAACCATCATGGTGTCGCGGGTCGTGTGGCCTTGGTCGGGAGGGAACCGGGCGAGCCCGCTGCGGGTAGGAATGAGGCGGGGATCACGAAGCGAAACTAGCGCCTCACATACACGGTATCCTCCTCCAGCCGCACTTCGTAGGTGACCACGTCGGCCGATGCAGGGCCGCTCACCAGCTTGCCGGTGCGCACGTCGAACCGGGCGAAGTGGAGCGGGCACTCGATCTCGTGGCCCGCGAGCTTACCCCACGAGAGGGGCGCCCCGCGGTGGCCGCAGACATCGCGCAGGGCGTAATAGACACCCGCGACGTTGGCGATCAGCACCCGCTCCCGATCGATGACGACCCACTTCATCGCCCCCGGCGAGAGCTCGGACGTCGTGGTCACCCGCACGAAGCCGTGGCCCATCCCGCGCGGCCTCTGACCGCCGTCTAGCTCAAGTCGAAGCCGAAAAGCCGTGCGGCGTTCTCCGCGGTGATCTTGCGCAGGTCCGACTCGGGCACCCCCTCGAACATGCGGTCCAGGAAGTCCCGGGACTTCGGCCACGTCGACTCGGCGTGGGGGAAGTCGCTGCCCCACAGCATGGTATCGACGCCGATGACCTCGCGGAGCTGCACGCCGAGGTCGTCCTCCATGAACTCCACGAACATGTTGCGGCGCCAGTAGTCGCTGGGCAGGAGTCCCTCCTTCGACTTCCAACCCTTCGTGAATACGGGCCGCTCCCGGTACGTGAAGTCCATCTGCTTCAGCCAATGAGGGATCCACGCGGCCTCGTGCTCGACCGAGCCGACCCGGAGCTTCGGATAGCGATCGAAGACACCCGCGAAGAGCATCGCGCCGAGTGAGTAGCGCACCCAGTAGTCGGTCGTGGACCGACCGGCCCCGGTGAGCTCGCCGAGGTCCATGGTGAACTCGCAGCCAGGGACGCCGCCGCGGGGCGTGCCGATGTGCAGCAGGAGGGGCAGCCCCAGATCCTGCGCCGTCCACCAGAGGCGATCATAGATCGGGTGGCGGTAGGGGCGTTCGGGCAGGGGGGCGACCGGAATGAAGGCGCCGACCAGCCCGAGCTTGGCGCAGCGCTCGAGCTCCTGCGAGGCCTCCTCGACGTCATCCACGTTGAGCATGGCAATGCCCTTGAGCCGATCCGCGAAGGGGCTGCAGAACTCCGCGATCCAATCGTTGTAGACGCGGCAGATGGCCGAGAGCATGGCGCTGTCCGGGATGCGGTACCAGAAGAGGCCCTGGCTCGGCTGCAAGCACGCCCCCCACACGCCGTCGATCTCGTTCTCCTTGACCATCACCTGCGGATCGTAGGCGCCGAGCCGGACGTCCTCCCAGGTGCCGAGGAAGTCGATCTGCGAGGGATCCTCGAACCGCTGCCCGGCCTGGATCACCGCGCCCAGGGTGCCGGCGGCTTGACCGTCGATGACCCAGGCGTCGAACTTGCGCCCCGTGGGCGTCTCCAGACGCTCGAGGCGCGGCGCCCGGTCCCGGAACCGCGGCTCGATCCGTTTGGTGTACAGATCCGGTGGCTCGACGATGTGGGAATCGGCCGAGATGAGCTTGTGGGTCATCATCGCAACCCTCCTCCTCGGTCAGGGCGGGTCGGGACGGGAGTCGGGGGTGCGTCGGGCACCGCCGCGTGGCCGCACGCTACGCCCGCGCGTGGCCGTTGTCAAAGCCACTGGTGAGTGCCTATTTCATCGAGGGCGTCCATCGTCGGATATAGCGCCGCGATGCACGCAAGGGCGCGTATCTCTCCGGTGGGTCAGTTCTTGGTGCAATTCAGACCTGTCGGCAGCTTCGTGTCGTTGTCTGTGATGGCATCGCGGACCTGATCACACGTGAGCCCCTTCGTTTCGGACAGGTTTGCCTTGGTGAGGTTCGCCTTGGTGAAGTTCGCCTTCGTGAGATTCGCTCCGGTGAGGTTGGCCGCGGTGAGGTTCGCCCTGGTGAGGTCGGCCTCCGTAAGGGCCGCGTCGGTGAGGACCGCCGAGGCGAGGCTCGCCGCGGTGAGCTTCGCGGCGGTGAGGTCTGCTTCGGCGAGGTTCGCCCGGTCGAGGTTCGCCTCGGCGAGGTCCGCCCGGGGGAGGTCCGCCCGGTGCAGGTTCGCCCTGGCGAGGTCCGCCTCGGCGAGGTTCACCGCAGTGAGGTTCGCCCTCGCGAGATCCGCCAGGGGGAGGTCTGCTCTGGTGAGGCTCGCCCGGGTCAGGGTAGCCCCGACGAGCCTCGCCTTCGTAAGGTCCGCTCGAGTGAAATCCGCTCCGGCGAGGTTCACGCCGCGGAGGTCGGCACCGGTGAGCTTCGCCCGGGCGAGGCTCGCCTTGGTGAGGCTCGCTCCTTGGAGGTCTACGTTGGTGAGGTCCGCCCCGACCAGATTCGCTCCTTGGAGGTTCGCCCATCGAAGGTCCACCGTGGTGAGGTCCGCTCCGGGAAGACTCAGTCGCCGTTGCAAGAAGCCTCTGCCCAATACACCGGTTGACGCCGCCGCGAGCATCAGGATCCCGAGGGCTCCGACAAAAGTGATCAAGATCCGCCTCGGCCTTCCTGGCCCGAGGCGGATGGCCTGCAGCATCACAAGGCCGACGGTGACAAGAAATGTCAAAAGAATGAGAGACAGACCCCACTCATATCGCGCCAGTGCTTTCCATGCGATGGCGGCGATGACCAGTGGAGTCAGCCAGTAGAAGATGAAGGCGGTGAGCAGGTGAGCGATCTTTCGATCAATGCCGAAGAGCGTCGGATAGGTTTCCGCCAGGCCCTGCGCCAGCCGGATCGTGTCGAGCTGTCGCCAGTAGCCATAGAACACATGGAGATAGACCGTCAGAACGATCAGCAAGAGGGGAGCCACGACGAGAAATCCGACAAAGGAAATAGGTACCTCCGCGAAAGGAAGCCTGATCGAAGCGTCCGACGCCACCAAAGATCGATCAGCGCCTCCGAATGTGGTCAGCAGGCAGAAGAGCGCGACGGCGAGCAGAGAGAGCATCCCTCGATTCACTGTTTCCGCGCATTTCTCGACGGCGTCTCTGATTGCTTTGCGTCGCTCATCGTCTGATTCCGTCGTCACGGCGAGTCTCTCGTCCGTGTACATCGTTGGCATAGGCAGTTCCCAGTCTGCCGGGGCACGATCCGCGCTTCGAGCCGCACTCCCCGCACCCCTTGGAGTTGTAGGGGCCGAACGATCGGCGGCCTCCGTCATCGTTGCGCCCCGCTCTCGAGCATGTCGATCACCACGGCTTCGAGATTTCTACCGGACCGAATCGCCGTCGCACTCAGCTGTTCGGCCAAGGCACGGCGAAGGTCGAGGGTGAGGACCAGCCTTACATGGTCAGGAGGAGCCCCTGGCTTCGCTCGGTGAGCAATCGCGCGTTTGGCGGCCTCTTCTGGCCCGAGGGCACTCGCCACGCGTCGCTTGGGTGGCGTCGTAACAGGGCGCGCGGGCTGGGCGCTGCTTGGCCGCCCGGATCGCCGAGGCCGCTCTGCGCTCACTCGAAGCGCCTGACCCGCCGTGCCAGGAGTGGCGGCGGGATCGTGAATCCGATAACAGCATCCGCTGGCCTCCTCACTGGATGATCTCATCCGCCCGCGCCAGCAGCGACGGCGGGATCGTGAGGCCAAGTGCCGTGGAGGTCTTGAGGTTGACGACGAGCTCGAAGGTGGTTGGCCGCTCGATAGGAAGCTCGCCGGGCTTGGCGCCCTTCAGCACCCGACCTGCGAATGACCCAAGGCGATGCCAACCATCCACCAGGCTTGGCCCATACGCCATGAGACAACCCGCTACGACGTTTTCGCGAAACATCGACACGGTCGGAAGATGATGAGTGGTGGAAAGCTTCGCCAATAGTTCTCCACTACTGGACACGAGAGGCGAGGAGAGGATCACCATGGCATCGGCATGGGACCTCGAGGCCGCCACGAAAGCGTTCTTGAAATCGCTCTGCGTGGTGATGGTCAAGGTCTCTTCTTGCACCGTGATGGATCGTGCGCTCGCCGTGAGGGCTTCCAGCTGATACGACGGAGTCGAGGAATCCCAGATCACCGCTATCCGAGAGAGCTTGGGGTTGAGGTCCTTGAGGAGCTCGAGCCATTTGCCGCTGAGGCTGGCTTGATCGAGAAATGTTCCCGTCACGTTTCCGCCGGGCCTGGCGAGGCTCGTGACGAAACCCGCGGCCACCGGGTCGCTCTCCAGGTCGATCGCCACGATCGGCGTGTCGGTCCCGGCGCTCTTCGCGATCTTGAGGACATAGGGCCCGACGACGATGAGAGCCTGGACGCGAAGCGCCAGCAGGTCGGCAAGGTACCCCGGCAACTTTTCACGTCTTCCGCTCGCGTACCGCTGGTCGATGACCAGGTTCTGTCCTTCGACGTAGCCGAATTCAGCCAAGCTTTCCCGAAAGGCCTTCAGCGGATGCGATAGAACTCCAGTGCCGTAGCCAAGGATACCGACATGCACGGGACGGCTCTCCACACGGGCCTGCTGCGCTCCGGCGGCGAGCGGAGTGATGAGCGCGCCGAGGGCCGGGCCTGCGATAAACGTCCGTCGGCTGATCACTGGATCACTTCGTCTGCCCACGCCAGCAGGGCAGGGCGATCGCCAGCCCGAGAGCCTTGGCGGTCTTGACCTTGATGACCACCTCGAACTTCGTCGGCCGCTCCACGGGCAGGTCGGCCGGCTTCGCACCCTTGACGATCCTGTCCATATTGGTGGCGGCGCGCCGAAACTTGTCGACCATCGAAGCCCCATACAAGCGAGACCATTCGCGGCCATGTGTTCCCTCTGCGTGCACAGAACCGGCGGATGCGCCCGTCACCAAGGTCCGGTCGATCCCGTCGCCCCGCGTACAGCCACTCGCCCACGCAACGACTACCGAGACGACAACCGGGGCTGCCTTCATACGCTCATCTGGATCCTCGGCGGGACAGTAGCGCAGAGACTGAAAGTGCGCTAGAGGATGTTCTACTGGGCCCTGCCTTGGAGGCTGACGGATGGAGCATACAAGCCTCTCTGATCGACGGCGGTCAGCGGGCCGCTCGACGCTCCACTACTCGATCACCTGGTGAGCCTGCCCCAGGAGCGACGGCAGGATGGTCAGGCCGATGGCCTTGGCGGTTTCGCGCTCCAGCGATGACGCCCGTGACGAATTCGCCAAGAGATATCTTCGCCAGGTTCAGCGGCTCCTCAGCTCGGCTTCGAACGGGCTCGAGGGATCGCCGGCATCGCCCAGGGGCAGGGCGGCGAGCGCGACCAGGGCGAGCAGGGGCGAGCAGATGAGGGAGGTGAGCATCCAACGGAATCCCGATCGTCGCTTCTCGATCGCGACGAAAGGAACGAGCCCCAAGCTGGCGAGAACGTAGACGGCGAGGCACCCGAGAGCCAGGGCGGTGAACGCTTCGTAAGTCATTGAAGATCTCCTTTGAGGCCATCATCCCTCGGGAGTCGACCAACAGAGAGAGCCAGGCTCACCAGAAACCGAGCAGCCCGAGTGCGGGACCTGCCGTCTACGGCTGTCGATGAATCTCGTACACGACCGCACCGGCGGCAGTGGTGCCCGTCCCGCTCATCTCGTCCCCGCTTACCTGGAGCTCGGCCGTCACCGATCCCGTTCGGGTACGAAGTCGCAAGACGTCGCCACTGACTGTCCCATCGATGGGGACATCCTTCGTGGGGCCTGGGCTGAACGATAAGGTACCCGTCACTTTGGGACCGCTCTGCTGAAGTTGTAGTTGGACGAGGCCGGGGCCATATGCTCCTGCTGGTCTGGTGACGTTTCCCTGCCAGCTACCGCTGACATCGACGGTCACCAGCGTCGACTGGATCCAGTCGGGTCGTGTGCAACCAACGAGCCCAGACACGAGCAGAGCCACTGCCATCCGCCCGATGACCCGTCGCCGCATGGCGGGATCATACGCCCGCCGGGTGGGCGCTGCGTCTTCCTTGCCGGGTCGATCCGTGGACCGACTATCATGGCCAGGAGAGATCATCGCGCATGAGGCTCAGGTGACGGCATCACGGGATCTGCGAATGGCGACTCTTCGTCGCCTCTTTGTGGTGGCGGGCTTCGGACTGCTCGGGGCACTAGGGCCAACGCTCGCGTCGGCCCAAGACGTTCGCTGCGGTGACTACAAGAACCTCGACCAGGCACAGCGGGCGTACCTCGCCTACGGCTACCTCGAAGGAGTGCAGGGGGCGCTGGACAAGGAGGGGACGGATATCCTGGTCCCTCCGTCCGATCCGAGGCATCCCATCTGGTGGGTCTTGCCGTCCGGGCTTCCCGACAAGCCATTCATCGGCCTGGCCGAAAAGGTCGATGCCTATTGTCAGGTTCCCAGCAACCAACGCGAGACGTTGCTGCGCGCCTTCCTGTCCCAGAGCGTCCACAACGAGGGATGGCCCTGGCTCGGCGCCTCCACGTTCAAGAAGGAATCCGCATCGTGGAAGAACTTCCTCGGCGGTAAGGAGACGTCGCTGAGCTGCCCCGACTACCTGGCGAATCCCGAGCTGACGAGGCAGGCCATCGTGTACGGGTACTATCTCGGCACCGAGGCGCTCCGGGTTCGCCTGGGGCGATCCGCCAGCACCCCGACTGTGTGGCCTCCATCTCCGTTGGGGCCCCAGGACGTGAGAGTAGACGTGGATCGGCGCTGTCAGCAGGACAAGGGAGGCACCGTGCGGGTCATACTCTCGCAGTCCACCGCCGAGCTGTCCGGCCGGAAGCCTTAGGCCATCGCCCAAGCTTCTCGGCCGGCCCGCCGCTACTCCTAAGCCGGGCTCCCGACGGATGACGAGCTAGCTTCGCGCGCGGGCCGTCTTCCGCTTTGTCCGCCGTGCCTGCGCGCCCTTCTGAGCCGACGAAGTCTTTTTCATGCCGTGCGATGCGCTCAGGTGACGGGCCAGGGGTAGGCGATGGGCGAAGCGACGATCGCACTTCGGGCACTTGATGACCTTCCGGCCCGGGATGCGCAGTGCTTCCCCCGCGGACCCGCTCGACCCCTGTCCATCGCCGGAGGGCCTCAGCGTGTAGCCGATGCCATGAAGCATCGTGCTGAGGTCCTTGATGAGTTGCCGCTGCCGATGCGCGAGCTGTTGCTCCTTCCGCTGCAGGGCCTGCCGATCACGGGCCAAGGCGCCGAGCGTTTTGACGAGCCGATCGACCATAGGACTGGTCCTCCGTTGTGGTTACTGTATGCGGCACAGTGTACCCACACGGAGCCCGTGCTCACAACCAAATTGACATGATCACCACTGCGTCAGTTGTTCCCAGCTGTCTCGTGACGTCTATCACTGCGCACACCGTGACAATCGCGCAGACAGTGCGCACCGAATCCGAGAGCGATCGCCCCCTACTTGCTCTTGGTGAGGAAGTCGTCGCGCCGGTTCCGCGCCCAGCAGCTCTCGTTGTGCTCGGTGCACACTGGTCGTTCCTTCCCAAAGGACACCGTGGTCATTCGATCCGCGGCGATGCCCTTGGACACCAAATAGCTCATGGCCGCCTTGGCGCGGCGCTCGCCGAGCGCCAAGTTGTACTCGGCGGTGCCGCGCTCGTCAGTGTTGCCTTCGATCCGCACGAGCTGGTTCGGATTTGCCTTGAGCCAGGCCGCGCTGGCGTCGAGCGTTTTTGCGTCACCCGGCCGAATCAGGCTCTTGTCGAAGTCGAAATACACCGCCTTGAGGGCAGGGTTCGGCTGGTAGTCCGCGGGCGGCGCGGGAGCCGGGGTCGGAGGCGCCGGAGTGGCCACGGGCGGAGGTGGGGCGGGCGTCGGCGCGGGCGGTGGAGGGGCGGGAGTGGGGGCAGCGGGGGGCGGGGCCGCCACCTGAGTCATCGCCGGACGCTTCGGACATCCTGTCAGCAGGAGCGCCAGTCCGAGGAAGATGAACACGGTAACGTGCGGGCGCGACCGACGGTGCATGGAGAGCCTCCTCTCGGTTCTCGGTGACCTCACCAGGCTTCGACCCCGACAGTTCTAACCTTTGACGCGCCGCATGTCCAGCCTCCTCGCCGCCGCGGGGACCAGCCGCCGATCCCCGAACGTCCGTCCTCAGTCGCACATGAGGTGAATGCGGGGGCGCACGTCCTCCTCGGGTGTGGACTCCCAGTAGCGCAAGAGGATGGCGTAGACCATGAGGCCGGTCTCGCCTTCGCCCAGGAGCAGATAGCGGAACGCCTGACGCATCTGGTTCCGTCGGCTGAGGCCGAGAAAAATGCTGATGGGATCGGTCATCTCGCTGAGGTAGGCGAGGGTGTTCGCGATGGCGATGGCCCCGTGGATCTCCGCGACGTAGTGGCGCCCTTCCCGTCGCACCTCGACCTCGAGGGGAGCCACGAACTCGCTCCGGTTGTCGAGCAGATTCACGTGCACGAAGGCCAGCGGCTCCTCCACGTTGTAGAAGCGGCGGATGTCCTCCGCCTTTCGCTGGCGCTCGGCGAGGGAGCTCGTCTTCACGGGGACCATGTGCACCTTCTTCCCCACCAGGAGCGGGCCCAGCTCGGCCGAGGCGCGGTCGGTGAAATAGCCGTAGGGGACGCGGAGCTCCGTAGAGCGCATGTATCGGCTGAGCGCGCTCAAGGAGAGGAGGACGAAGATGAAGATGGTGGCGATGATCACCCCGTCCGGCCGCGCGATGCAGTTGTCGATCAGGGTGTAGAGAAACACCGCGACCATGAGCGCGAAGTACACGGAGAGCGGCCAGCGCCGCTCCTGCCACAGGGCGAGGGTGACGGCAAAGGCCGCGGACAGGATGAGGACGAGGACACCCGTGGCGTACGCTCCGCTCTGCGCCTCTACGCTCGCGCGGAAGATGAGGGTCACGATGACGTTGACCACGAGCAGGACGAGCACGAGCGGTCGTGTGTGCGCGGCCCAGGTGGGCGCCATGCCGAAGCGCGGGAGGTAGCGCGGCAGGAGGTTGAGGAGGCCCGCCATGGCCGAGGCACCCGCTAGCCAGAGGATCAGGATGGTCGAGATGTCGTACACGGAGGCGAGCGACGCGGGGAAGAACTCGTGGGCGAGGTAGGCCAGGGCGCGCCCGCTCGCCGGCCCCTCGAGCCGGTACGCGTCGGGGGAGATCAGCAGCGTGGTGACCACGCTCGACCCGATGAGCATCACGCTCATGATCGCGGCCGCGGCCAGGAGGAGCTTCCGGGTATTGGCGATGCGCCCGAGGGGAGCCGGGCCACCCCGGCCGGTCCGGCGATCACCCGGCCCGCCGTCGATGAGGGGCATCACGCTCACGCCCGTTTCGAAGCCGCTCAGGCCGAGGGCCAGCACGGGGAAGACCACGAGGGCGCCCAAGGCGATGCTGCCGTGGCTTCCCCGGCTGTCCAGGGCGAGATGCCATTTCGTCCAGACCTCGGGCCGGACGAAGGTTTCGATCATCCCGCGGACCAGCACCACGAGGGTGAGGAGGAGATAGGGGACGGCCACGAGCATGGCGGCCCCGATGGCCTCGCGGAAGCCGGCGAGGAAGACGACAGCGAGGAGGGCCAAGAGCAGCAGGGAGACGCCGATCTGGTGGTCGCCGATGAACGGATGGAGGAGGGGATTCTCTACGGCGTGCTTGGCGGCGTCAGCCGCGGACAGGGTCATGGTGATGACGAAGTCGGTTGCCGCGAACCCCAGGAGGGCGAGCACGAGCAGCTTGCCGTTCCATCCCGGCAGCAGATTCTCGAGCATGGCGATGGAGCCCTGGCCGGCGTAGGAGCGGCGGGCGACCTGGGCGTAAATGGGCAGAGCCCCGAGCAGCGTGACGAGCACGAGCACGCCGGTCGCGAACGGCGCGAGGATGCCCGCCGCGATGAGGGCGATGCCCGGCTGATAGCCGAGGGTCGAGAAGTAGTCGACGCCCGTGAGCCAGATGACGCGATGCCAGGGATGATGCTCCTCGTGAATGGCCTCGCCGGGCCGACGACCGTCCGCGGATCCGCCGACCAACCAGCGGGCCAGCCAGAACTTGGAGGGTCTCGCCGGATCGGTCAGGGTGCGACGGAACGGGAAGCGGGGAGGTGCGATGGTGCCGTCGTCGGGGACCATGGTCGGAGCATTCTACAGCGCGACCGACGAAGTTGCGCGGGCGAGTCTCGGTCCGATGCGGTAAAGGCGCGGCTTCAGGTCCGTTCATGTGCAAGCAGGACGCGGGGATTCTCACGTCGCGGGCAGTGGCGCCGGTGTGGTGCTCCCGAGCCATGGTGGTAGAATCTCCTCACGAGCAGAAGCAAACGCTCAGAAGGCAGGAGTAATGGACCGGCGAGGGCGGGGTAGGGCGAGAGAGGAGTGAGGCGTTGAAGAGGTTCGTGTCCCGCTATGTCCCCCTCCTCTGGCTCCTCGCCGTTCTCAGCCTCGTGGGCTGGTTCATTTGGAATGGTGACCTCGCCGGGTGGATCCTCCTCGCGCTGGTGATCGGGCTCATGGTCTGGCAGCTCACCGGGCGCGATGGTCGGCCGCGCCGTCCGGAGGGCGCCAACGGCCGCGGCGTACGCGACGAATCGGCGCCGTGATGCGCTCTGCCGCCTCGTTGCTCCTCCTCGCCTGGCTGGCCGTCGCCCGGCTCGGCTTGGCCGACACGCTGTCGCCCATGCACTGCACGAGCTACCAGGTGGGCGCGGACACGCACACGGAGTGCACGCCGGGCCCCTCGTCGCCGCCCGGGGCGAGCCTACGCTGCCAGAACTACGTGGTGGGCACTGACACCTACGCCGAGTGCAGCCCGGTGCCGGCCACGCGGCTCGGCACGCTCAGAGGGCGCGTCCCGAGTCCGCCGCCCGCCAGCGCGCCGCGCTGCTACACGTACCACATCGGCACCTCCAGCTACACCGAGTGTCGCTGACCTCCGCGCGGCCGCGCTGCTCCTGGGCTCGGAGCGCGCCCGACATCGCCTATCACGATCGGGAGTGGGGCGTCCCTCAGCGCTCCGACCGGCGGCTCTTCGAGTTCCTCGTGCTGGAAGGTGCGCAGGCGGGGCTGAGCTGGTCGACCATCCTCCCCCGGCGCGGCGGCTATCGCGCGGCCTTCGCCGCCTTCGATCCGGTACGGGTCGCGCGCTTCACCGCGGCCGACGTGCGGCGGCTCTTGCGCGACCCGGGCATCATCCGCCACCGCGGCAAGATCGAGGGCGCCATCGCCAATGCCCGGGCCTTTCTCGCCGTGCAGCGCGAGCACGGGAGCTTCGCCGCTTACGTGTGGCGCTTCGTGCAGGATCGCCCGCTCCAGAATCGCTGGCGCCAGCCGCGGCAAGTCCCCGCGGAGACCGCGGTCTCGCAGGCGCTCAGCCGCGATCTCAAGCAGCGCGGCTTCACCTTTGTGGGGCCCACCATCTGCTACGCCTTCATGCAGGCCACCGGCCTCGTCAACGACCACCTCACGTCGTGCTTCCGTCATGCCGAGGTGACGCGTCTCGCTGCGCCCGTCGGGAAGAAATCCGCGGCCTCACGAGGCAGAAGCGCCTTGAGATCGAGGCGTGGGGGGACGTAAACTGCAGCCGTGGCTCGTGAGCGCAACGGCATCGGCGGGGTGTGGCGGTTTCTCGGACTCTCGAATGCCCCAGACGACGTCACGCCGACGCGCCCCGCAGTGATGCCGGCCGCGGCTCCCACGGCGGATTCGGCCCGCGCAGTAGTGGGCGCTCACATGGCGCTGCGGGGCGAGATCAGCGGCGAAGGCGACTTTCACATCTACGGCCGGTTCGAGGGCGAGATCGACGTCACCGGCCGCGTGATCGTCGCGGAGGCGGCACAAGTCGACGCCAACATCAACGCCGCAGCCATCGTGATCGCCGGCAAGGTACGCGGCAACCTCTCCGCCAGCACCCATCTCGACATCCTGCCGAGCGGCGTGCTCACGGGCACCCTCAAGGCGGGGAGCTTTTCCGCGGCGGAGGGTTCCTCGGTCAAGGGCGAGATCTGGCTGGAGCGGGCGGAGCCCGCGCGGGTGCCGGAAACCGCGCGGCGCGACGTCGAGGAGCCTCGGTGACGCTGCTCGAATGGATCCACTCTCGGCAGGCCGTGAAGTGGGCGGTCTACGGAGGCGCGGTGGTGGTCCTAGCTGGCCTCATCTGGGGCGGCTGGACCCTCTGGAAGACGCGCTACGAGACCCAGGGCTCCATCGCCCTTACACAAGCCCGGGCCCTGGCCGTTCAATCGCAGGCTCCTGGCGCCTCCCAGGAGACCCGCCAGCGGGCCGAGAAGGCTCTCCAGGACGTGATCGCGGAGTATCCCAGGCTGTCCTCGGTCGGTCAGGCCGCATACTTGCTCGGCAGCCTCCGGTATGCCAACGCCCAGTACGCGGCCGCACGTGCCGCCTTCGAAGTCGCCCGAGACAAGGCGTCCTCGCCGACGCTGGCCGCGCTGTCCGCGCTTGACCTGGGCTACTGCTGGGAGGCTGAGAAGAACTATGCCGAGGCCGAAAAGGCCTATCGATCTGCCATTAGCAGCGTCGGCCCCAAGAACTTCCTCTATGAGGAGGCCATGCTCGACATCGCGCGCGTGCAGGACTTGGGTGGAAGGCGCGAGGCCGCCGTCGAGACGTATCAGCGCCTGCTGAAGGACCTGCCAGACAGCCGCCGCGCGGAGGAGTTCCGCTCGCGCATGGCGAGTCTCCAGAGCCCGCCGAAGCCGAAGTAAGTCGTGGCCGCCTCAGCGATCCTGGGGCCGATCCAACGGTAGCTGCCTTCGCGGTAGTCCTGCGCTCGGTTCCTGTATGTCTGATAAGAAGGATTATGTCAATCACGCCTGAACCAACTCCGCGAGCGGCCGCTCGCAGTGTCACCTCTCCCGGTCGACGGGGTCTACGCTGGACGCGGTGGACCTGGGCGAAGGGGTCGCCGACCTTAGTGATGGTCCAAGAACTGAGCCGCGGGCTCGCCGGAGGCCCCGCTCAAAGGATGGTCGCGGTGAGGATGAAGCTCGACTCGCTCGAGGACTGCTCCTGCCGGTACCCCAGGATTTGGCGTGTGACCTGGTTGATGCCGCGGGTGCCGCCGCCGATGCGCATCGGGCGTCCGTTGGGCACGACTACCTCCGTGGCTGCCTCCGTGAACTCCACGGTGCCCGCGCGGTCGGCGTCGAAGTAGCTGACCTGGGGTACGAGGCGCACGCGGATTTGGCCGCCGGGAAGAATGGTCGGGTTGACCACGAGCACGGTCCCCACGCGCTGCCAGTCCGTGCCCTGCACGAGGTAACCCCGGCCCGTCGCATAGTCGCGGAACCAGGCGGCCACCGCGTAGGGCACCTCGCTGGCCACCAGCATGGACGCGGTACCGCCGTCCTGGACCACGGTGAAGACACCGCTCGTACGGGTGGTGCGGGTGGTGGTGTCGTCGACGGCAACCCCGCCGCGGCCGCGCGCCTTGCCGTCCTGGATCACCACGGAGCCCCGGCCCTGGGCACCCTGCCGCACCTCCTGGCCGTGCTGCTCGAACTCGAGGACGACTTTCACCTGACGGCCCGTTTGGCCGCTCGCGCCCACGGCGCCGGCCAGGAGCGCGGGGAGGAGCACGACGGCCCCAGCGAGACGCACGCCCCCTACCCCGGGATCTGGGCTTCCTCGGGCAGGCGGTCCCACACGGGCTTCCACTCGGGAAGATGCAGGCCCACGGCTTCCGCCTTCTCCTTCACCTCGTCGGCGAAGGCCTGGCGCACCTCGTCGTTGTCGCGCAGCTTGAGCCGATAGCGCCGGTACACGACGTTTCGCGCCGAGCCGGGACGGCCGAAGATGTTCATGGTGCGGATGTACCACTTCTCGAGGGTGGCCTGGGCCTCGTCGTGCGTCTTGGCATCCTCCGCGAGCTTCTTGACCCAGAATTCGCCGTGGCGGATGTGGAACTTTTCCTCCTTGAAGATACCCTCGATGGCCCGGGCCCACGGCCCGTAAGAGCATTGGCGCACGTCCTCGAGCTGGTGGCCGGCCCCGCGGTCCATGCAGAAGTTGAAGAAGATGAAATCGGCCCACGTGTCGATGGGGTAGTAGAAGATGTTCACGCGCTTGTCCGCCGTGATGCGCGCGGTGCCGATGTCGGCGCTGGCGTCGATGCGCATGGCGAAAGCCTCGTCGTGGGCGCGCACGTGTGCCTCCACGTCCACGCCGAGGTCGGCGAGGAGACCGTACATGACGGAGGCGTGGCGGTGCTCGTCCTTCACGATCTGCGCCACCACGTGCTTCTCGTCGACCCCTGGGGCCTTCATGATCCATGGCACGTAGCCGTAGCCTCCCGCCAGCTCGGAATCCGCCTGCATGGTCATGAGATGGATCAGGTTCTCGCGATACTCGTCGGTCATCTCCTCCGCGGACTCGATACGCTCGCCGCGCTCGATCCGGGCCAGGAGCTCCGCTTCCGTCACGCGCTGGCTCATGTGGCTCTCCTTTCCACGACGCGCACCGCCTTGCCCTCGCTGCGGGGGACGGTCTTGGGCGGCACGATGACGATGTCCGGGTTGAGGCTCAGGTGGGCGCGCAGGAGCTCGCCGATCCGCGCGGACAGCTCGGCCCGCGCGGGGCCGCCCGCCTCGAAGCCGCCCCACCCCTGCACCACCTCGGGGGTGGGCTCGACCTCGACGGCAATGGTCGGGAAGCCCTCGGTGCGCTCCACCATAAGTTGATAGTGCGGGGCGAGCTCGGGCACCGTCAAGAGCGCCGCCTCGAGCTGCGAGGGGTACACGTTGACGCCCTTGATCACCAGCATGTCGTCATTCCGTCCCTTGATGCGCGCCATGCGCACCGAGGTTCGCCCGCAGGGGCACGGCTCGGGGTCGAGCGTCGTGATGTCGCCCGTTCGGTAGCGCAGCATGGGCAGCGCCTGCTTGCTGAGACAGGTCAGGACGAGCTCGCCCTCTTCGCCCGCCGGCACAGGCTCACCCGTGGCGGGGTCGATCACCTCGGGGAGGAAGTGGTCCTCGGCGATGTGGAGCCCACGACGCGCGTGGGCGCACTCCACGGCGACTCCGGGGCCGATGATTTCGCTGAGACCATAGAAGTCGACCGCGGTGACACCCCACAGGTGCTCGAGCTGCCCACGCATGGCCTCCGTCCACGGCTCGGCTCCGAAGAGCCCGTAGCGCACCCCGGCCCTCCGCGGGTCGATCCCCTGCTCGCGCATCGACTCGCCGATGTGCAGGGCGAAGGACGGCGTGCAGGCGAGACCCTGCGGCCGGAGGTCCTGCAGGAGCAGGATCTGCCGCAGGGTGTTGCCCGAGGACACCGGCACCACGGTGAGGCCCATGTGCTCGGCCCCGTCGTGGAAGCCGAGCCCGCCCGTGAAGAGACCGTAGCCGTAGGCGATCTGAATGAGATCGCCCGGCTCCGCTCCGGCCGCGGCGAGGGAGCGCGCCATCACCTCCCGCCAGATCGCGAGATCGCCTCGCGTGTATCCGACGACGGTCGGCTTACCCTTGGTTCCCGAGGAGGCGTGCAGTCGCGCGAGCTCACGCGGGGGCACGGCGAAGAGGCCCCACGGATAGTGATCGCGGAGATCCGCCTTGACCGTGAAGGGCAGACGGCGGAGATCGTCGACGCTCTTGATCCGCGTCGGATCGACCCCGGCCGCGGCGAAGGCCTTTCGATAGAACGGCACGCGCTCCGTGGCCCACGCGCAGGCATGCTGGAGGCGCTCACCCTGGAGGATGCGCAGCTGCTCGCGAGAGGCCGTCTCCATCTCGCGATTCCAGATCACGGGCCGACTAGCCTCCGATGGTCACGCCCGCGACGAGCCAGCTCTGCCGACCGAGGAAGCGCATGAGGGTGTCGACGAGCCGGACATCCGCGTTCCCCTCGAGGCCCACGCGATCGGGAAGGATGAAGCGCACCTCGGGGTAGGACACGAGCACCCGTAGCAACGTGCGCACGCGTGGCTCTGGGGTGAGGAGACCGCGCCGGCCCGGGTCGCCTGCCGCCGGCGCCCACTCGGGCTGGAAAGCCACCCGGAGGTACGTCGCCGTCGCCGTCGGGCTCACGGCGCGGAGCGACAGAGGCGGCCATAGAGACCGGCCATCACCTCGACCTGGTGCGCCGCCGAGAAGTCGCGCTCGGCGAGCTCGCGCGCGGTGCGCCCCATGGCGAGACGGCGGGGAGCATCGAGCAGGAGCCCGATGGCCGCATCGGCCAGGTCCTGGGCATCACGCTTGGTGAGGATGCCCGTCTCCCCATCGCGCACGACCTCGTCCACGCCGGAGGCGCGCACCGCCACCGCGGGCAACCCACACGCATGCGCCTCGGCGAGGACCAGCCCCTGCGTTTCCGTCTCCGACGAGAAGAGGAACAGATCGGCCGCGCGGTAGTAGGGCGGCAGCGCCTCGCGCGCCACCGAGCCGGGGAAGTCGATGACGGCGCGGGCCGGACTGGCGGCGGCCAGGCGCTTGAGGCTCCCCTCGTGACTTCCCTGCCCGACCAGAAGCAGGCGCGCGCCGGACACCGCGTCGGCGATGGAGCCGAAGGCCTCCAGCACGCGCTCCACGCTCTTCTCGCGATCGAGGCGACCCACGTAGAGGCAGAGGCGCGCCTCGTCGGGAAGGTTGAGCGTGCGCCGCGCCTCGTCGCGGTCTCCCGGGCAGAAGAGATCGAGGGGCACGCCCGTGGGCACCACCGCGATGGGCACGCGCACGCCGGCCTCCCCGAGGCTCTCCGCGATGCGTGCGGAGGGCGCGATCACGAGATCGGCGGAGTCCGCAAAACGGGAGGCGAGCCGCACCGCGGCCGCGGCCACCAGCCGCTCGGGAAGCGGCACGTAGTGGGCGTATTTCTCGTAGCGCGTGTGATACGTGAACACGAGGGGCCGCCCCTCGGCACGGGCGAGTCGGCGCGCGGTGACGCCGAGGAGGAACGGGTGCTGGGCATGGAAGACGTCGAGCTCCAGCGCGCAAGCGGCGCGCCGCAGGCGGCGAGAGAAGGGGAGCGGCACCGCGAAGCCCGGATAGGTCGGAGCGGGCGCGGAGGGATAACGAAAGACGAAGGGAGGATCCACCTGCCCGCTGCCCCAGGCCGGGGCAAAGACCCAGGCCTGATGACCCTCGGTCTCCAGGCCCTGGCGCAGCGTCTCTACCGCGGTGGTGACGCCTCCGCGGAACGGCAGGTAGTTGTTGGTGAAGAGGCCAACGCGCATCCGCTAGTCGTCCGGGGCGCTGGGATCTCGGCCGCGCTCGATCTTGCCGAAGTCCCCGGGCTTGATGGAATCGAGCCACTCCTTGATCTTGGCCTGGTCGTCGGCCTTGCTGCCGGAGAGCTCCTGCTCCTTGGTCACCTCGACGTTCTTGGCCTTGGCCACCACTTCCTCGTCCACGAAGATGGGGGCAGCCACGCGCAGGGCGAGCGCGATGGCGTCGGAGGGACGCGAGTCCACCGCGATCTCCGCCGACCCCAGCTGGAGGTGGATCACCGCGAAGAAGGTGTTCTCGCGGAGGTCGTTGACCTCGACCTTGATCACGCGGGCCTCGATAGACTCGAGGATGTTCTTGATGAGGTCATGGGTCATGGGCCGCGGCGTGGGAATCTTCTCGAGCTCCAGCGCGATGGCATTGGCCTCGAAGAGCCCGACCCAGATAGGCAGCGAGCGCTTCTCCTCCTCGTCGCGGAGGATGATGATCGGCATGTTCGAGAGGGGGTCGAGCGCCAGTCCCTTGACCTTCATCTCGAGCCACATGGGCGTTCCCTTCCCTAGACCGCGCGGGCGGCGAGCACGCGCTCCCCCGCGCCGGCCAGCTCGCCGCGCAGGCTGTGAGGGAGCGCCCTAGTGACGAGCACCTGCACGGTCCGGCCCATGAGCTCGCGGCCGTGAGCGTCGAAGTTGACCACGCGATTACAGCGGGTGCGTCCCGTGACCTCGTGGGGATCCTTGCGGGAGCGGCCGTCCACGAGCACCGGCATCACCCGGCCCTCCAGGGCGTGCCGGCGCTCGGCGCCCACGCGCTCCGCCACCTCGAGGATCCGGCTGTTGCGTTGCGCCTTCACCTCGTCGGGCACCTGGTCGGCCATGGCGGCGGCGGGGGTGCCGGGGCGGCGCGAGTAGCGGAAGGCGAAGACATTGTCGTAGCGCACGCGCTCCACCGCCGTCACCGTCTCCTCGAAGTCTGCCTCGGTCTCCCCGGGGAAGCCCACGATGAGGTCGGTGGAGAGCGCGAGGTCGGGTACCGTCTCCACCAACTCGTCGATGAGCTCGAGGTAGCGGGCGCGTGTGTAGCCGCGGTTCATCCGCTCCAGCACGCGATCGGAGCCCGACTGGAGCGGCAGGTGCAAGTACTCGACCACCTTGGGCACGTCGCGGATGGCGCGGATGAGACGCGAGGTGAGGTTGTAGGGATTCGAGGTGGTGAAGCGGATGCGCTCGATGCCCTCGACCTCGTTGACTTCTGTCAGGAGTGCGGCGAGATCGGTGGGCGGCATGAGATCGCGCCCATAGGCATTGACGGTCTGACCGAGGAGCGTCACCTCGCGCACGCCGGCCGCGGCGAGCTCGCGGACCTCGGCGAGGATGGCCGCGGGGGGATGGCTCCGCTCGCGGCCGCGGGTCACGGGCACGACGCAGAACGTGCAGTGCTTCTCGCAGCCTTCCATCACCGTGACGAAGGCCTTGAGCTGGCCGGGCTGCTCCGGCCGCGCGGTGAGCTTGACGAGCGGCGCCTCGCCCGTCTCCAACACGGGGGCGCCCGTGGCGCGCGCTCGATCGATGAGCTCGCCCACGCGGGAGACGGCGGCCGAGCCGAACACGAGGTCGACGTGCGGCGCGCGCTCCTGAATCCTGCCTTTCCAGAGCTGCGCCATGCACCCCATGACGCCGATCATGAGCTCGGGACGCGTGCGCTTGAGGTGCTTGAGCTGACCGAGGCGCGACAGGACCTTGTCCTCGGCCTTCTCGCGGATCGCGCAGGTGTTGAGCAGGATCAGATCGGCATCCTCGGCCACTTCCGTGAGCTCGTAGCGATCGTGCTTGAGCAGACCCGCGACACGCTCCGAGTCGTACTCGTTCATCTGGCAGCCGTAGGTGATCAGATGAAGTTTTGGCATAAAAGATCAGGTAGTTACCGTAGCATCGGCCTCACGGCGTGTCAAACTTCGGACACGCTCAGACGCTATCCGCGAATACGCCGATCTTGCGGAACTTGTCGAATCGATCAGTCACCAACGTCTCGGAGCTCCGTGGTCGGAGCTCGGCGAGGGCCTTCCGCAGAGCGCCGCGGAGGTTCTCGGCCGTCTCTTCCCAGTTTCGATGCGCCCCACCGAGCGGCTCGGGCACCACGCCGTCGATGACGCCGAGCTTGAGCAGATCGCGCGCGGTCACTCGCATGAGCTCCGCCGCCTCCTGGGCCTTGGACGCTTCTCCCCACAGGATGGCCGCGCACCCCTCAGGCGAGATGACGGAATAGATGGCGTGCTCGA
>Ga0306921_10001537_pt1 | contig 22455 bp, 13 predicted proteins | sample sta12Cox44000080_FD_203760 | JGI IMG/M metagenome (GOLD analysis project Ga0306921, IMG submission 203760) | Lab enrichment of tropical soil microbial communities from Luquillo Experimental Forest, Puerto Rico - statoxic.12C.oxic.44.000.080 (v2)... | ecosystem: Environmental > Terrestrial >...
CGCAACGGATCCGGCAGGGCTTCGCTCAACTCCTGCCAGGTGAGCACCTTGCAACGCACTCGGAGGTCGGCGATTCGCACGCAGCGCATCACGGCGTACCACTGCTCGATCAGGTCGGGGCGCCGCTGGTCGAGCAGCACGCAGAAGCTGCTTTTGGTGGTATGAGCCGCGAGGACGTTGCGAATGAGCTGATATGACAGGAACTTGCCTTTCGCCACAGGTAACGCTCTAGGGTCGAAGACTTCTTTGAAATCGCGATAGCCGCGGACCAGTTCTGCCTCTTTCGCCTGGAAATCCGACTCGGTTAACTTGGCTTCGATCAACAGATCGCCCAGCCTGAGATCCACTTCGGTACGGTCAAACAGACCGCTATTCAAAGGCACGCGCGCCCTGAATCCGAACTGAATGGCGGTCCGATCCTCGATTCCGAGCAGCGACCGCAGGGGCGAATTCCCTATGACTCCGGGAAAACAGAAAACGTTCATCAGCAGCGCGTCGGAACTGGTGCAGGAGTCCAGTTCCCTCCAGCGGCGATCGCTCTTGGGCAGCGAAGTTCGCGCCTGCGCGTGAACCTTCTCAAGCCGCCGCCTCCAATGCGGATTGCCCAGGATTGCCACGTAGGTGTCATCGAGAAAATTCCCATGCCGAGCTTCGTCCGGCTGATAAACGATCACCGGCATGACGCCGAAGCTCTCGACGTAAGTCAGCTTTTTCTCGATGGCGTAGGCATGATTGCGGGCACAGAGTTCATGCCGCAAGTGGCTGGCGAAGTAGGCTCCCGATGGACTCATAGCACTTCGGACTCGACTATCTCCAGCTTCGAGGTCAACCGGTCGGCGCCGCGCAATTGAGGGAACATCCACGACCAGAGGGCAGTTACCAATAGAGTCCCCACCCCACCGAGCACCACAGCCGGAACGGTGCCGAACCAGTGCGCGGTCAATCCCGACTCGAACTGACCGAACTCGTTCGACGTCCCGATGAACAGCGAGTTGACCGCGCTAACCCGCCCGCGCATGGCGTCGGGCGTGGACAACTGCACCAGGGTGCCACGAATGATGACGCTCACCATGTCGGAAGCGCCCAACAGCAGCAATGCGATAAGCGACACCCACAGGTTTCGCGAAAGCCCAAACACAATGGTGAAGGCACCGAACCCGGCGACGCACCAAAGCATGGTCACGCCAGCGTGCCTTCGCAACGGACGATGTGCCAGCAGAACCGCCATCGTCACCGCGCCGACGGCCGGAGCGCTGCGCAGGATGCCCAGTCCCCAGGGTCCAGTGTGCAGGATCTCACGTGCGTACACGGGCAGCAGCGCCACGGCTCCGCCCAGCAATACCGCGAAGAGATCAAGCGAGATAACGCCAAGAATCAGCTTCTTCTCCCAAATGAAGCGAAAGCCAGCAAATACTGTGGCCAGGGTTACCGCCTCATTATCGCGTTTGGCCGCACTTAAGCGTATTCGGCTGACCGCGACGACCGACACGGCACCGGCGATCATGGAGCTCGCATACACGGCGGCTGGTCCGCGAAAAATGCCATAAATCAGCCCGCCAAGCGCAGGGCCGATGATCGTGGCCGCGTTGAACACCGTTTGTGCCCAGGCCACAGCGTTGGGGAAGTGTTCCTCGGGCACCAGCTGTGGAACCATCGACTGGCCAGCGGCGCCGTTGAACGACCGCACGATTCCCACCAGCACCAGGACCGCATAGATGGCATGCACGGATTGCGATCCGCGCAGCGTAAGCATGAGCAGAAGCGTAGAGGCAAGAACCAGTCCGGCATAACAGCAGGTGACGATATTGCGCCGGTTGAAGCGGTCGGCAGCGTGGCCGGCGACGAGAAACAGCAGGATGGTGGGAAGAAACTGTGCCAAGCCTACGTAGCCGAGATCCAGTGGCCGCTTGGTGATTTCATAAACCTGCCACGCCACCGCGACCGACTGCATCTCTGTCGCCATGACAGTGAACAGCCGGGCAAATTGATACCAGGCAAAATCAGGATAGGTAAACGCAACCCGCCCTTGACCTTGCCAACTGAGGCTATCGGCCATCCCACACTACTGTGCCATAGGATCGAGGCCCGCAAGCTCCCGGCGCTGGAACTTTTTTTCGTCGCTGGGGAAGTTCACACTTCAATTGCATGGCAAATTCCATTTATAGTGGACTATGGGTTGTAGCAATATTTCTTTTGGTGGACGCAACCTCGTAAGCTCCCGCTTTGACCACGATTCCTGCGGGGTGGGTTTTGTTGCGACCCTGCACGGCCAATCTGACCACGAAATTCTGCGCCTTGCGTTGACGGCTCTGGGCCGCCTCGCGCATCGCGGCGCGATTGCTGCCGACGGCAAGAGCAGCGACGGTGTAGGCGTGCAAACTGCCGTACCTCGCAATTTTCTTCTCAGCCAGACCGGGATCACGTTGCGCCCCGAACAGCCGCTGGCTCTCGGTATGTTGTTCCTGCCGCGGAACGAGGAGCATGCCCAGCGTGACGGGCAGCGCTTCAAGGCGTGCATGTCGGCACGCGGCCTCGAGTGGCTGGGGTGGCGCGACGTTCCGGTCGCGCGCGAGGTGCTCGGCGAACTGGCCTTGGCTTCCCTGCCCGTCATTCGAATGGCCCTGATGACCACGGCCGAAGAAATAACGGACGACCCCAACGAGTTGGAGCGGCGCCTCTTCCTGGCCCGTAAGGCGTTCGAGCGAGGAGGCACCGAGACGTACGTCTGTTCGCTTTCGGCCCGTACGCTGGTTTATAAGGCGCTGTGCACCGGTCGCACCCTGCACGATTTCTATCCTGATCTTCAGAGCAAGCAATATGCGACTCACTTCGCCGTGTTTCATCAGCGTTACGCGACAAATGTGTTGCCTTCATGGGACCGCGCGCAGCCCCTGCGCATGATTGCGCACAACGGTGAGATCAACACCATCTGGAGCAATCGCGCGCATATCGACGCCCGCTGCGCGACCCTGCCGCGCGAATGTGATCCGATTTTCACCCGTGACGCCTCCGATTCGATGAGCCTTGACGAAGTGGCCGAATTGCTCTGCAACTACGAGCGCAACGTGGCTGAAGCTGTGCGCATGATGTTGCCACCAGCGGTGGGCCCCAAGGAATCCCTGTTCCACCGTTACCACGCCGACTGCATGGAGCCCTGGGACGGACCTTCGGCGCTCGTCTTTACCGACGGCTGCCTGCTGGGCGCGGCGCTCGACCGCAACGGCCTGCGTCCCTGTCGCTTCGTGATTACTGACTCCGGGCTGGTTGTCGCAGGATCCGAGGTTGGCCTCGCCGATGTCGACAGCGACACCATCATCCGCAGCGGACGTCTCGGTCCAGGACAGATGATCCTGCTCGATCTCGAGCGCCGCCGGTTGATCGAAGGTGATGAACTCGACCGCTACTTCAACGATCTCGCGCCTTATGCGAAGCTGATCGATGACATCCCGCTGGAGCCATCGCCTAGGCCGGTCGCGTCGCTCGAAAAGGACGAACTCACCCGCCTGCAGCACGGCTTCGGCTACACTCGCGAAGAAGTGAAGCTGGTGGTCGCGCCGATGGCGCTGGAGAGCAAAGAAGCGGTCTGGTCGATGGGAGATGACACTCCTATCGCGGCCTTAGCGCGAACCCCGCGGCCCTTGTACGGATTCTTCCGGCAACGCTTCGCGCAGGTAACCAATCCGCCGATCGATTCCTTGCGCGAATCCTGTGTGGTGTCGTTGCGCACGCGGCTTGGTCCGTGGCCGCACCTGCTCGACAAGCACGCTCCCCTGCCTGGACTGGTGTTGCCCACACCGTTTCTCTCGCTCGGGCAGATGGCTGCGCTGCACGAAGGTAGTTATGCACTGCGCGACGAACTTCCGCTTGCCCATTTGAACTGCACGTTCTCTGATGAGGGTTCGCTGAAGCAGGCACTCGAAGAACTGCAGGAGCAGTCGGTCCAACTGGTGCGTGGCGGGGTTTGTATTCTCCTGATGACCGACCGCACGGCCTGCGACCACTTGCTGCCGATGCCGATGGCAATGGCCACGGGCGCGGTGCATCACGCGCTGGTCAAGGCGGGTTTGCGCACTCAGGTTGGACTCGCTCTCGAAGCCGGCGACTGTCGCGACTTGCACCATGCGGCAGTGCTGATCGGCTATGGCGCCGGTTCCGTGTGTCCGTGGCTTACGTTGCAGACCGCTCGCACGCTGGCAGGCGAAGACGGCGAGGCCCACCTGCTGAAGGCCTTCAACGCAGGACTGGCAAAGGTCATGTCGAAGATGGGCATCTCGGTTCTCGACAGTTATCGGGCTGCGCAACTGTTTGACGTTCTCGGACTCGACTCCGCAGTGACCGACCTTTGCTTCCCGGGCACCGTCTCACAGATGAGCGGGCAGAGCTTCAGCGACATCGAAGCAGCGATTCGCTCTTCCTGGACGGCGGAACCCGAGGGCATAGAATTGCCGGATTACGGCTGGGTGCGCTTCCGCCGCGCCGAACGTGCTGAGCCACACACATGGCAGCCCCAGCGCACCCGTGACCTGCAGGCCGCGGTTGGCGCGGCGCGGGCGTCGACCCAGGTTGCGGTCACGATCGCTCCCGCGGAGGCATGGTCGGCCTATTCGCGTGCGGTTGACGACAGGGAGCCTGCCGTTCTGCGCGATCTCCTGCAAATCAAGGCTGCCGGGCCAAAGCTGGAGTTGCACGAGGTGGAGCCGCCCTCCAGCCTCGTGAAACGCTTTATCGCCAGCGCCATGTCACTGGGCTCGCTGAGTCCGGAGGCGCACCAGACCATCACCATCGCGATGAATCTACTGGGCGCGCGCTCTAACACCGGTGAGGGCGGCGAAGACCCAGCAGCCTACAAGCCTGACGGAAACACCTCCGGTGTAGTGTCGCTGACGAACAACAAGATCAAGCAAGTCGCGTCCGGACGATTCGGTGTTACTGCCGAGTACCTGGCTCACGCTGAGGAATTGGAAATCAAGATCGCGCAGGGCTCCAAGCCCGGCGAAGGAGGACAGCTTCCCGGCCACAAGGTCAGCGAGCTGATCGCGCGATTGCGGCATGCGCAACCCGGCGTTTCGCTGATCAGTCCACCACCGCATCACGACATCTACAGCATCGAGGACTTGGCGCAATTGATTTACGACCTCAAGCGCATCAACCCGCGCGCGCCCGTCGGCGTCAAGCTGGTGTCGCAGTTTGGAGTGGGCACCGTGGCTGCCGGAGTTGCGAAGGCCTACGCCGACTACATCGTGATCGCCGGATACAACGGCGGCACTGGCGCTTCGCCGCTCAGCAGCATCAAGCACGCCGGAAACCCGTGGGAGCTTGGATTGAGCGAAGCACAACAGATGCTGCGCCTCAACGGGCTTCGGGGCCGCGTACGTCTGCGTACTGACGGCGGACTTTCCACTGCACGGGATGTTCTTATCGCAACGCTGCTGGGCGCCGATGAGTTCTCCTTCGGCACGGCGGTCCTGGTGGCGCTGGGATGCGACATGGCGAGGCAATGTCACCTCAACACCTGTCCCACGGGCATTGCGACGCAAAAGCCGGAGTTGCGCGCCAAGTTCCGCGGCAAACCGGAGCACGTTGTGCGCTTCTTCATGAATCTTGCTGAAGATCTGCAGCGCATGCTCGCCGATTTCGGACTGCAGTCCTTGCAGGCGGCCGTCGGTCGCATCGATTTGCTGCAGCAGGTCCGCGACGACGGCAAGTTGGATCTGCGACCAGTCCTCGCCCAGGTCGGAGAGGGCCCGATCAGTTGGCAGGGGAATCGCAACCACCGTCCGGAAGAGCGTCCGCCGGTTGATGATGCGTGGGTGAGACCTGCTCTCTCGGCGGTGACCGCCGGCAAGCCCTTCGAGTTCAGCGCGACGGTGCGCAACGAAGACCGCAGCCTGGGTGCAAGGCTTTCCGGTGAACTGGCGATGCTCCGCACCCAACAGCCCGATCTTCAATCCGACATTCACTTCCGCATACGGGGCACCGCCGGACAGTCGTTTGGCGCGTTCGCCAGCCGGGGCATGAAGCTGGTGCTCGAGGGCCAGGCCAATGACTTCGTCGGCAAAGGCCTGTCGGGCGGCGAGTTGGTGATTCGCACCCGCGGCAAGCTGGCACGAGCGGAATCCGCCCAGGTCATCGTTGGCAATGTCGCACTCTACGGAGCTACCGGCGGATCGCTGTTCGCGGTGGGCAGTGCAGGTGAGCGGTTCGCGATTCGCAACTCCGGCGCCACCGCTGTGGTCGAGGGCGTTGGAGACCACGCCTGCGAGTACATGACCGGCGGTGCCGTGCTAGTCCTTGGGCCCACCGGAACCAATTTCGGCGCAGGCATGACCGGTGGAGTCGCCTTCGTCTGGGACCCAAGCGGCAGCTTTGTCAACCAGCAAAAGTTCCATCCAGAATTCGTAGCAGTTGAAATTTTGGGTGCGTGCGAACCAGGCGATCAGGAATTGGTGCGCTCATTGCTGGAAGAACATTCAATCAAGACCGGCAGTAAGGTGGCGAACCGTCTCCATCACGGCTGGGCAGTGACGCTGCGTCAGATTGTGCGCGTAGCTCCTAAGAACTAAAGCGCCTCAGATTCGAAGGCCGCTCCGGCGAGCGGCCTTTTTCTATCCCGTGTGGAATGCTCACTTATTTCGCAACCTGCGCCAGGTAACTCTCTCGCAATTCAGCGACAATTTCGTTCGCTGCCTGCCGTGCCTGTTCGAATTTTCCGGGCGGGAAGGAGATCGCGCCAACGCGCGCGTGTCCACCTCCCCCATAGCGTTCACAGATTTTGGCCAGATTGACCACCGGCTCGACCGGCGCCCATGGATTGGACCCCACTGACACTTTCGTTCGAAAGCTGCTTTTGCTCAGCCCAACACTGTAAATGCAACTTGGATTCAGGTAATAAGGAATGAACTTGTTATAACCCTCAAGGTCGTGATCGGTGACGTCGAAAAATACGGTCCCGTCTTTGCATTCAGTCCGCTGACGCAAGATTTCGATCGATCGTCTGTGGCGTTCCATCAGTCCGGGAATGCGCTCCGCAATCGCAGGAGCACGGATGATCTCCGCCAACGGTTTGTAGGCGAGCATCTCGATCAGTCTGGGGATGAACCCGGGGTGCTGGTTCGACTCGATCACCATGGTCAGCTTCATCGCCGGTTCCCTCATCTCCACTGCCGTTTGCGGGTCGAGGTAGAGCGCGCCGTCAATGATGTCAGCCCACTCGACCATTTCCGCGACTGGATCAGGATTGAATCCGAAGCGTTCCTTGGTCACTTCGGCAATAAACTTGGTGCATGAGCGGTAGTCAGGATCGTAAAACTTTGTGTTGCTGGTGTCTTGCTCGAAGTGGGACGCATCCTCTGGCGTGAGGAACGCGCTCTGATGGTGGTCGAACCACCACGTAATGCGGGGCGACGGCGAGTACTTGAAATCGACGATGGCGTTTTCGTCGCCCGTGAACTCCTCCTCATTGAAGAGCGTTCCGGCGCGATGCACCAAGCCAACGTATTCAAATTCGGGATGCTCGCGAATGCGTTCCCGGTAAAACCGCGAAAAAAGTGCAGCCGAACAGGCTCCATCAAAACACTTGTCGTGGTAAAAGACCCTTACCTTCACAGACCCTTTCCATTGCCTCCGGCGCCTGAGACGCCGGACGTTTCGAGGTGAAACAGAATTGATAAGAATACGGCTTCTTGCTGATGAAAAGTAAATAGAAATGACATTTTGTGGTTGGGTCTGTCAAAAGACAGAGCAGGTGATCAGTTTGAATTTAGCCGCGATCGCTCATGCATTGGCCCACTCTTCGGCCAAGTCGCCGAGAATCGGCAGTTTGAAGATCTCGTGGCGGAACGCCTTGACCACCAATAAGACCCACAGAAAAAACCATGCCAGGCTGACCAACCCGGCCAACGGAAATACCAACACCCTCATGAAGGGGATCAACTGCAGGATGGCTGCGAGAATTCCGGACGCAATCGCGATCACGAACCCCGCCGCCCATAACAACAAGTGCTGGAACGCATGAAAGCGCACAAAGAGGTTGCGTTTGAACGGATCAAGGAACAGAAACACGATGGCGGGGATGATGGTGATGTAGGCGACGACTCCGGCGATGTTTTCAGGGATCGGCAACGCTTGGCCAGGTAGGACGCCATTCGAAGCGACGACCGACTTGCGGGCAGGCTGTCGCTCTTCAGCCGTTGCAGGCAGCACTGCTGCATTCACGTCGTCCGCGCTAACCCGGGAGAAGGCGACTCCGCAATTGGGGCAGAATGATCCCTGGACGGGCACCGGCGCACCGCATTGCGAACAAAGTGACATCAGAACTCCCAATACGCTACGACCGTGAGCTTCGGCCAAAAGAATATCCCGCCGCGGGGGGCGACGGGATAGCAATCAACGGGCGCGGCCGACTAGGCCCCGCAGCACTTCTTGTACTTTTTCCCACTACCGCAGGGGCAAGGATCGTTGCGGCCGACCTTGTCGCCACGCACCACCTGCTGCACCGGGCCTGCCTGGCTGGCTCCGGCCATGCGCGCCTGATCCAGTTCACGGCGCTTGCGGCGTTGAAACTCGGCTTCCATGTCGTCAATCGTCGTCGCCAGTCTCCGTCGCGACGCTGCGTTGACGGCCGCTAGTTCGTCACCATTTCTATTGTCTGCGGGGAGATGCCGGGGCGCAGGCTGCGAGGGAGCCTCGATCACCTGCATCAGGTACAGGTAGCGGACGGTTTCCTCCTCGAAGCGCTCCATCATGGCTTCGAACATGTCGAACGACTCTCGCTTGTATTCGACCAACGGATCGTGCTGCGCGTAGCCGCGCAAGCCGATGCCTTCGCGCAGGTGATCCATGCTGAGCAGGTGGTCTTTCCACTGCTGGTCGATCACACTCAGCATGATGATGCGCTCGTGATGCCGCATGGCTTCGGGCCCGATCAACTGCTCCTTAGCCTCGTAACGCTCTGTCAGCTTGTCGAAGATCGCATCGCCAAGTTCCTGACGATTGAGTTTGTCGGCCTCGACCCCTTCTTTCTCGATGTCCACACCGAAGCGGGTGAAGATCTGGTTCTTCAGGCTCTTGGTGTCCCAGTCTTCAGGATGCACTTCTTTGCCGCAGAATTTATCGAGCAGCCCGCCCAGGATGTCGCGAACGTAGTCCTCGAGAATGAGTTCCTTCTGATCGAGGCCTTCGAGCAGTTGCCGGCGTAGCCCGTAAACCGCCTGGCGCTGCTTGTTCATCACGTCGTCGTATTCGAGCACATGCTTACGGGCTTCGAAGTTTTGGGCTTCCACCGCCTTCTGCGCCGCCTCAATGCGCCGCGTGATCAGCCCCGACTCAATCGGGACGCCTTCTTCCATGCCCAACCGTTGCAGCAGGTTCGACACCCACTCCTTGGCGAAGATGCGCATCAGGTCGTCTTCCAGCGACAGATAGAACCGCGACGCCCCCGGATCGCCCTGACGTCCGGCGCGACCTCGCAACTGGTTGTCGATACGGCGCGCCTCGTGGCGCTCAGTGCCCAGAATGAACAAGCCGCCAAGGCCGATCACTTCTTCGTGCTCCACATCGGTCTCGGCTTTGTATTTCGCGTTAAGCTCCTGCCATTGCGCCGTAGGCACCTGGTATTCGTTGCCGCCGTAGTAAAAGTACGAAAGGTTGGGATCGTCGGGCTTGGCGGTTACTTCGCCGGCCACGACCTTTAGCGGCTGCGCCAGTCCCTTCTTCAAGCACTCCTGCTTGGCCATGAATTCGGAATTCCCGCCCAGCAGAATGTCGGTGCCGCGGCCTGCCATGTTGGTCGCGATGGTAATGGCGCCCTTGCGCCCGGCCTGCGCCACGATCTCGGCTTCTTTCTCGTGATACTTGGCGTTGAGCACCACATGCTTGACGCCTTTCCTCTTCAGCAGATCGGAAAGCCGCTCCGACTTCTCGACCGAAGTCGTGCCCACCAGCACCGGCTGCCCGGTCTGCGCTAGCCGCATGATCTCGTCCGCCGCCGCAAAGTATTTTTCCTTCTCGGTCCGGTACACAACGTCGGAGTTCTCGATGCGCCGCAATTCGCGGTTCGTCGGAATCACCACGACTTCCAGCTTGTAAATTTTGTCGAACTCGGCGGCTTCGGTCTCGGCCGTACCGGTCATGCCGGCCAGCTTCTTGTACATGCGGAAATAGTTCTGGAAGGTGACGGTTGCCAGCGTCTGGTTTTCCCGCTCGATTTTCACGCCTTCTTTGGCTTCCACCGCCTGGTGCAGACCGTCTGACCAGCGACGCCCCGGCATCAAGCGGCCGGTGAATTCGTCGACGATGAGGACTTCGCCGTCTTTCACCACGTACTCCCGATCGCGGAGGTACAAGGAATGTGCCTTGATCGCCGTTTCGACGTGATGCTTCAGGTCCCAGTTCTCCGGATCGGCGATGTTGCCAATTCCCAGCAGGCGTTCGACCTTTTCCCATCCCACGTCGGTAACCGTGATGGTGCGATGCTTCTCGTCCATGACGTAGTCGCCGGTGAGGACTTTTTCCTCCAGGCTCTGCTGGATCTCTTCGCCGCGCTCCAGTTGCGGAATGATGCGATTCACCCGATAGTACTTGTCCGTCGACTCTTCGCTGGCGCCGCTGATGATTAACGGGGTTCGCGCTTCGTCAATCAGGATGGAGTCCACTTCGTCGACGATGCCGTAGTTGTGCCCGCGCTGTACGCAGTCTTTGAGGTCGAACTTCATGTTGTCGCGCAGATAATCGAAGCCGAACTCATTGTTGGTTCCGTAGGTCACATCCGCGGCGTAAGCTTCGCGGCGTTCCGCGTCGTCGAGGTCGTGCACGATGACGCCGACCGTCAGCCCCAGGAAGGTATAGAGCTTGCCCATCCATTCGGAGTCGCGCTTGGCCAGGTAGTCGTTGACCGTGACCACATGGACGCCGTTGCCGGCGAGCGCATTGAGGTACACCGGAAGGGTCGCTACCAGCGTTTTACCTTCGCCAGTTTTCATCTCGGCGATCTTGCCGTGATGCAGGACTATGCCGCCGATGAGCTGCACATCGAAATGGCGCATTTTCAGCACGCGCCAACCGCCCTCACGGGCTACTGCAAAGGCCTCCGGAAGAATGTCGTCGAGAATTTCCTTTAGCGCGGCAGCTTTCTCCTCAACATCTTCGATCGGGTCCACACGCTCGCCAATGCGTTTGCGGAATTCGTTGGTCTTGGCCCGTAGTTGCTCATCGCTGAGCTGCTTGATCTCGGGTTCGAGCGCGTTGATGCGCTCCACCAGCGGCATAAGGCGCTTGATTTCGCGCTCGTTGCTGGTGCCAAAAACCTTGGCCATTAACTTGTTGATCAATGCTGTATTTCCTTGCGGAACTTGTCTATGAGCCCATGTTCACTGGGCTGGGAGCGCTCCGAACGCACACTCCAACCCCTTACCAAGGCTAACACATTGGATGCAGGGGAGCAGGCACGGTCGCACTTTGCAAGTTGTCGAGAAGAGAGAGGCAGCGCCGGCCAACGGTCTCGCGCCCTTCCCACCGCCTCTGGTTAGCGACGCCGATACGAGCTCGAGAATCGAGATTTCGAAGCAACGAACTGCGTCGATTCTTCCAGAAGGATGCTTCACGCTGCTGCGTCGAGCAGCATAATATACGCGACAGCAATCATCCTCGGAAAGAAGAACGGATTGACTTGTCGATGTTCTACGACCGTTTTGCGGAATCGGTACAACGCTATCCCGACCTGATTGCGGTTGAACTGCAGCGTGAATCGGCGGCCGTGGCTGGCGGTGCTCCTGGTGTGGAGAACTATAGCTTCGCGCAGTTGTGCACCATGGCCGAATCCGTCGGGAGATGGCTGCTGCAGTCCGGCATTGAAAGCGAATCCAAATGTGCCTTTCTGGCCGCCAACCATCCGTGGTGGGTTGCTGCCTACCTCGGCGTCCTCGCGTCCGGTAATACGGCGGTCCCGCTCGACACGGCCTTCCACGTGGATCAAGTCCGCAAGCTCTTGCTCGATTGCGACGCTGTACTGTTGTTCTGCGACCGTCACCATGTCGCCTTGTCGCGCGAGGCCACAAAGGACTTGCCGGTCAAGATTGTCGTCATCGACGGGGACGCGGCCACGACCAACCTCCCGTCACTGTCGACGATCTTCGCCGCCGGGCCTGGCGATTTTCGCCCGGTACTCGTGAAACCCGAAGACATCGCCACTATCCTCTACACCTCGGGCACCACCAGCGATCCCAAGGGCGTGATGCTGTCACACGCCAACCTGGATGCAGAAGCCGAAGGCGTCTTCACAGTGCTGGATGTTGGGCCGAAGGACATCATTCTCGGCATTCTGCCGCTGTTTCATGCATTGGCGCAGATGGCCAATCTGCTGCTGCCCCTTGCGGTGGGGATGCGCGTGGTGTTTGTCGAATCGCTCAACACCACCGAGTTGTTGCGCGCCCTGTATGAGCGCGACATCACCGTCTTCTGTTGCGTGCCACAGTTCTTTTACCTTATCAACGAGCGCATCGAGAAAGAGGTGCAACAAAAAGGAGCGCTTGTCAGGTCCCTGTTCCGCGTAATGATGCGCGTCTCCGGGGTGGCCCGAAGATTTGGCATTAATCTTGGCAAGCTGCTCTTCGCTCGTGTGCACAAACTGCTTGGGTCACGCATGCGCTACCTCATCACCGGTGGCTCGCGCTTCGACCCCGCCGTAGGCCGTCAGTTCGAGGCCATGGGCTTCACGCTGTTGCAGGGGTACGGAATGACCGAAACGTGCGGTGCCGCAAGCGTCACGCCGCCCAACGACAACGTGATCGGTTCCATTGGAAAGCCACTGCCGGGAAATGAGATGAAGATTTTCGATGGCGTTCCGTCCTCCGAGCACGGCGGCGCAAGTGTGGGTGAAGTTGCCATTCGCGGCGGCGTCATCATGGCCGGCTACTACAAGCGGCCCGATTCTACGGCTGCCATGTATCGCGATGGCTGGTTATGTACTGGCGACCTTGGCTATTGCGATGCCCATGGAAACTTCTACATCACGGGCCGCAAAAAAGATGTCATTGTCCTGAGTTCGGGTAAGAACATCTACCCGGAGGAAGTTGAAGCGCACTATTTGCAGTCGCCCAACATCAAGGAGGTGTGCGTGCTTGGCTTGCAGAGCGCGCCTGGTGAGCCGTTCTCCGAGCGCTTGCACGCCGTGATCGTGCCGGATTTCGAAGCATTACGCCGCTCGAAGATTGTCAATGTCGGCGACATGCTGCGCTTCGAGATCGAGGGCCTCTCGGCGAAATTGCCATCCACTAAGCGCATCCTAAGCTACGAAATCTGGCAAAGCGATTTGCCCCGGACCACGACGCGCAAGATCAAGCGCTTCGAGGTCGAGCAGCGCGTGAAGCGTGGAGAAGGCGCGCAGTCTGCTGCCGCATCGCCCAAGGAGCTAACTCCAGAAGAGGCTGAATGGATGCAGCAACCCGACGTTAGCAAGGCGCTGGGCATTGTTCAAGCCGCCTCCAGGCTGAAGAAAAACACGCCGCATCCCAGCGATAATCTCGAGCTGGATTTGGGTCTCGATTCCATGGAGCGCGTCGAGTTGCTGGTTTCACTCGGTCAGCAGATGGGCGCCCGTGTGCCCGACTCGGTCGCCTCGGAAATCTATACCGTGCGTGATCTTGTTGACGCGGTGATCGCCCACTCTGGTGGTACGAGCGAGCGCACCGCTGCGGGCTGGGACGAAGTGATCAACGAGTCGCCCGACGAGATCGAGCGCAACACCATTGACAACGAACATCCCGTCGCGGCGCCGGTCTATTTCATGGTGCTGCGCTTGGCGCTACTGATGCTTCGCAACTTCTTTCATCTCAAGCTCGAGGGTGTGGAGAAACTCCCGAAATCGGGTCCGTTTATCCTCTCGCCCAATCACCAGAGCTATCTCGATGCGCCCGTGGTCATCGCATGCCTGCCTTGGCATATCATGCGTGACACGTTTTACGTGGGCACCAGCGAGGTGTTTGGCAGCAAGCTCATGCGGCGACTCGGCGAGTGGACGCGACTCATCCCGATTGACCCTGACTCCAACCTGGTTCCAGCCATGCGCGCCGGAGCCTACGGACTGCGTCGCGGACGCGTACTCCTGCTCTTCCCTGAGGGCGAACGCAGCATCGACGGTCAGCCGAAAACGTTCAAGAAGGGTGGCGCGATCCTCGCGATCTATAGGCAGTGTCCTGTGGTGCCGGTCGCCTTGGAGGGTTTCTTCGAGTCCTGGCCACGCGGTGAGAAATTCCGCGGACTCTCCAAGTTGAAGGTGCGCTTCCTGGAGCCGGTATACCCACCTGCACTCGGTTCGAATCCCGAATCGCAGTACACAGGGATGACGGCTGAAATTCGCAATCGCATCGTGGTGGCCTACGAGGAACTACGCGGGGCGCCGAAGGGGGATGAGTCTCCGGTGGGCGTGGGTTCGCACATGAGCTGAGATTCCTCGACTCTTCAATCCCGAGCAGAGCGAAGCGAAGTCCAGGACCGGTTGTTTGCTAGCGGGCAACCATCATGCCTCAGCCCTTATTCGCGTGTGGATGTGTGCGGTCGTACACCTCCATCACGTGTTTGACGGTGAGCTGCGTATAGCGTTGCGTGGTGGATAATCGCTCATGGCCCAGCATCTCCTGGATTGCGCGCAGGTCGGCGCCTTCCTCCAGCATGTGCGTGCCAAAGGCATGTCGCAGCGTGTGCGGATGCAGCTCGGGCGAGAGCCCGTTGGCTACCGCGATCTGCTTCACGATGCGGCCGACGCTGCGGGTCGTCAATCGGCTTCCCCGCAGGTTCAGCAGCAGTGCCCGCTCGGTCATGCGCTTTGCGTCAACCAGCACTTTCTGGCGCGCCGGCAGATACCGTCGCACCGCCGCATTGGCCGAATCGCCGAACGGCACGTAGCGCTCCTTGCGGCCTTTGCCGCGCACCAGCACCACTTCATTCGACCAGCGAATGTCATCGACGTTGATGCCGATCAGCTCGGAGTTGCGGATACCGCACCCATACAGCAATTCGAGGATGACCAGGTCTCGCTCCGCGAAGGCCGAACACTCCGGCATCTTGGAGTCGAGAACCGCATTCACCTCCTCGATGGTCGGCACACGCGGCAGCTTCTTGGGCAGCCTGGGAGTGGCCACGAGCGTGGCGGGGTTCTGCTCGACAACGCCTTCCTGCGCCAGCCATCGGTAGAGCGACCGCAACGCCGCCAACGCGCGAGCTACTGAAGTCTTGCTCAGTCCGCGTTCGTACAGGCTCGACAGATACCCGCGAATGAGAACATGGTCAATGTCGCGCCAAGCCTGCGGCCCCACGTATTCGGAAAACTGCGCGAGGTCGGTTGTGTACGCCTTGATGGTGTGCGGCGAAGCGTTGCGCTCCTGCATCGACCGGATAAACTTGGCGGTCGCTTTCTGCACGATGGTCGCGCCGGGCTTGGTCATTCGCCCTCCCCGTTCGCCAGTGCCGTGCGACTCTTGCTGCGTGGATGGTGCTGCTTGTACACGCGATTGAGCCGGTCGAGCGCCAGGTGGGTGTAGACCTGTGTCGTCGAAATGTCGGCATGACCCAGGATGGTCTGTACCGTGCGCAGGTCCGCGCCATTCTCCACCATGTGGGTCGCGCAACTGTGCCGCAACATGTGCGGACTGGCGTGGCGCCCGGTCTGCGCCGAAGTGTCATTCACGATCTGCCACAGGCGCTGGCGCGTGATGCGTCGCGCTCCCCGCGCAATGAACAGAATTGGCGATGTCTTCCCTGCCGCCAGCACCGGACGCGCATCGCGGAGGTATCCCAGCACGACCTCCTGCGCCGCACGGCCGAGCGGCACGATTCGTTCTTTATCACCCTTGCCTCGTACCAGCACGTATCCGAGTTCCAGCTTTAGGTCTTCCAGCTTGACGTTGATGACCTCGGAGACGCGCAGCGCTCCGGCATAGAACACTTCCAGGATGGCGCGGTCGCGGATTGTCAGCGCCTGCGATTGCCGATTGTCCCTGGCGCGCGGCGGACCTTGTAACATGCTCTCGACTTCGTCGGTCGCCAGCGACTTGGGCAGCACCTTCCACTGCCGCGGAGACTCCAGGTTCAAAGTAGGGTCAGCCCTGATGTATCGATCCAGCAGCAGGTACTTGTAGAAATGCCGCAGCGCCGAAAGCTTGCGCGCCACGCTTCGCCCATCCACGCCATTCGACAGCAACGCGTTCAGGAAATCGCGCACGTCCTGCCGGCGAGCATCACGGGGTGCGCGCTTTCGCTTCAGCAAAAATTCGGTGTACTGCTCCAGGTCGGAGTGATAGGCCGACACGCTGAGCGACGCCAGTCCCTTCTCGACTTTCAGATAGTCGAGAAATGAGCTCAGCAGCCGCTGATTGGGATCAGCACTCTGCACGAATCCAGTATGGCTGGCAGCGGCAACGGCGGGAATAACCAGCCAGATTCAGGTCGACAGGTCCTTCCTCACCGTCTCCAGCAATTCCACCGCGTTCAACGGGCTACGCGGGTCTTCCTCATGCTTAAAAAAGGCGTATGTCTCTAACCCGTCCGCCACGCAACGCTCGACCCTGGTCACCAACTCGCGCAGCTCAGCAAGATTGTAGTTGGGCTTGCGAAAACGAAAATAAACGTACGTGGCAGTTCTTTCTTCCGGAGTGACGACTGACTCCGATTCAGCAATGCAGAGGGCGGCATTGCGCTCCCTGAGCACCCGGTATGTTGCATCGGCGAACCACGATGCGTGCCGAAACTCCATCGCGCTTTTGACGTTGCGCGGCAGTTGAGCCAGAAAATCGCTCAGCAGTGGAACATCCGCCTTAAGATGTGGCGGCAACTGAAACAGTATCGGCCCTAGCTGTTTGCTCAACGGCTCCAGTGTCGGGAGAAACCGCTCGAGGGCAGCCGGATCTTTCAGTTGCCGCACATGAGTGATGAATTGGTTGGCCTTTGGGGAGAACCGAAAGTCCGGGCCGACGTCGTTCATCCACGAAGTAGCCGCCTTCTCCGACAACAGACGCCGAAACGTGTAATTCACCTCCACAGTGTTGAGCCTGGTCGCGTAATGCTTGAGGAAATTCTTTGCCGCCAGTTTTTGGGGGTAGAACTGCGGCTTCCAAACTGGATACGCCCAGCCCGAGGTGCCGACATACAAAGCAAGATCATCACGTTGCGATGTTTTCGTCATCTGAGTCCTTACTCTTGCAACACCCGACAGAGTATGCAACTTCCTCCACGCGCGATGCAATCTGGCAGTAGGTTTTGCTTCCCTCCGATTGACTTATCCGTCCTATACTGCGTAGCTTTCTATTCTGTAGCACCTTTCGTCTTCTTTCATCCGGAGGCACGATGAAGCGCTGTTTCGCCAAGCTTTCCGCTCTGCTGGTACTGGCAGTAACCCTGCCGCTGGCGGCGCAGGACCTGGCCTCATTTGAAAAGCGAGTCACGGTGAGGACTTTGCCCAACGGACTGACGGTATTGATCCTCCGTCGCCCCGAGGCACCGGTCTTCTCGTTCTTTACCATGGTCGACACAGGGTCTTCTCAGGACCCGCTCTCCAAAACCGGCCTGGCCCACATGATGGAGCATATGGCCTTCAAGGGCACTCCTGACATCGGCACCACCGACTACCCCGAAGAGAAGGTTGCTCTCACCAAGGTGGAGGCGGCTTACGCCGCCTACGAGGCCGAGCGCATTAAGCGCGTCGGGCGCGATCCTCAAAAGCTTGCACAGTTGCAGAAGGAGTGGCAGGACGCAATTGCCGCCGCCGACAAATTCGTCATCAAGAACCAGTTCGGCGAAATCGTGGAGAGTCACGGTGGCGTGGGAATGAACGCCTTCACCACCTACGACGAGACCGGCTACCTGTACTCGATGCCTTCGAACATGTTTGAGTTGTGGGCCGCCATCGAGTCCGACCGCTTCGCCAATCCCGTGATGCGCGATTTCTACAAGGAACGCAACGTTGTGATGGAGGAACGCCGCATGCGCACCGACAGCGACCCAACCGGCCGGCTGATCGAGCAGTTCCTGGGCACGGCCTTTGCGGCGAATCCCTACCACCGCCCGACGATCGGGTATGTCTCTGACCTGCAATCGTTCTCGGCAACTGACGCGCAGGAGTTCTACCACCAGTATTACGTGCCCAGCAACATGGTGATTGCACTCGTCGGCGACTTGGATCCCGACAAAGTGATGCCCATCGTCGAGCGCTACTTCGGCCACCTGCCGACCAAGCCCAAGCCAACTGAGTTGACCACCGTCGAGCCGCCTCAGAATTCGGTGCGCGAGGTAAAGCTTCGCGACATGGCCCAGCCACTCTACGTCGAAGGCTATCATCGCCCCAGCTATCTCGACCCCGACGACGCAGTCTACGACGCCATTACCGACATCATGTCGAACGGACGGACCTCGCGCATGTACCGCTCCCTGGTGCGCGACCAGAAGATCGCAGCCACGGCAGCCGGATTCTCCGGCTTCCCTGGCACCAAGTACGCGCACCTGTTCGCCTTCTATGGGGTGCCGCTTCCCGGACACACCAATCAGGAAATTCAGAAAGCCATTCAGGACGAGATCACCAAGCTGAAGACCCAGGACGTCACCGACGAAGAGGTGCAGATGTTCAAGACTCGCACCAAGGCCGACCTCATCCGCGGACTGGCCAGCAACTCAGGATTGGCGCAGCAACTCGCGATCTACCAGACCCGCTACGGCGACTGGCGCGAACTGTTTCGCTACCTCGACAAGGTGGACAAGGTGACCAAGGCTGACATCCGGCGCGTCGCCAACAAGGTCTTCCAGGACAGCAATCGCACTATCGGAACCATTGACACGGTGAGCGAGCCCGCAGCGGCCGGAAAGGCAGCGAACTAATGCGAGCTTGCAAATCCCGTTTCGCCCCAGCGTTGCTCTCTTTCGTGATGCTGGCTACGTTCTTCGCCAGTGCGCAAATCGCGCCTTGGAACAAGTTGACATTTCCTCCACTGCCCGCCTTCCAGCCGCAGCAGCCCACACGCATCCAACTGGCGAATGGCATGGTCGTCTTCCTGCAGCCGGACCACGAGCTTCCCCTGATTTCCGCGACGGCGCGCATTCGGGGCGGCTCGATCTCTGAGCCCGCCGGCAAAGTGGGACTCGTCTCGCTCTATGGCGACGTCTGGCGTACTGGCGGGACGAAGACCAAAACCGGCGATGCGATGGATGATTTTCTCGAAGCCCGGGCCGCCAAAATCGAGACCGGCGACGGATCTGACTCCACGACGATTTCCCTCAACTGTCTCAAGGGCGATTTCGATCCCGTCTTCGAAATGTTTCTCGATCTGCTGCACAATCCCGAGTTTCGTGACGATAAGCTGGAGCTCGCCAAGCAGCAGGCGTACACCGGTATAGCCCGGCGCAACGACGAGGTGAGCTCGATCGTGGGCCGCGAGAGTGCCTTCCTTGCCTTCGGCAGAGATAATCCTTACGCGCGTGAGGCAGAGTTTGTCACCATTGCTGCGGTCAAACGCGACGACCTGGTGAGTTGGCACCAGCAGTATGTTCATCCTAATAACATTATTTTCGGCATCAGCGGCGACTTCGATCCTAAGACCATGGAGGCGAAGCTGCGCCAGGCGTTTGACTCCTGGCCGAAAGGGCCGCAGGCCAAAGATCCCGACATCAAATTCGACAGTGCCAAGCGCGGCTATTACTTCGTGCAGAAGCCTGACGTCAACCAGAGTTCTATATCCATGGTTGATCTCGGAATTCGCCGTGACAACCCCGACTATTTCGCCGTCTCTGTGATGAACGAAATCTTCGGCGGAGGATTCTCGTCCCGGTTGTTCAACAACGTGCGTGCCGCCAAGGGCCTCGCTTATAGCGTGGGAGGCGGGGTGGGAACCAGCTTCAATCATCCCGGTATGACTCGCATCCAGATGCAGACCAAGAGCGACACCACCGTGGTCGGTATCCAGGCACTCGATGAAGAGATCGAGGGCATCCGGCAGAAGGCCCCTGACGCGGCTGAATTGAAGCGTGCCAAGGACCAGATCCTCAATTCGTTCATCTTCCGATTCGACACGCCGGAAAAGGTCTTGCGCGAGAAGATGTCGTATGAGTTCTACCATTACCCGCTCGATTTCCTCGAGCGCTACCGCAGCGAAATCGACAAGGTTACGGCTGACCAGGTTACGGCGGTTGCGCGCAAGTACCTCCAGAAGGACAAGCTGGCGGTGCTGGTGGTGGGCAACGACGCGGAGTTCGACAAACCTCTTGCCAGTCTCGGACAAGTAACCCAGGTGGACATCACCATTCCGCCGCCGCCGAAGGGGTTGACGGAGCAGATGGGGCCGCCGCCTGGGAATCCGTAGTTGGTTCGATCCTACGAAGTTCGCAAGCTGCGCAACAGGCCGACTCCCAGCGTCAAGACGCTGGCCGCAAGAATGACTGCACCCAGATAGATGAGGTTCACGGCGCCCCCGACTTGGGTTGCATTGGGCGTTAGCACGGAGAAGAAAAATCCGGCGGAAATCAGGATCGCGGCCAGCGGCACTCCAATGCGTACGAGCCACGTCAGGCCATCGGGCAGGACAACCTGGTCGGCCAAAATCTGGCAAACCAGCGAAAGGATGACGATCACTCCGGCATGGGCATGTCCGGCGCGGAAGAAGTTTTGCCGCAGGGCGTTGTCCATGTATCCGCTTTGCTTGTTCATCAGTGAGGTCAGCAGGAAGTAGCCACCGTACTGGATGGTCGGCACGGTGATGAGGATGATCCCTGCCATGAGTCGGGCGTTTTTCGTCATGTAAGCTCCCTGGGCATAATTTTTGCTTTAGAGATGCCGCTTGACAGGACCGCGGTGCAGCGTTATGGTAGGCGAATAAAAAGCGAAAAGTAGGTGCGTCCCATGCATCCCTCGCTGCTGCAAATCGAACAGCCTGATCCGCCCGCTCCGCTGGTGGGTATCGCCAAGCACGCGGCGCAAGGTTCGTCGCTGAGGTTGGGGCACGAAGTGGAGTATTTCACTCTGCCCACGAAGGCGCTGCTCAATCGATGCGTCAGTAAGCGCGTGCCATTCGAGTGGACGATCAATCCGTATCGCGGCTGCGAATTCGCCTGCAAATACTGCTATGCGCGCTATACCCATGAGTTTATGGAGATGCGCGACGGCGTCGATTTTGAGCGCAAAATTTACGTCAAGCAGCAGACCGCGTGGCTATTGCGCCAGGAACTAAAGAGGGTTAAACGCGGCGAAGAGATTGCGATTGGCACGGCGACCGATCCTTATCAACCTGCCGAGAAGCGCTTCGAGATCACCCGCAGCATCCTCGAGGAAATCGCTCAGCATCGCGGCCTTGAGATTGGCATCGTGACCAAGTCGGATCTTGTCGTGCGCGACATCGATCTATTGCGTGCGGTCGCCGAGCAGAATGCTCTCTATATCAACCTCACCATTACGACTCTGAACATCAAGCTGGCGCGTGTCCTTGAGCCCCGCGCCCCGCGGCCGGACCTGCGCCTTCGAGCTGTTGCCAAGCTGAGTCTGGCTGGCCTGAATGCCGGCGTCATCTGCGCACCCGTCCTGCCCGGCATCACCGATTCGGGGACCGCGCTCGACAAATTGGTGGGCGCTACCAAGGAAGCCGGAGGAAGGTATATATACGCCAATCCGCTGTTTCTAAAACCGTGCTCGGCAAGCATCTTCCTGCCCTTCCTGGAGAAGGAGTTTCCTGATCTCGTGGCCGACTATCGCAAGCGCTACGCCGATCGCGCGTTTGTAAGCGGGACGTATAGCAAGCGGCTGTCGGACGTGATGTCAGCTCTGCGGAAGAAGCACGGAATCGAGAAGGAGGTGCACGACCGCCAAACCCTCTCCACCAACTATCCTGCCGAAGACGTGCAGTTAGCACTGTTCGGCTGAGACCGTCTTCGGCTAAGCTAAACTGTTTCGACTGCGGAGAATCTCGATCACACGCCAGTGTGACCTGAGTCCTTGCCTGTCCGGATTTTTCCGCTACGAATAGGCGAGACGGGGAGGCGTGTAATGTTTCTTTGTCCCCGAGAAGGCCAATCGCCACTCGCTTGGCGCAGCGGTGGTACCCAGGTCGGAGGTTCTTTGACAGCTTTGAATTGGGACAGGATCGACGGCATCTTACCAGGAGCCGTTTGCGAATCTATATTTTGCCCGCAACCGCTTTATTTCTTGTCTCTGGGAACCCCCAGCTCAACCATTGATTCCAAAGATTCCGACAGGGGAGGGTATTCCCCTCTTCAACAGAAAGCAGTGTTCCAAAACCGGAATCCAAGCCTCGCAAATTCTGGCAATTCCTGCAGGTAACTCCCTGCAGTTCAAAAATATGCGTGTAACCCTATTTAATATCAAGATTTTGCACGCATTTTACGGGCAAGTAATGGATGCTTAGGGCCCGCGCAAAAATAACTTCACAGATTCGGTTGAATCGTATAGTTTCATCGCGGGAGTACTTTGCC
>Ga0306921_10001541_pt1 | contig 22412 bp, 17 predicted proteins | sample sta12Cox44000080_FD_203760 | JGI IMG/M metagenome (GOLD analysis project Ga0306921, IMG submission 203760) | Lab enrichment of tropical soil microbial communities from Luquillo Experimental Forest, Puerto Rico - statoxic.12C.oxic.44.000.080 (v2)... | ecosystem: Environmental > Terrestrial >...
GGCGTCAGCGACACACATGACGGCCCGGGGCGAGGCGCCCCGGGCCGCCTTGGCGCTGCGGAATATGAGCTTAGCGGTAGTTGCGCTTGATCTCGCCCCAGCTTTGGGCATGCGTCGAGGTTGCGGAGGCAGGGCTCACCTGCCGGGCCGACGACCCGCCGGATTGCGGCTTCCCGATCACCGAGCAGCGGTAGAGCTCGCCGGTTGGGGTGAGGGTGATCGCCCCGGCCGCCGCGGCCGCCAGGACGTCGTTGTCCGAGGTGAACTGCTGCACCGGGTGTCCGGTGTTGAACGCGATCTGCACCTCCTGCCACAGCGGGTTGAAGCCGTCGCCCTGGATCGCGTCGAGCACCGGGATGAACATGCCGCCGCCCGGGAGCGGCGTGTCGCTCATGTAAATATTGTTGATCGACCCGTTGTGAGCGAGGTTCGCCGACGTGCCGCCGGCGGGCACCGGCGCGAAGTTGATGAGGTGGATCACATCGTCGTAGTACGCGTCCATGGCGCCGGCGACTCCGTTGGTGCTGCCCGCCAGGGCGGGCGCGGCCGCGAGGGCAGCGGCGAGTGCGAGAGCGACAGCGAGGGTGACGGGCGCGCGGGTGTTCATGGCAGCATCCTCCAGGGGTGGTCTCGCGTGCGGCGGGCCCAGGAATGCTTGCGATGCCGCCGGCTCCGCGCGCGGTCCGTCAGGAAAAACCCTAGAGTGTATTCGATCCTGCTAAACTCGCGGTGCCGACCTGGACGTCCCGGCTTCAGGTACCGATGCCAGACGCCGGCGCACCGTCGCCACGTCCTCGCGCATCGCCTCGATCAGGGGTTCGGCGCCATCGAACCGGCGCTCCGCGCGCAGCCAGGAATCGAACTCGACCTCGAGCGAGCGCCCGACGAGATCCCCGCTCCAGTCGAGCACATGGACCTCGAGCGTCGGCACCTTGCCGCCGAAGGTGGGGCGCACACCGATGCTCATCGCCCCGGGGCGCTTGTGCGGCTCGTCCTCGAGCCGCGCCCACACCGCGTAGATCCCGTGGACGGGCACCAGCTTCTCGTCGTGGAGGCGGAGGTTGGCAGTCGGGAATCCCAGCTGCCGGCCCAGCCCCTCGCCGGTCACCACGGTGGCCTCGAGGCTGTAGCGCCGGCCGAGGAGCCGCGCCGCGCCCGCGACCTCGCCGCGCGCGAGGAGCTCGCGGATGCGGGTGCTGGTGACGTCGCCGCCCTCGAGCTGGAGCAACGGCACCGCCTCGACCTCGAAGCCCGCGTCGCGACCGATCTCGCGCAGCCGCGGCACGTTGCCGGCGCGACCCCGCCCCAGCGCGAAGTTCTCGCCCACCACCAGCGCCTGCGGCGCGAACGGCTTCACCAGGTGGCGCTGGACGAACGCCTCGGGCGAGAGCGCGGCCAGCTCGCGCGTGAACGGCAGCACCTCGAAACGAGCGACCCCGAGCGACTCGAGCCGGGCGCGCTTCTCGGGCAGCGGGGTGAGCGGCGCCAGGGCCTGGAAGGACTTGGACAGCACCACGTCGGGGTGGGGATCGAAGCTCACCACCACGCCCGGGCCGCCGGACGCACGCGCGCGCTCCAGCATGCGCTCGAGGATGCGCAGGTGCCCGAGGTGAACCCCGTCGAACACCCCGACCGCGACCGCTCCGCTCACGCGTGATCCCGTGCCATCGCCTACCAGCGGCCCTGGCGCACCGCCCACGGGAACACCACGTGGGGGCAGAAGCGCAGGCGGTCGGGCTCGCTCGCATCGGCCTCGAGTTCGCCGAGCGCCAGCGCGCGGCCGCCCGCGTCGCGCGCCACCACCGAGCGCGCGCCGGCGGCGACCGGAATGCCCGTCGCCACCGCGCCGCGCGGGAGCCCCGGGCGCTGGCCGTGGCCGATCAGCGCCACGCCCGCATCGTCGAGCGCCAGGGCGGGCAGCACCTCGACCGCGCGATCGAGCGGAATGCCGGCCGCCGCCAGCACCTCGTCGGCCGATCGGGCGTCGAGATCGCGCAGCGTGACGGCGCGCTCGATCCCGAACGGCTCGCTGCGCAGACGGCGCAGGGTCCTGAGCGCGGCCCCGCAGCCGAGCCGCGCGCCGAGGTCGTGGACCAGCGTGCGCACGTAGGTGCCGCCCGAGCAGCGGATGCGGAACGACGCCTCCGGCAGCGCGAAGTCGAGCCAGGTCCACTCGGCGACGCGGATCGGGCGCGGCGCGCGCTCGACCACCTCGCCGCGTCGCGCCCGGCGGTAGAGCCGCTCGCCGCCCACCTTGATCGCCGACACCATCGGCGGCACCTGCTGGAGCTCGCCAACCAGCGCCGGCGAGGCCGCGCGCAGCGCGACCTCGTCGACCTCGACCGCCCGGCGCTCCAGCACCTCGCCGTGGAGGTCCTGGGTCGAGGTCACGACGCCGAGGGTGAGCGTGCCCTCGTAGGTCTTCTCGCCCCCCTGCCACACCGGCGCGCAGCGGGTCGCGGCCCCGAGCGCCAGCAGCAGCAGGCCGCTCGCCCCCGGGTCGAGGGTGCCGAGGTGCCCGGCCCCCGGGGCGTGCAGACGGCGCCGCACCTTCTCGACCACGTCGTGCGAGGTGACCCCGGCCGGCTTGTCGATCGCGAGCAGCCCCGACCAGGGCGGTGCCGGGGCGGTGGCCGCCGGGTGCTCTGGGGCCGAGGCGCTCATGAGCCCTCGTCGTCGGGGACCGCCTCGCCATCCTGGATGCGGCGCAGCAGCTCCTCGACCCGCGCGCCGCGCTCGATCGAGGAGTCGTGGACGAAGCGGATCTCGGGCACCTCGCGCAGGTCGAGCCGCTCGCTCAGCAGGTGGCGCACGAAGCCGGCGGCGCTCTGGAGCGCCGCCAGCGCGCGTTCGCGCTCGGCGCCGCCCTCCAGCACGCTCACGAACACCCGGGCGAACGAGAGGTCGGGCGTGACCTCGACGTCGGTGACGCTCACCACGCGGCCGGCGAGCCGCGGGTCGTTGAGCTGGTGCTCGAGGATCTCGGCGATCTCGCGGCGCATGAACTGGGCGACGCGCTCGGGGCGGATGTTCACTGGATCTGCTCCTGCCAGTCGATGACCTCGGCGCCCGGCGCGCCGTGGACCAGGTCGCGGACCGACTGCAGCATCTCGCCGACCTGGCGGCTCTCGCCCGAGACCACCGCGACGCCCAGGGTGGCGCGCTGCCACAGATCCTGGTGATCGACCTCGGCCACCGCGGCGTGGACACGCTGGCGGATGCGGTCCTTGAGCCCGCGCACGATCGAACGCTTGCCCTTGAGCGACGAGACGCCGGGCAGGTGGAGCTCGATGCGCACGACGCCGACGAACATGATCGGGGTCCCGCCCCGGCGCGACGGCGCGCCGGCGCCTACAGGGTGCGGGCCAGCTCCTCGATCGCGTAGGCCTCGATCAGGTCCCCGACCTTGGCGTCGTTCATGCCGTCGAGGCTGATGCCGCACTCGAAGCCGCTCGCGACCTCCTTGACGTCGTCCTTGAAGCGCCGCAACGTGGCGATGCGCCCGCTCCACACCGTCTCGCCGTCGCGCATCAGCCGCACCCTGGCGGCGCGCGGGATCGTCCCCGAGATCACCATGCAGCCGCATACCGAGCCGGCCTTGGAGAGCTTGAACAGCTGGCGCACCTCGGCGGTGCCGAGCACCACCTCCTTGAGCTCGGGCTTGAGCAGCCCCTCGAGCGCCTGCTTCACGTCCTCGACCGCCTTGTAGATGATGTCGTAGTAGCGGATCTCGACCTTCTCGCGCTCCGCCAGCTCGCGCGCCCGCGGATCGGGGCGCACGTGGAAGCCGACGATGATCGCGTCCGAGGCCGCGGCCAGCAGCACGTCGGACTCCGAGATCTGTCCCACCGCCTGGCGGATGATGCGCACCGCCACCTCGCCGGTGCCGAGCTTGGTGAGCGACTCGGACAGCGCCTCGACCGAGCCGTCGACGTCGCCCTTGAGCACCATCTTGAGCTCGGTCAGCTCGCCCTGGCTCATGCGCGTGTGGAAGTCGGCGAGCGAGATCGCCTTGGCGGCGCGGAACTCGTGCTCGCGGTGCAGCGCCTGGCGCTTGTTGGCGATCTCGCGCGCCTCGCGCTCGTCGTCGAACGCGGCGAAGGTGTCGCCCGCCGCCGGCGTGCCGTTCCAGCCCAGCACCTCGGCCGGGGTCGAGGGGCCGGCGAGGCGCAGCTGGCGCTGGCGCTCGTCGAACATGGCGCGCACCCGCCCGTAGTGCTGCCCGGCCACGAACGCGTCACCCACCCGCAGCGTGCCGCCCTGCACCAGCAGGCTGGCGACGATGCCGCGCCCCTGCTCGACCCGCGCCTCGAGCACCACGCCGCGGGCGTGCTTGTCGGGATTGGCCTTGAGGTCGAGCAACTCGGCGACCAGCAGGATCATCTCGAGCAGCCGGTCGATGTTGGTGCCCTTCTTGGCCGAGATCTCGACGCACACGCTCTTGCCGCCGTACTCCTCGACCACCACGCCATGCTGCGCCAGCTCCTGCTTGACCAGATCGGGCTTGGCGGTCGGCAGATCGATTTTGTTGATCGCGACCACGATCGGCACCGAGGCCGCCTTGGCGTGGTCGATTGCCTCGATGGTCTGTGGCATGACGCGGTCGTCGGCCGCCACCACCAGCACCACGATGTCGGTGACCTGGGCGCCGCGCGCCCGCATGGCGGTGAACGCTTCGTGGCCCGGGGTGTCGAGGAAGCAGATCTTCTTGTCGCCCGGCAGCACCACCTCGTAAGCGCCGATGTGCTGGGTGATGCCGCCCGCTTCGCCGGCGATGACGTTGGTCTTGCGGATGTAGTCGAGCAGCGAGGTCTTGCCGTGGTCGACATGGCCCATGACCGTGACCACCGGCGCACGGGGCAGCAGCTGCTCCTCGGTCTCGACCACCGTGGCGGCCGATTCCTCCTCGCCGTACTCCGAGACGAACTCGACGTCGAAGCCGAACTCGTCGGCGACGGTGACGATCGAGTCCTTGTCGAGCCGCTTGTTGATGGTCGCCATGAGGCCGAGCCTCATGCACGTGGCGATCACCTCCTGGGGCTTGACCTCCATGAGGTTGGCGAGCTCGGCGACGGTGATGAATTCGTGGGCGCGGATGACCTTGAGGTCCTCGGTCGCCACCTCGCCGTTCTCGTCCTCGCGACGGTGGTGGCGCCGGCGCGCGCCGCCCGTGTCGAGGCTCGCCAGGGTTTTGCGCACGCTCTCGAGCACCAGCTTCTCGTCCACCACCTTCTTCTTCTTGCGGTCGCGGCGCCGCATCCCGGGGCCCCCGGGCCGCGCGCCGGGGGGCGCGTGGGCCGACGCACCCGGCGCCCCGCGCTCGAGCCCGCGCCCCAACGGCGGCCGCGTCCCCGGGCGCGTGGCCCCCGGTCCGGGCGGCGCGTGCGGCGCGGCCGGCGCGGCGGCGGCGGCGGCCGCGGCGGCGGCGCGAGCGCGCTCCTCGCGGGCGCGCTGCACCTCCTGCTCGTGCTTGCGCGTCATCTCCTCGCGCACCGCGGTGCGCTCCTGCGCCATCTCGGCCTGCACCCGCGCCACCGTCTCGGGCAGCAGGGTGCTCATGTGGTTCTTGACCTCGACGCCGAGTCGCTTGACGATCTGCAGCACCGCCTCGCTCGACATGCCGAGGTCTTTCGCCACTTCATAGACGCGCAGCTTCTTGTCGGCGGTCTTACTGGGCACGATTTTCTCCGTCGTTGGTCTCGGTCACCGGCGCCTCGGGCGCCGGGGCCGGTGCGACGGCCTCGGGCGCCGGAGCCGGCGCCGCGACCGCGACCGGCGGCGCCGCCGCAGCCTCGGCGGGGACCGGCTCCATCTCGGGCGTGAACTCGAGCTCGCCATTCGCCTGCTCCGGGGCGACCGGCGGATGGGCGGCAATGTACTCCTGGGCGGCGGCCAGCAGCTTTTCGGCGGTCTTCTCGCCGAAGCCCGGAATCTCGACCAGCTTCTCGAGCGGCGTGCCGATCAGCTCCTGCACGGTTTCGATGCCGGCCGAGATCAGCTTCTCGGTGGTGGCCTCGCCGAGCTCGAGCTTCTCGACCTCGATGCGGGTGGCACGCTCGAGATCCTGGCGCTTCTTCTCGTCGCTGCGCGAGGTCAAATCGATCTTCCAGCCGGTCAGGCGCGCGGCGAGGCGCGCGTTCTGCCCGCCCTTGCCGATCGCGAGCGACAGCTGATCGTCGGCCACCACCACGTGCATGCGCTTTTCGGCCTCGTGGAAGCGCACGTCCATCACCCGCGCCGGCTGCAGCGCGCGCGACACGAACACGGTCGGATCCTGGGACCACGGCACGATGTCGATGCGCTCTCCGCCCAGCTCGCGCACCACGCCCTGGACCCGCGAGCCCTTGAGGCCCACGCACGAGCCCACCGCGTCGACGCGCGGGTCGGTCGAGAACACCGAGATCTTGGAGCGCGCCCCGGCCTCACGCGCCACCGCCTTGATCTCGACGATGCCCTCGGCGATCTCCGGCACCGCGTCCTCGAACAGGCGGCGCAGGAAATCGGGATGGGTGCGCGACAGGATGACCTGCGGCCCCTTGGCGGACTTGTCGACGTTGATCACCACCGCGCGCACGTACTCGCCCTGGCGATGGTAGGAGCGCGGGATCTGCTCGCGCGCCGGCAGGAAGCCCTCGGAATGGTCGAGCTTGACGATCACGTTGCCGCGATCGACCTGCTGGACCACGCCGCGCACCAGGGTGCCGATCTTGTCCGAGTACTCCTTGAACACCCGGTCGCGCTCGGCTTCGCGCACCCGCTGGATCAGCACCTGCTTGGCGGTCTGGATCGCGTTGCGCCCGAACTCGGCGATCGGGAGCTTGAACTCCAGCACGTCCCCGACCCTGGCGTTGGCCTTGTGGGGACGCGCCTGCTCGACGGTCAGCTGGAGCGAGGAGTCATCGACCACCTCGACCACCGTCTTGCGCAGCGCGACCGTGATCTCGCCGGTGTCGTTCGAGAACTTGACCTCGACGTCGGCGGTGGCGCCGTGCTTCTTGCGCACGGCACTGGCCAGGCCGGCTTCGAGCGTCTCGATCAGCAACGCCCGATCGACGCTCTTCTCGCGCGTGATCTGACTCAGCGCATCCAGGATCTCGTTGTTCATCGAGCCTTGTCCTCGGAACGCCGGCGGTTGCCGGCGTGCGACGCCTGCGGCGGCCGGCGATCGGCCCACGGATCGACCGCCACCAGCCGTGCCGTCTTGATTTCAACCCAGTCAAACCATTGCTCGCGACCGTCGTCCAGCCGCACCCCGACCCGTTCCGCATCGGGGCCCAACAGTACCCCCTCGTAGTGCCGGCGGCCCTCCAGGGCCTGATGCGTGGTCAGCCCCGCCCGCTGTCCGGCGAACCGCGCCACTGCCTCGAGCGAGCGCAGCGGCCGGTCCATGCCCGGCGAGCTGACCTCCAGCCGGTACGACCCGGGGAGGATCTGATTCATGTCGAGACAGTCGGACAGCCGCCGACTGAACTGCCCGCACTCCCCGACCGTGATCCCACCCGGCTTGTCGAGCAGGACCCGGATCATCCGATCCCGGCCATGCACGCCAAGCTCAATATCCACCAATTCATAGCCAGCCTCGTCCGCGAGCGGGGCGGCGAGCTGGCGAACCTCGTCTCGGACTTCCAATATAGCTCCGGGAAGGGACAAAAAACGGAGTGGTCGCGCCTGCCCCACTCCTGCGCGGCAATCTACACGCTGCGGGCCCGAACGGCAAGTGTAAAGAGAATCGACAGTCGAAAGCCCGAAGGGGCGGCCCGGCCCACCCCCTTAAGGTCTGGCGATCGGGCTGCTGTAAACAACCCAGACGGCGACACTTGCCACTTCGGCCAGGCTCTGAGCCGAGACCTGGTCGGGCAGGTCGAGGTGGGTGTGCCAGGCCGGGTAGTCGAAATCGATGATGTCGACCGCCGGCAGCCCGGCATCGAGCAGCGGGATGTGATCGTCGATGATCGAGTGGCGCGGCTGGTCGTGGAAATGGGTCGCATGGGTGGCGTGGGCGGCGTCGATCACGATCGCCACCAGGTTCGCGGCGCGCCGCGACGACTCCACCTCGGGATAGATGTCGAGGTCGCGATCCCCGACCATGTCGAACAGGAACGCCGCCACCGGCCGCGCCGACGCCGGGCCGGCGTAAAGCGACGCCGCGTAGGCGCGCGCGCCGATGCTGAACTCCTCGGCGCGGGTGGCGCGCCCCTGGTCCTCGCCGTCGAGGAACACCAGGTCGACGCCCACCGGCGGGCCGCGCCGCCGCATCGCCTCGGCGACCTCGAGCAGCACCGCGACCCCTGAGCCCGCATCGTTGGCACCCGGCAGCAGGTCGGCGCGATGCGCCGGGTCGGGGTCCTGGTCGCACCACGGCCGCGTGTCCCAGTGGGCGAGCAGCGCGATGCGGCGGGTGGCCGCGGCCGGGCCGAAGCGGCCGATGATGTTGGTGAGATCCATGGGCCGGCCGAGGCTCGAGTCGCGGAAGTCCTGCACCTCGACGCGGGCCCCGAGCCGCGTCAACTCGGCGATGATCCAGTCGCGCACTGCGCGATGCCCGGGCTGTCCCGGCACCCGCGGGCCGGCGTCGACCTGATGCCGCACCCGCGCCAGCGCACGCTCGCCGTCGACCGGCGGGCGCGCCGCGCACGCGCTGGCGGCGAGCAGCGGCACCAGCAGCAGCAGCGCGCGGGGCGGGCGGGGGCGGAGCAGCGCGGGCATCAGAAGGTGAACGACGCCCGCAGCTCGACGATGACGTTCCGGTGCACGATCTTCGCGACCAGGTCGCGGTCCTGACCGTATCCCAGCGTCACGTTGCCGGTCACGTTGTTGCTGAAGCCGTAGGAGCCGGTGCCGTTGACCGCCAGGCGGTCGCTATCGGTCGGCTGGGTGATCCCGGTCGCCCCGCCGCCGCTGTCGAGCAGCCGCGTCTCGCTGCTGTTGCGGGAGTAGGTGCCGGTCGCCCCCAGGCTCACCGTGCTCTTCACCACCGTCTCCTTGCCGAGGAAGTTCACCTTCTGCCCCTGGGTGTAGGAGCGCGACAGGCTGAGCCTCAGGTTGGTGTTGCGCGTGGTCTTGAGCGAGCTGCCCAGCACCTGGTTGAGCTCCTGGGTGGTGGAGCGTTCGAGCTGGAGATCGGCGTGGGCCCCGTTGCGGAGGTCGCCGGAGACGCCGAGCAGCGGGCGCCAGTTGGTGCCGGTGCGGATCGTCGAGGGCGTGGTCGAGTTGAGCTGATACTCGGTCTGGCGCGTCCGGTCGTATGTGGTGCGCAGCTGGGGATTGCGGAGGAAGCGGTCGAGCCGCACCGCGTGGGCCACCCGGCCATAGTCGAGCTCGAGGTTCGGGAAGTCCAGCGCCGCGGTGCGGTTCGCCACCCCGTTGGTGTTCTGGTTGCGGGCGCTCCATTCCCCCCGCACACTGGCGAACGAGCCGTAGATCAGCGCCAGCCGCGAGCGCACCGCGGCGCGCCAGTCCTCGCTGCGCGCCGACTGGTTGTTGAAGGCCGGCGCCACCCGGCCGTCCTCGAGGCCGGGATCGCGCGAGAACCCGAACAGGTAGACGAAGCTCGGCGTTCCGGTCATTCGCGAGTAGGCGCTCGACTGGTTGAATTGGGCGTCGGCGGAGATGGTGCCGAGGTGGCTGCCGGCGCGCCGCCACATCGGAGGGCCGGCGCGGCCCGAGTCGGCGCGCCCCGGCGCCGCCACCAGGCGGTCGAAGGGGAAGTCCCAGTTGCCGCGCACGGTCTGTCCGTTGCCGATCGAGCGCACGCTGAGATCGGGCGACAGCTCGGGACCGTTGTTCTGGGCATAGCTCGAGCTCCAGGACAGCGTCGGTCGGATCCAGGCCCCGCGCGCCAGCGTGTAGCTGATGTCCGTCGCCTGCCGCCACGCCACCACCCTGCCGAAGTTGACCGGGCCGACCCGCTCGAGCAGCGGCAGCGGCAGGGTCAGGTTGCGGTGGGCCTCGATGTGATGATGCAGCGCGTCGATCCAGCGCGAGTCGGCGCCGCAGTCGATGCCGGCAGTGCGACCGATGATGTCGCTCACCGTGCCGGCCAGCGTGCCGTCCGGGAGACGCTGGACGCTGGTGCTGTGGGTGGTGCCGACCGCGTAGTTCCACCACGCGCGCTCCGGCAGCGGGTAGAGCCGGAAGCGGGTGAGCGGCACGCGCAGCGGCATGTAGCGCCGCGGCGTGATGCCGTAGTTGACGGTGGCGCCGAAGCTCTGCTGGGCGCCGATCGCGTTGGGGCTGCGGGCGCTTCCCGACGAGCCGTTGACCGAGCCGTTGAGCCCGTTGAGCCAGAAGCGCAGGAACGGATTGGAGCGGTCGGTCCACACCCGCGAGTAGTTGAGCGTCCAGGCGCGGTTGATCGCGCGTGACTCGCTGGCCTCGGCGAGCGCGCCGGTGCGCACCACGTCGTCACCGGCGGTGAAGCGCGGCTTCGAGGAGTTGTCGCTGTAGTTGAAGGAGGCCGGCAGCTGGATGCCGGTGCCCTCGAAGAAGCGGTGCAGGTCGAACTGCGCGCCGAGCTGGACCGCGCGCGTCGAGTTCCCGGTGCCGCGGGTCTGGCCCACGGTCACGAAGTCCGCGCCGCGCCCGTCGAACGAGGCGTTGTAGCGCATCAGGTTGGCCCAGTTGCCGGTGACCATCAGGCGTCCCGCCTTGTCGACGTCCTTCGAAATGTCGGTCGATCGAACCTCGTCGAACCACAGCTGGCCGCGGTCCCACGTCAGCGTGGTGTCACCGTTGACCAGCCCGAACGAGATGCGCCGGATGCGGGTGAACGAGGGCCGGCCGAGGATCGCGTAGCGGATCGAAGTGCCCGGCACGGCGTAGACGAACGGCGCGTTGATGGGATCCGTGTAACCCTTGGTGAGCTTGAGGTTCGAGATGTCGGTGAGCCGGAGCGTGGCGGCGTCCCACACCAGCTGGACGGGGTCGCGCTCCGGCGAGAAGCGCGGCAGCGTGGCGCTGTACTCGTAGTAGTTCTGGCCCACCTCGTCGGAGGCGAAGCGCACGAAGTAGCGCAGCGAGTCGTGGACCGCCGCGCCGCGCACGTCGTAGGCGGCCACGTACCAACGCAGGTTGGCGTAGCGGCTGTAGTCCTCGTCGAGCGAGAAGGTCTTGAACGCCTCGAGGCTGCCACGCGGCGGGAGCCCGGTGAACTCGAGCGCGATCGACTGCTCGCGGCGCGTGACCTCCTGGTTGCCGCTGCGGGTCTGACCGGGCTGGAACGGCGGGGCGTAGATGTCGGCGTTGTCGAGGCTGTTGACCGCGTTCAAGGTCTGGGTGGCGCCAAGGGCGGTGGCGGTCGAGTCCAATGCGGTCGACTGCCAGCGACTGCCGACGATGTCGAGGCTGCCGAGCACCAGGTAGGGCAGGATGATGGCGTAGGGATCGCTCAACGTGTTGGGGTCGACCTCCACGGAGTCCGCCCCGTCGACCCACACCCGGACGTGCTTCGCCAGGGTCAGGTTGGGGTTGCCGAATGACACCGCGCGCGCGTCGTTGAGGGGGATGCGGTAGCGCCGCCAGCCGTTGTCGCTGGCCACCCCGGGATAGTCACGGTACACGTCGGTGGCGAGGTAGGTGGTATCGCCCTCCGCGAGCCGGACCGTGTACTCGAAGTACGCCTCCTGGGTGTCGAGATGGTCGTTGTTGTTCAGGTCCTCGGTGTCGGGATTGGGGTTGAGGAGCCGGTTGCCCTCGGTCCCGTTGGTGTACTTGTAGCGGCGTGGATCGATCTCTTTGAAGTGCTCCTCCGGGCCATGGTAGTCGTCGCCTTGCGGATCGGTCGCGCTCGCGGTCCTCAGGCGGAGGACGCGCGGGTCCTCGTCGGCGTCGAAGTGCCCGTCGTAGCCGGTGTCCTCGTCCTCGGTGAGGGTGCGGTCGTGCCGCTTGTCCTCGCTGTCGAGCAAGCCGTTCGGGGGCGCGTCGGGGGCGCGCATCTGGTCCTCGCTCACGGTCCCGACGTCGATGTGGAGCCGGACGTTGTGCTGCCGGACGCGCGCGTCCCTCCAGTCGTTGACCCACAGCTCGATGAACTGGGAGCGCGAGATGTCGAGCCCGACCGCATCGAGCGGGTAGGTGATCCCGGCCCACAGCGAGTCGCCGTCCTCGACGTGGTGGAGCCGCCCCGACAGGTCGGCGGTCGAATCGGGGCGCCACGGCAGCGACATCGCGAGCACGGTGCGGTAGTTGTCGGCGCCCTGGGCTTGCGTGAGGTTGGGCTTGAGGTCCTTCTCCTTGACCGAGTGGGTCGGCGTGTACCAGTGGATCTCGGCGTTCTTGGTGGTGAGCGGCGCGATCGAATCCACGACCGAGGTGATGGTGCCGGTGTTGGGATCCTTGCGGCTCGGCGCGCTCGACCAGCGCCAGTGCTGCGGCTCCATGGTGAGCGACACCGCGTCGCGCACCCCCTCCATGTCGTCGATGTAGACCTCGTTCTGGGTGTTGGGGTTGGGGAACGACATGCCGCCCTCGGCCTGGAGGTGGAGCTCCGACGGCGTGGTGGTGCGCACGCCGGGCAGGCGGTCGGCAAGCCGCGTCAGCCACCACGGCTTCATGTCGATGGCGCCGTTCAAGTCGCTGATCACGCTGCGTGACGGTTCCTCGCCGATGCGCGGGCGCACGTCCTGCGCCCCCCGGCTCTCGTAGAGGAACGCGCCGCCGATGCGTCGATCGCGGCCGGTCAGGTTGAAAGCGCTGCCCACCAGGGTGCGTCCCGCCTGGGCGAACAGCGGCGCGTAGGCATAGTCGATGTTGAGGTTGTCCGAGGGGCCGAGCTGGCGCTTGAGGGTGACACGCCCGAGATCGTAGTCGATGGTGTAGTCACGGTCGCGGGCCAGCGGCTGGCCGTTGATGGTGACCACGTCCGAGCCCTCGACGATGTTGCTCCGCCCCAGATAGATGTCACCGGTGGCGCGCTGGGCGGTGAACTGGGCGTCGATGAAATACTTCGAGTCGATGTTGCGCTGTGGATTGTACTTGTCGTAGACGGCGGTGTTGGGAGTGTTCTGTTCGCCCCGCGAGCTGTCCAACGTATCGCCGCGGAAGAGCTGCGCGGCCACCGCCTGCTCGAACGGGTGGGCGTCGTCGAGCCGCGGCGCCCAGGGACGCAGATCGGGCAGGAACAGGATGCCGTTCGCGTAGTCGACGAACAGCCGGCTGGCTCGATTGACCAGCGTGCCGTCGATGCGGTGGTCGTGGCCCTTGATGAAGGTGCTGCCGGACTCGTCCAGGTTGTCGAGGCCGAGCACCTCGATGTAGGGCACGGTGTTGCCATCGGGATGGCTCACGTTCAGGAGCGGGGGGTCGACCTGCCCGCGCTCGATCACCAGCTTGAAGCTCCCGGGATCGATGCTCTGCCCACCCAGGTTGTAGAAGTTCTTGAGCTCCAGCTCGCGGGTCTGATTGATCGGGGCGCGCCTCGGGTCGGCATCGAACACGGCTGGATTGAGGGAATCGGGCTTGAGGGAGCTGACCGGCGGGCGGATGAGCTTCATCGGGCAGTTGTCGCAGTTGGTGCCACCGATGTTCTGCTGCCCCATGTCCATGACCGCGCCCAGCGAGACGCCGTCGGCCAGGTACGGCCGGTACTGGTAGGTCACCGCCAGCACCTGATCGCCGGTGATCCGGCTGTGGAGCTTGATCACCTTGAAGTCGGGGCCGTAGACGTCGTTGAGGATCTCGTAGTCCTTATCGGCGCCCCCCACCAGTCGCGAGAAGCTGCCGCTCACGTAGGCGGTGTCGTTGGTCGAGCGCGGATCGACGTACGCCCGGCCCTGCACCTTGTTTCCCGTCACTGCGTAGTTGTAGTCGTCGCGGTAAACATTGATCGAGCCCTCGATGATCGCCTGCCGCTCATGGTTCGGATCGTAGAGAAAGAAGTACTGTCCGGGGATGTAGTCCATGTCGGCGATCGGCGGCTGAGCCTGGCCCGCCACGCCGCCGCCGGCGTAGCTCGCGTGCTCGCTGCGGCCCTCCTGCCGGCTGGCGAGCATGGTGAAGTCGAGCGGCCCGTAGCGCAGCGCGCTCTTGACCCCGAACAACCCCTCGTTCTGGCCGCTGTAGGAGACGTACTGCGTGTTGGGCAGCGTCAGGTTGGTGTTGCCGAGGTCGAACTCCTGGACCAGATCGTCCTCGTCGCCCTTGTAGTTGATCGCGATGCGGTTGGTGAGCGGAATCGGGTTGAGCGAGTTCTGGAGCAGGTTGACGCGGATGCGATCGCTGAGCTGGCCTTCGAGCCGGATGTTCAGGTCCTGCTGCATGTCGAGCGACGGAAACAGCGAGGCCTTCTGTCCCTGCAGGCCCAGCTGCTGATTGGTCCAGTTGCTCTGCCCCGAGAGCTTGATGTTCTCGGAGCCCGAGACGTTGAGCGCCGGCCCCCCCGGTCCCAGCAGGCCCTGGATCTTCTGCGGCAACGGGGACGGGAACTGGAACGAGAGCCCGGTCGGGTGCGGCGCCGCCGCGTTCTGCGGATTGGCGGGGGAGCTGAGGCTCGCGATCGAGCGTTGCACCCACTGGCGATGGAAGGTTTCGAGCGACGAGATCTGCTCGTAGACCGAAACCGGTACCGCCGCCCCCGGCCCGAGCGGGAACTCGCCGACCTGGGTGACGGTATGGATGGTTCCCGAGTCGGGATCGAAGGAGACCTCGACCCGGCGCGGGTCGGCCTGGACCACGAGCCCGGCCGGCTCGGTGATGAGGGGGGCCAGCCCGACCCGGACGAACTGGCTCTCGAGCGCCAGCCGCGAGGAGGGCTTCCAGGGCAGCGGCAAGGAATCAGCCGCCGTGTGGACGGTCTTGGTGTGCCGAAACGGCATATGGGGCAGGTGGGGGAGCCCGCTGAAGACTCCCAAAATCACTGCCGACTGGAGGATAGGTCCAATCACGGGGGGTCTCTAACGCGTTGCGCCCCCGGAAACGAGGGCGCATCGAGTCACCCCAACAGCCCAAGACACAATGATCAAAGTCGTTAGGGGACTTTCCTGGCGCGTCGCTCGCTCCTTTTGGGACCGATAGGGTAGGCTGCGCAGCCGTGGGTATCCTGCGTTTGTACGTCCTTCGGCTGCATCTGGTTCCGTTACTCCTGGGCTTCGGGGTGGTGACGTTCATTCTGGAGATGGACGTCATGTTCGACTACCTGGACCTGGTGGTGAACCGGGGGGTGGCTCCGGGCACCGTCGCGCAGCTGTTCCTGCTCTCGCTCGGCTACATCGTGGCACTTTCCGTGCCGTGCGGGGTGCTGGTCTCGGTGCTCATGACCTTCGGGCGCCTGTCGCAGGACAACGAGATCACGGCGCTGCGCGCGAGCGGGGTCAACCTGGCGAGCGTCATGCTCGGGCCGCTCGCCGGGGCGCTGGTGCTCTCGGTCGGGCTCACGCTGTTCAACAACCACGTGCTGCCCGAGTCCAATCACGCGTTCGCGAACCTGCTGATCGACATCGGGCGCAAGCGTCCGACCGCGCGCCTGCAGGAAGGCGTGTTCATCACCGACTTTCCGGGTTACAACCTGCTGGTCCAGTCGGTCAACGGGCGCACCAACGAGATGCGCGGGGTGACGATCTACCAGATGAACGCCGGCGGTCCGCCCACCACGATTCTCGCCAAGAGCGGCTTCCTCTCCTACACCCCCGACGGCAAGAACGCGGTGCTCGAGCTCAAGGACGGCGAGATCCACGAGATCCCGGCCGACGAGGCGGGAGCCAAGCGCTACCGGCGCATGGTGTTCAAGACCCACATCATCTACATCGCCGGCGCCGGCGGCATGCTGGAGCGCACGGTGCGCAGCAGCCGCAGCGACCGCGAGATGAGCGCGCGCGACCTGGCGACCGAGCGCGCGCGGGTGGTCGACAACTACCGCGTGTCGCTCGCCAGCCACCGCGCACATCTCGTGCAGATGGGCCTGTCGCCGGCGGCGACGGCGCTGATCGCACCCGAGCAGGTGCCGTGGACCCGTCGCCTGGCGGGCGCCATCGGCGGCGTGTTCGGACGGCGCGATTCGCTCGATCAGTTCACCCGCGACCGCCCGGCCGCGCGCGCCGAGGTCGAGATGTGGCGCATGGAACGCGAAGGGCTGCGGCGGCGCATCGCCTCGCTCTCGGTCGAGTACCAGAAGAAGTTCTCGCTGCCCGCCGCGTGCGTGGTGTTCGTGCTGATCGGAGCGCCGATCGGGATGCGGGTGCGGCGCGCCGGGCCGGCGGTGGCGTTCGTGTCGATCGCGTTCTTCCTGTTCTACTACCTGTGCCTGGTGGGGGGCGAGGAGCTCGCCAACCGGCTGATGCTGCCGGCCTGGCTCTCGATGTGGCTGCCCAACATCGTGCTGGGCGTGTGGGGCGTGTTCGCCACCCTGCGCGCCACCGATCTGCTCCCGGCCCGGGGCCGGGCGGCGCGCCCGCGCGGCACCGACGCCACCCACCGCCCGATCGCGGCGGTCGCCGGGGCACCCGGCGCGTGAGGATCCTCGACCGCTATCTGCTGCGCGAGTTCGCCGGCTATCTGGCGCTGGGGCTGATCGGCTTCATCGTCATCTTCGTGGTGGTCGACATCTTCGAGAAGATCGACGTGTTCCTCGATCACCGCGCCCCGCTCGCGCTGGTGGCGCGCTTCTACCTCTATCGCGCCCCCGAGGTGGTGGTCCAGGTGCTGCCGGTGGCGCTGCTGCTCGCCAGCTTCATGGGCCTCGGCCAGCTCAACAAGTTCGGCGAGCTCACCGCGATGCGTGCCGCCGGCGTGTCGCTGGTGCGTATCCTGCGGCCGGTGTTCGCAGTGGCGCTGGCGGCCACCGTGGCCTCGCTCGCGCTCGGCGAGCTGATCGTGCCGCGTGCCAACCGCGAGCGCGACCGCATCTACGACCAGCAGATCCAGGGGCTGCACCAGCCGATGGTCACCGAGCGCGCCGACATCACCTACCTGGGCCGCGGCGGGCGCATCTGGACCGTGCGCCTGTACCTGGTGCACGAGAAGCGCATGCACGAGGTGTCGCTGATGGAGTTCAAGAGCGGCGCCCTGGCCCGCCGCATCGATGCCACCGACGCGACCTGGGATGGCCGGCGCTGGACGTTCTCGAACGGCATGGTGCGCAGTTTCACCGCCAGCGCCGAAGACGCCCATCCGTTCGATCACCTCGCGGTCGACGGCCTCGCCGAGCGCCCCGAGGACTTCGCCAAGGAGGTCCCGGCCCCCGAGGAGATGACCTACACCGAGCTGCGCGCCTACGTCGAGAAGCTGCGCTCGAGCGGAGCGCGGGTGGCCAACTTCCTGGTCGACCTGCACGCCAAGCTCGCCTTCCCGCTCATCAACCTGATCGTGGTCATGATCGGCGCCTCGGTGGCGACGCGGCTGCGCATGCAGAGCGCTGCGCTCGGCTTCGGACTGTCGGTGGGGATCTCGTTCATCTACTACGCGTTCATGCGCACCGGGCAGGCGCTGGGTCACAACGGCGCGCTCCCCCCCTACCTCGCGGCCTGGCTCGGCGACCTGGTGTTCGGGGTGATCGGGACGGTCATGCTGGTCCAGGCGCAGCGGCGTTGAGCCTCACACCGTGAATGCCCGGGGGATGACATCGAGCCGGCTGCAGAACTCGACATCGGCGGCCGCTTCGGGGCCCAGGCTGCGCAGGTAGCGCGCGTGCGAAGCGCCCTCGACCAGGCGCCGCACCTCGTCGGCGTCGCGGGGCGCGAGGGCGCGCGCCAGCGTCGCACCGGCGCCTTCGAGGCGGGCGCCGTCGTGCTCGAGGCGCGCGCACAGCCAGCCGGCGAACAGCGCGTCCTCGAGCGCGAAGCGGCCCAGCTTGCCGGCGCATACGATCACCGCGCGGCGCTCGCCGGCCAGGGAGGCGGCGGCCGCCGAGGCGTTGACGAAGGCGGCCAGCAGCCGGCGGCGCGCCCCGGCGGCGCGGCGGATCGCCAGCGAGCCGTTGGTCGAGGCGAACACCAGGGTCCGGCCCGCGACCACCGCGGCACCATACTCGGACGGCGAGTTGCCGAGGTCGAACCCCGGCACCTTGCGACCCTCGCGCTCGCCGCACACCAGGGCGCCGGGCTCGCGGTCGCGCCGCGCGAACGCCTCGTCGGGGCTCGCGGCCTCGAGGACGCGGCGCGCGCCGTTGGCGAGCGCCACGGTGAGCGAGGTGGTGGCGCGCAGCACGTCGACGATCACCGCGGTGGCGCCGGACGGGAACGGCGTGCGCCCCGGAATCAGCTCGACGCTGAGCTGCACGGGCGGCCGGCTACGACGCCGGCGCGGTCGCGGGGCGCCGCTTCCTCGGCCGCGGCGCCGGCTCGGCGGGCGGCGGGGCCTCGGCGCCGGCGCGCGCCTTGAACAGCTTCTCGACGAAGCGGGTGTCGACGTCGCCGCGACGGAAATCCGGATGGCGCAGGGCGAGGAGATGGAACGGCACCGTGGTCTTGATGCCTTCGACGATGATCTCCTCGAGCGCGATCTCCATGCGGCGCAGCGATTCCTCGCGGTCCTTGCCGTAGGCGATCAGCTTGCCGATCATCGAGTCGTAGTAGGGCGGCACGGTGTAGCCGGCATAGACGTGGCTGTCCATGCGCAGCCCCGGTCCGCCGGGGCGGTAGAAATACGAGATGGCCCCCGGGTTGGGGCGGAAGTTGTTGTCGGGATCCTCGGCGTTGATCCGGCACTCGATCGCGTGCCCGCGCCACTCGATCTCGTCCTGGCGCCGCGACAGGGGTTCGCCGGCCGCGACGCGGATCTGCTCCTTCACCAGATCGAGCCCGGTGACCTCCTCGGTGACCGGGTGCTCGACCTGGATGCGGGTGTTCATCTCCATGAAGTAGAACGAGCCGTCCTGGTCGAACAGGAACTCCATGGTGCCGGCGTTGAGGTAGCCGATCGAGGCCGCGCCCCGGGCGGCCAGCGCGCCGACCGTCTGGCGCTGGGCCGGCGACAGGAACGGGCTGGGGGCCTCCTCGATCAGCTTCTGGTGGTTGCGCTGGATCGAGCACTCGCGCTCACCAAGGTGGATCAGGTTGCCGTGCGAGTCGCCGAACAGCTGGAACTCGATGTGGCGCGGCCGGGCGATGAACTTCTCCAGGTACACGGCGTCGTTGCTGAACGCCGCCCCCGCCTCGGCGCGCGCGATCCCGAATCCGAGCCGCAACTGCTTCTCGTCCCAGGCCACCCGCATCCCGCGCCCGCCGCCGCCCGCGGTCGCCTTGATGATGACCGGATAACCGATGTCCTGCGCCAGCCCCAGCGCCGCCTCGACGTCGGCGATCACGCCCTCGCTGCCCGGCACCACCGGCAGGCCGGCCTCGCGCATGGTGCGGCGCGCCACCGCCTTGTCGCCCATGCGGCGGATCATCTCCGGGGTGGGGCCGATGAAGGTGAATCCGCACGAGGCGCACACCTCGGCGAAGTGGGCGTTCTCGGACAGGAACCCGTAGCCGGGGTGGATGGCGTCGGCGCCGGTGACCTCGGCGGCCGAGATGAGCCGCGGCACGTAGTTGTAGGACTGGGCCGGCGGCGGCGGCCCGATGCACACCGACTCATCGGCGAGCCGCACGTGGAGGCTGTCGCGATCGGCCTGGCTGAACACCGCGACGGTGGCGATCCGAAGCTCGCGGCAGGCGCGGATCACGCGCAGCGCGATCTCGCCCCGGTTCGCCACCAGGACCTTGCGGAACATGTCGCTAGATCTTGCTCATCCAGTCCGGCTTCTCGCCCGATCCGGGCCCGGACGGGGAGCCGGCCTGCGCCAGGGTCGTGCCGATCGGAGCCGCAGACGCACCCTGGGCCTCGACCGGCGCCCAGGTGCGGTCCGAGGATCCGGAGACACCCTTGAGCTTGAGTGCCAGCTCGTTGGGATGGTTGCAGTTCTGGAGCGCCACCTCCTCGGTGATGAGCCCGGCCTGGAGCAGGGCCAGCACCGACTGGTCGAAGGTCTGCATGCCGTACTGGGTCATGCCCTCGGCGACCACGCTGTGGATGAGCGGCGTCTTATCGGCATTGAGGATGAACTCCTTCACGGTCGGGGTGGCGATCATGATCTCGACCGCCGGCACGCGGCCCGCGCCGTCCTTGCGCGGCATCAGGCGCTGCGAGACCACCGCCCGCAGGTTGGAGGAGATCGAGAGCCGCACCTCCTCGCGCTGGTAGGGCGGATAGAAGGAGATGATGCGCTGCAGGGTCTGGACCACGTCGGTGGTGTGGAGCGTCGACATGACGAGGTGGCCGGTGTCGGCCGCCATCAGCGCGGTGCTCATGGTCTCGAGATCGCGGATCTCGCCCACCAGGATGATGTCGGGGTCCTGACGCAGCACGTACTTGAGGCCCTCGTGGAACGAGCGCGAGTCGAGCCCGATCTCGCGCTGGTGGATGTACGACATCCGGTCGCGGTGCAGGAACTCGATCGGGTCCTCGATGGTGATGATGTTGCGCGTGGTGGTGCGGTTGATGGCATCGATCATCGCCGCCAGCGTGGTCGACTTGCCGGATCCGGTGCGGCCGGTGACCAGCACGAGGCCGCGCGGCGAGAACGCCAGGTCACGCACCACCGGCGGCAGGGTCAGGTCCTCGATGCTCGGCACCTCGACCGGGACGTGACGGAGCGCGAACGCCGGCGTGCCGCGCTGCATGAAGATGTTGGCGCGAAAGCGCGCCAGGCCCGCGACGCCGAACGCGAAGTCGATCTCGAAGTGGGTCGAGAAGTAGAGGCGCTGCTCCTCGCTCAGCAGCTGCGTGACCACGTCGCGCAGGTCCTTGGCGGTGGGCGGCGGCTCGTCGAGCGTGAACAGCTGTCCGTCGACGCGCAGGATGGGGGCGGTACCGACCTTGATGTGCAGATCGCTGGCGTGGGCCGCGATCATCTTGTCGAGACAGGAGCGCAGGTTCACGGGCGTTCTCTCGTTCAGACCGGTTCGAGCAGGAACAGCTTCTGGCCGAACTCCACGGGCTGGGAGTTCTCGACCAGGATCTTGACCACGCGCCCGTGGATTTCGCTTTCGATCTCGTTCATCAGCTTCATCGCCTCGACGATGCAGATGGTTTGGCCCACGTCGACCACCGTGCCGACCTCGACATACGGGTCGGCGTCCGGCGCCGGCGCCCGGTAGAACGTTCCCACCATCGGCGACGTCACGGCGACCAGGTGCTCCGTCTTCTGCCCGTCGGCGGCCGCGGGGGCATCCCCCGCGGGCCGCGGCGTGGCGGAAGCCGGCTCGCGAGCCGCATCGCCCGGCGCCACCACCGGCACACCCGAGGCCGCCGAGATCCGCACCGTGCGGCCGCCCGAGCTCAGCTCGAGCTCACCGATGCCGGTGCGCTGCACCAGCCGAATCAGACGCCGGATCTCTGCCAGTTCGAACCCTCCGGCCCGGGAGTTATCGGAGGGCGACGGGCCGGGCTTGACGGGTTTCGGAGCGGGCGCACCGCGCCGGGGCTTACGAGCGCGCGGCATGGGCGAGACGCGCGGCGAGGCCGCGCAGGGCGAGCAGGTAGCTGTCGGACCCGAAACCCTCGACCACGCCGAGGGCGGCGCCCGACAGCAGCGAGCGATGGCGGAAGCGCTCGCGCGCCAGGGGATTCGACACGTGGACCTCGACGACCGGAACCCCGGCGCCCAGCACCGCGTCGCGCAGGGCGACGCTGCTGTGGGTGAGCCCGCCCGGATTCAGCAGCACGCCGTCGGAGCGTCCGCGCGCCTGATAGAGCGCGTCGATGAGCACACCTTCATGGTTGGACTGGAGGCACTCGACCTCGACCTTCAGCTCGGCGCCGAGGCTGCGCAGGTGCGCGTCGATCTCGTCGAGCGTTGCGGGCCCGTAAATATCCGGCTCGCGCGTCCCCAGGGCATTGAGATTCGGACCGTGCAGGACCAGGATGCGAAGCATCACGCCTCCGCCCCGGCCTGGAGCAGAGCGCTGCGCACGAGTCGGCCGGAGATCAAGCGCGGCACGCTAGCATGGCCCACCCGGGGCGTCAACACCCAGCGCGTGCCATGCGCGCCACGCTTCTTGTCGTGCGCCATCGCGGCGAGCAGCCGCCGCAGCGGCGTGCCGGGGATGCGCGACGGGAGTCCGAGGCGCTCGAGCAGGTGCTGCTGACCTGCGCGCGCGCGCTCCGGCAGTCCCGCCACCTCGACCGAGAGGCGCGCCGCGACGCCGAGCCCGATCGCCACCGCCTCGCCGTGGAGCAGGCGCCGGTAGTCGAGCGCGTTCTCGAGCGCGTGCGCGAGGGTGTGGCCGTAGTTGAGCGCCGTGCGGCCGCCGGCGGCGCGCTCGCGCTCGTCGGCGCTCACCACCCGCGCCTTGGCGGCCAGCGCGCGGGCCACCGCGCCCGCCAGCGCCGCCGGCTCGCCGCGTGCCAGCGCCGCGCCGTGCGTCTCGGCCCAGCGGAACAGCGCGGCATCGGCGGCCATGCCGGTCTTCACCACCTCGGCGAGCCCGGCGCGACGCTGC
>Ga0306921_10001544_pt1 | contig 22394 bp, 20 predicted proteins | sample sta12Cox44000080_FD_203760 | JGI IMG/M metagenome (GOLD analysis project Ga0306921, IMG submission 203760) | Lab enrichment of tropical soil microbial communities from Luquillo Experimental Forest, Puerto Rico - statoxic.12C.oxic.44.000.080 (v2)... | ecosystem: Environmental > Terrestrial >...
GCTGAATCGCTCCGCCCATCTCGAAATTCCTCTGACGTTCTTTACGAAGGGACCGAAGGATGCGGCGGCACGGGTTTACAATCTAAACCCAGCCGTGACGAATACGTTCCTGGTCACAGTGAATCGGTCCGTGGTCGCCGACATCTCCGATATTGGGCCGGAGCAGTTCAACCGTGTTGCCGAAGCCACGTCGGAAATGCTCGCCAACGTCCGGTAATCCCGGGTATCCGTTCGCGACCAGGTACGGACTAACACTCCGCCGTGCTGGCGATAACCCGAGCAGCAGTCTGGATCCACAGACCAACCGGTGCTTGGCTTCCTTTTGGCGTAAGACGGTCGGCGCGGCTATGGGCGCCGGCAGCGGAAGAAGTAAGCCAGGGACTAAACGGGTTTTCGGTGAAAAGCTCCCGTTTTTCTCATCCGGCAGCGACCGTAACCTGAGCCTCCACGAAGGGAAATTTGTGCGGCCAGATTCCGATCTGCTTGCGCCCCATATCAATCGGTTGTTGAACGAATAGTTGCCCGAGGACATGGGTCGTCTGTCTGTCAATGAAAACGCTTCCGGGGCAGGCACTCGAAATCCGGGGGGAGGATCCGGTCTCATCCGCTTTTGCTGGAGCCCTAAATCAAGTGTTCGATTCACTTCCCAAACGATTCTGCGCGGCGACAACCGCGACTCGGGGGTCTTATTAAGCCTTCCACGTGCGAGATCACGACCCTAAACCGCTTGACCACCACATTCGCACGCGATCAACCGTTCCATAATTGGTCCCAAAAACGAGAGTTAAGAGATACGGCCGGAGAGATTGAGATGTGAACCCACAGAAGCCGACACTCTGTTCAAGGGCGGGACATTGGAAGCTTGTGGGCCTGAAAAAATCAAGGTCTCCACATTTTATCGGTGACGCCAGGTCTCAGGCCTTCCCAAACGCGACTGCGTCTCCTCAGGCATCAACGGCCTCTCCTCCCGAATCTCCGGCCTCCGCCCCCTAGGGAGCGGTGCGGCGCCGGGCGAGGCGCGGGCCGGTAGGAATGCTCTGCAGGTGGAGCGGCCCCCGGCTCGCCGGGCCGGGAGTTGCGCCCGAAGGTCTTAGGCGCCCGGTCGGCTTCTTCGCCGCGAGCTAACGGTGAAGCGTACGGCGAGTCGCGGTACGATCCACGCTTTGAAGCGTATGGCGAATCGCGGAAGCCTCCACTCTTCGCATAGGTGCTGCCGGAGTAGCGTTGCTCGGTTGTCGTGCCGTTGGTGCCATACTTGGGGGCGCTTGCGCCGGCGTCGGGATCTTGGCCGTAGTAGGTACGTCCCCTACTGCGCTCGGTTCGGTAACTCTCCCATTCGCCTCGATCTAGCGGGCGATAGCCACGGTTGAACAGAAGGTCGCGAAGAAGTGCGTACTGGCCGTAGAAGACCCAGAAGCTGTGGCCGTCGCGCTGCTCCCAGTGGCCGTATTGATTCGACCCTTCCGAAGGCGACGCCACATACGCGAAACCCGCCGGTTGCGCCACGTGGTCGGATTCGGAATCATACTTGCCAGCGGGTTTTTGTTCGATCGCCATGCCGAGGTCGTTGTGCATGGCCGCATAGGTCGTCGGCGAGACGCTCACCCACTGCTCCTCGGAGGAGGTAACCCCGAGATGAGTCCGGACCGTACGAATCTTCTGGTCGTAGTCGCGGCTAGATCCGATACCGCGGACTTCCATATCGACCAGAATCTTGTCCCAGGAGTCGTAGAGTTGACCAGCCAAGGATTGAAGCTCCTTGGCTTGCCTGGGCAACGCGCTTGCGGAAGCATCGAGTTCATCGGCCGACGCCAATAAGGCTCCCACGTCGCGGTCATCGATTTTCCCGGCTGCCGCTTCTTGCCGGCCTACGGCGGTGAATTGCCACAGCTCGTCGCCGCGTCTGACCACGCCACGAACGGAGGCCAGGCGCGATTCGAGGTCAGGCTTCTTTTCCGGCCAATCGGTCTCGGCGCGCTCAATGGCCGAGGCGAGCGCAGCGATATCGAAGCCATGGAGAGACTGATGATCCCGCTCCATCTGTTGCAATTCCGCCGGTAACCGCTGCTTCCGGTCGATCCAACGCGCCGCCTCGGTCTCGGCCGCAGAAGCCAGGCGCAAAGCCCCATTGCGCACTCCGCGCTCGTGCGACAGCAGGAGTTCGGCGTGCTGCCTGTCGCGGTAGTGGCCGTGCTTTTCGAGTCGGGAGAGCTCGTCAATATCGCGGCCAGCCGACTCCAAGCTTCCGGCGGCCTCCTGGAACTGGCCAGGCCACCGTCGGCTTGCGGGGACGGCGCCGAAAAAGCTCGCCTCGGCTTGGGTCTCACGGGCGACCGCATCCTGCAGTGTCTTCAACTGCACATGGGCGACGCCTAGCGCGCCCCGCTCAGAGTCGATCTGCGCCCGAAGACTGCCGGGTAGACGGTCGAACGCACTGACCGCCACGACGATAATGAGCGTAGTGAGGGTGGCCGCAAGTATTCGTAATGTTGGCCGGCTCATGGATTCCTCGTGCTGCTCGGGCTAAATTTTCAAGCCCGGTCGCCTCGGTAAACGGTAATATCCCCCGCGGGAATTTCCGTGTGAAGGGCGACGGTAAACGGCTCGCCTTCGAACTTGCGCACCGTCAAAAGCCGTTTTCCCTCGCGCTCCTGGAATTCCCAATAGTAAAAGCTAGTGGCGTCGGTATCGCCGTCGCGCCAGGATTTCACTTCGCGGCTACGGCGATACCGCCAATCCTTGCCATCAAACTCGAACACATCTTCCGGGTTTTGGCGCTCATCCATGTCGGCCAGATCTTCCTCGGCGAGGCCTAGATCGATGAGCGACAGTTTTCGCGGATCGCTGTGGAGGCTGACCTCCAATTCCTCGTCCCCCGCCACACGGAGCACCACGCGCCGCTCGCGGTAAGCGCCGCTCAATTCAAACCAGCGGTAGGCACCCGCAATGTAACGGATGTGGCGGTCGGCGGTGAAGTCGAGGTCGGTTAGGTTGTCCCCTGCGCCGTCGATTGAGATGACATCTCCGGCGCGGGCGTCGCTGATTCGCAAATTCGAGAGATCCGGACTCGCCGTCCGCGGCGGCGGAATATTCGGCTTCTTATAGAGTTGCATCAACACGATTCCCAAAAGAGCGCTCAACACGACGAGGAGAACAACGGCAGTCATCTGTGCGGTGCCCCCGCCCATCAGGCCTTGTCGATGGCCTTTTGTCCTGCGGCGAGAGACTTGACCGGTCCAGGCAGTTCTTTCGGCAGACTCGGCGGCGGCGCGGCGTTTTTCCGGCGTTCCTGCTTCAGCGCCTCCAACTCGGCATCGACGCTGTGGTCACCCAGTTGTGCAAACTTGGCTTCCAGGTCGTCGTCTTTGCCGGTGGCCAGTTCGTCGAAAGCTTTGGCAGTGGCTTCTTCGCGCGCCACGGACTCCTCATAGCGGTTGAGCGCGGCAAAGGCGTTGTCCGCATGCCCAACCCCGGCCATGGCTTCCGAGACCTTCCGCTGCGCTGAAGCGGCGTTCTTCCGTGCCACCAGGGTGGTGGCTGTGCGCTCTCCGTCATCGATTTTGCGCTTCAGCTCAGCAACTTGCTGCTTCAGCTTGTCGCTGGTTTGCTGAGCGCTCTGGACTGCTTGCTGCATTGAGGCGACTTGCCGGTCGCATTCGGCCTTTTTGCCGAGAGCTTGCCTCGCCAGATCCTCGTTGCCCGCATCCAGAGCGAGGCCTGCCCGAGCCTTCCATTCCTGCGCCTGCCGCACGTACTTCTGGTACTCCGCGTCGAGTCGGTTGTAGTTGCTCATCGCAGCAGCGGACGCCCGAACAACGTTGTTCAGCTCGTTCTTCATGTCGCTCACCGTCTGCCTGACGGTAGCTTCAAACGTGGCGTCCTCAACGGCGTCAACACCTGAGTTGGCCTGGCCTCGCGCGATGCGCCCCACGCGACTGAAAAAGTCTGCGAAAAATCCCATAGTCGTCCTCCTTTACGATCCCAGCTCGGCGAGTAGGCGCCGCGCGCTCAAAACATCCGCCAACAGGAAATGCACGCAGGAGAGGATATCGTCCTCATCTTCGGGGCCCATGTCCTGCAGCTTGCAGAAGTTGTTGAGTGTCACGGCGACTTTGCCTCCACTCAATTCATAGAGCTCAAAGTGTGACGTGGAGATGCCGTTTTCAGCTGACAGCATCCGGCCCATCAACCCAGGCGTGATCGCCGAGCGAGGAACCACGGTGCACGTGAGCGAAAAGAAGAGTATCTCGCCCTGGAGGACCGCCTGTATAGACACTCCGCTCTGTACCTCTTGGATTCTTAACGTGTCAGGCGCCGGCTCGGAGATTTCATAACCGTTTTCCGCGAGCAGCGCGTGGATGTGACTCAACTGGGGGCTGGTTGTCGCGACTGTCATAAGATTTATCGTCCCCGCTATTGTACGCAAAAGATCGAACGATAGTTCCGTACCGCCCTCAACCGCTGTAATCTCTGGATTGAAAGAAGTCTATTCCGCCACAGCCTGCTTCTCGTGGCTAACCTATAGCAGCGTCAGCGCTTAGGCGAGAGAGGATTTGGTCAGAGGTCTTTGCGGACTCAGCCGGCGTCAACTAGGTTGGTCCGCGTTACCATCGTGATAAGGTTCGCAATTTCTGTCGAGCACGCCCGCGTCAGTTCCCCGTCGCGTGGATTTGGGCGCGCTTATCGGCAGGTCCGTGTGGCGGCCGTTTCGGCCGTCGCATTTCCCGCACCGTCGCGAACAGACAGGATGCGATCGTTTAGCTCAAAAGGCGCACAAGTCTCCGTCCGAGTGATAGGGCCGCCGGATCGTACCATTCGCCTGTTCCGGATCCGCGTGGAATTCATTGGGGAAGCAAGCTCTTCCCGGCCTTCGAACTCGATCAAGTTGTGGTTGGCAGCACCTTCGCCGATCTTCAGCCCTCGCGATTTTCAGAGTTCAATCAAACGCATCGGGGGAGACCAATCCGCCAGCGCCATAGTACTACCGCGTTTGGATTCGTAACGCTCGACGCTGTTGGTCTCGAGACATAAGTCGCACCCCGAGGCCCACCCATGTGGCCATATAGTCGACTCGCGGCATGACGCCAGGAACGCCGCTATCAAAAGGAATCGTCGGGCGTTTCCAGTCAAATTGGCCCGGCTAGAGGTGTGTGCGCCCCGGTGTCGAAAACGCTCGAAGGCGGTCGGCGGCAACCGGTCCCGATTGCCACACCAGCTGAGGAGATAGCCACCATAGGATTCGCTCTCCTAACCGCGCGACGGGTTCATCGTCTAAGACGTCAATTGCGATGGCTAGTGAGGCATAGATAGGTAGGTATCGACGTGGGCAAGAAGAAAAATGACATTCTCCAGGGCACGCTGGCGCTGTTGATCCTAAAAACCTTAGCGTGCGGCAAGCGGATGCACGGATATGCCATCACCGGCTATATTCAACGGGTCTCGGCACAATCGCTGCGCGTCGAGGAGGGCTCGCTCTACCCGGCACTCCATCGCATGGAACAGGACGGTTGGGTTCGGGCGGAGTGGGGCAAGACCGAGAAAAACCGGGACGCTCGTTTCTATTCGCTGACGGCCCGGGGCCGGAAGCAGCTCATGCAAGAGAAGGAGAGCTGGAGACGGTTCACGGCGGGCGTGGCGCGCGTGATTCGTTACGCCTAACGAGCAGCAACATGAGCTGGTATCAGCGGCTTCGGAACGTCATGCGGCCTTCCCGGCTGCAGCGGGATTTGGAACGGGAACTCGCGTACCACCTCACCGAACGGATAGACGAATTGCAGGAAAGCGGCATGACCCAGGCGCAAGCCGCGCGTGTCGCGCGGCGGCAGTTCGGGAACTTCTCGACCCAATTGGAAAGGACCCGCGACATGAACATCAATGTTTGGTTGGAAGCGATAGTTCGCAATCTGAGATTCGGCGTGCGGGCTCTTACGAAAACGCCGGCGTTCACGGTCACCGTGGTCTTGACCCTCGCGCTCGGAATTGGCGCGAATAGCGCGGTGTTTTCCGCCATCTACGCAGTGCTGCTTCGGCCGCTCCCGTTTCCGGACGCGGGTGAATTGGTCACGTTGGCACAATCTCAACCTACGATTCCCGATCCCTTTGTGGCGCCGGTCCGGCTCGAGGAGTGGCAGCGCTTCAACAGCACCTTGCAGGCAATAACCGGCTATTACTCCGAAGATGCTTCCGAAACCTCTGGCGAACTCCCCGAGAAACTCAAGCGGGCATTGGTAGCACCCCGATTCCTTCAAGTCCTGGGAGTCGCGCCGGCCCTGGGGCGCAATTTCACTCCCCAGGAAGAACGGTTTGGCGGTCCCAATGCGGTTCTTATCAGCTACCGCCTGTGGCAGCGGCGCTTCGGTGGCAGCCCCTTGGCCGTGGGCAGGACCCTGCGCGTCTCCGCGTTTTCATATTCGGTCGTCGGCGTTATGCCGGCCTCGTTCCACTTTCCGGATAGCGACGTTGACCTCTGGTCGCCCAGCCCTCCGGACGCGCCGTATGCCCAGAGCCGCGAAGCCACCTGGTTCACCGCAATCGGCCGTCTGAAACCAGGCACCAGCCTGGCCGAAGCGCGCACTAATCTCGCCGCCGTGCAGTTCAATCTGGGCCGCCAATTTCCGAAGACTGATGCCAACAAGTCGGTTTCGATTGTGCCCCTGAAGGAGTCGACCGTCGGTGGAATCAGGAGGTCTCTGTGGTTACTGTTCGGATCGGTTTCGCTGCTGCTGCTGATCGCCTGCACTAATATTGCGGCTTTGCTGCTATCACGCGCCACCGCGCGCCAGCATGAGACGTCGATCCGGTTTTCCCTCGGCGCCTCGAGGGGTACGGTGACGGCCCAGCTATTAACAGAAGTTTTGATTTTGGCAGTGGCCGGCGCGCTCGTTGGACTCTTCCTGGCGGCCGCCAGCTCCCAAGTGTTTCGCACGTTAGCCAAGGACCTGCCGCGCGTCGATGAAATCGGCCTGAACGGGAGTATCGTGATGTATTCGCTGGCCTGCGCGGTGGCGGTAACATTGCTGTGCGGAGTCATACCCATCGGCCTTGGCAGGACGCGAAATTTGACCGGGACTCTCGCGCGTGGTGGCCGTGCGCATGTGTCCGGGCGCAACCCGGTACAGTTCATGATGGTCGGAATCCAGGTTGCCCTGGCCGCAATTTTGCTCGCGGGCGCCGGGCTTCTGCTCCGCAGTTTCGAGGAGCTCGGGCATGTTTCTGCGGGCTTCGATCCTCTGCACGTGCTCACCTTCCATATCAGTAATACATGGGCCGAAGCAGGTGGAAAACCTGCCAAACAACGCACCGAAAGAATTCTGGATGGGTTGCGCTCCGTGCCCGGGGTCGAGGCCGCCGCGACCGCCATGAGCTTGCCGGGAGTGCCGAGCCAGTACGAAATCGAGCTGAAGACGACCGAGGGCCGCGCGGAATCCGAGCCGAAGATGCTCGCCCAAGGAAGATGGGTCACTCCAGAATATTTTGCTGCCATGCATATCCCGATTCTTGCAGGCCAATGGTGCCGGGATGAGTTGAATGTCAGCACGGCGATGATCAATCGCTCTTTCGCGAACCTTTTTTTGAACGGATCGGCGGCGGTCGGCCGCCATCTGGTCCAGCCTTCGAATCCCAATCTGTCTCCGGCGGAGATCCGCGGCATCGTAGGCGACGTTCGCGAGATGGGCCTCGACCGCGAACCGCCTCCCACTGTCTATTGGTGTACCGGCGCGATGCAGCCCGGCACGTTTTTTCTCCTCCGAGTCCCCGGGGAACCGGGTTCCTTAGCTGGGACGATCCGCCGCAAAATCCATGAACTCGAACCCTTGCGATCGGTATACGATCTCACTCCATTGACCGCCCACATCTCTGACGCCTACGCCGAAAACCGCCTTCGCACGATTCTCCTAGCTTTTTTCGCTGTGACCGCCATCGCGTTAGCCGGCATCGGACTTTATGGAACGCTCAGCTACCTGGTACACCTCAGACGGCGCGAAGTGGCGCTGCGCATGGCCCTGGGCGCGCTGCGAGTCGACGTCCTGCGGCAGTTTGTGGACCAGGGCCTGCGTGTTGCATGGTGGGGTTGTGTCGCGGGCCTACCCCTCGCCGCAGCCTTTGCCCGCATGCTCTCCAGCATGCTGTTTGGCGTGTCAGCCACGGATGTGGTTACGCTGGGAAGGGTTGTGTTCATTGTCCTGGCCGTTTCGGTCATGGCTTCGTTAGCGCCGGCAATTCGGGCGTCACGGTTCGAACCGATGCAGGCTCTTCGAGAGGAATGATGGCCGGGCTTCGTATCGTCCGGCCGCGAACGGGCTTTCCCATAAGCGGACAGGCTGACAGAATGCTTTGGACGTTGACCTCATTCCCCAGCATCGTGGAAAGTGGAAACAGTCTTGCTCTGCAGGGTTGCCATGGGTACCTTTCTGGCTGATCTGCGCTGCGCCGCTCGCATTCTGCGCAAGAACCCCGGATTCACCCTGGCCGCGCTCGTCACCTTGGCGCTCGGCATCGGCGCCAATACTGCGATTTTCAGCGTCGTGAATGCCGTCCTGCTGCAGCCGTTGCCCTTCGTAGACGCCGGCCGGATCGTGCTGCTGCGCGAAAAGCGGCCCGCCGAGAACGTCGAACGCGGTTCCGTGTCGGTTCCGGATTTCCAGGACTGGCAGCGCCAAGCCCACAGTTTCTCCGCCATGGCACTCTATGACTGGTCGCCGGGCTTCATTATAGGGGGCCGTACCGAGCCGGAGCGCGTCGCAGGAGCCGCGGTTACTTCTCAGTTCTTTGATGCTTTAGGGGTGAGTGCCTTTCTGGGTCGCACCTTTGGACCTGAACAGGACCGACCCGGGAACGACCGCGTCGTGGTTCTCACTTATCCGTATTGGCGAAGACAGGGTGCTGACATGGGAATCGTGGGCAAGACCCTCTCGATCAACAACGAGCTCTATTTCATCATAGGCGTGCTGCCTAAGGACTTCCGCTACCCGTTTGCCGCCGACTGCGAGATCGTGACTCCCTTGCGCTTCCCGCCGGAGGCGCTCCAGTTCCGAGGCATCCATCCATTTTTTGGTGTCGCGCGCTTGGCTAAGGGCGTCACGATGGTTCAGGCAACCGCTGAAATGGACCTTCTCTCACGCCAACTCGAACGCCAATATCCGGACGCCAATGGCGGTCATGCTGCCGCCTTGCTGCCGCTCCGCGACGAAATGACCCGGGAACTCCGGCCTGCGTTGCGCGCGCTGCTATACGCGGTCCTGCTACTGGGGATCATCGCTTGCACCAATGTGGCCGGGCTGCTCTTAGCGCGCGGCACCGTGCGCCGCAAGGAGATCGCCATGCGCGCGGCGTTGGGGTCGGGACGCTGGCGGCTGGCCCGCCAATCGCTCGCTGAGAGCGCGCTGCTAGCTCTGGGCGGGGGCGCGGCCGGGGTTCTGCTCGCGATTTGGACGCTCGATCTGTTCCGCACAGGGTTTTTTCAGAGCATTGATTCGTTCGCGCGGGCCGGCCTGGCAAGCGTGGCGGTCGATCGACGCGTGCTCCTGTTTACGCTTGTCTCCACGGTGGTAGCAGCCTTGGTGTTCGGGGTCTCTCCGGCTCTGGCGGCGGCACGAACGGATTTGGCGGAAGCGATTCGTCCGGGCGGCCGCGGCAATATCGCCGGGGCCCACCGCCTGCGCAGCGCCATGATCGTGGCTGAAGTGGCCTTGTCCCTGGTCCTGCTGACCGGCGCAGGCCTGCTGATGAAGAGCTTTCTGGCACTGGTCAATGTCAACCCGGGTTTTCGGGCCGAGCACACCCTGACGGCGGGCATCACGCTGCCGCTGAGCCGCTATCGGACTCAGGCACAGCAGGCAGCGTTTTTCGAACGCGTAGTGGAGCGCGCCAGCGCACTGCCCGGCGTGGTGTCGGCGGCAATCACCGACACGCTGCCGCTCTCAGGAGAAGACAACCGTACCGGCATCCTGATCTTCGGCAGGACCGCGCAACCCGGCGAACGCTGGCGCCTGCATCCCCGCATCGTAAGCCCCGGATATCTGCGTGCGATGGGAATTTCTCTGCGCGAAGGCCGAGATTTCACCGAAACCGACGTCGCGGCAAACAGGTACGTGGCCGTACTCAGCGAAACGGCCGCGCTCCGTTACTGGCCAGGGGAGAACGCGCTCGGCAAGCGCTTCGCTTTCTTCAACGACCAAGGCCCGTGGTATCAAGTAATTGGCATCGCGGCATCGGTTCACAATAACGCGCTCGAACGGGAGCCCACCGAAGATGTCTACGTGCCGTACGCCGCGAACCCCTTCCCTACACCCCGCGGAGCAGGAACCCTCGTCTTGCAAGCAAGCGTCAGCGAAACCGCACTGGCGCGGGATGTCCGCGCCATGGTCCGCTCGCTCGATGCCTCACTGCCTGTTTCCCGGATCCGCCCGCTCGAATATTATGTCTCCGATTCGCTGGGCCCGCGCCGGTTCGACCTCACTCTCATTGCCGCCTTTGCGGCCATCGCGCTGGCACTCGCTGGAGCGGGGATTTACGGGCTGATGGCTTACCTCGCCGCGCAGCGCACCAGCGAAATCGGAATCCGCATGGCGTTAGGGGCACGCCGCACCCAGGTCTTGCGCCTCATCGTGCAACGGGGAGCGGTGCTGGCCGTCCAGGGGGTCGCGCTCGGGCTCGCCGGATCGCTCGCCGCCGCGCGCGTGCTTCAGAACCTGTTGTACGGAGTAACGCCCCGAGACCCGGCCATTTACGCCGCCGCCCCGGTGGTCCTTCTGGCAGTCGCCCTCGCGGCCAGCTATGTTCCCGCCCGACGGGCCGCTCGCGTCGACCCGATGGCCGCTCTGCGGATGGAATGAGCCTGCCCGCCTTCGGTGCTTACGAGAATAGGCCCATTATGTTGTGCACAACATAACGGGTTACTTCTGCGATGTCGAGGAGTTTCCGCTTCGTATCCACTGGCGCGACCGGCGTCCCCTCGATGAACTCCATTACGAAGTAGTTCGGCCCGACATAGTAAAGCTGGCAGATATTCGCATGATTGAGCGCCGCCACCGCCCGCGCTTCACACTCAAAACGTTCCGAAAAAGCTTCTTTGCACAACTTGAAGGCAACGGTGCGGTTCAGGCGCGTGTCGCGAGCCTTGCACACCTCTCCATGCCGCCCGCGCCGATTGGACTAAGAATCTCGTATGGGCCGAGACCGGTTCCGGACGCAAGGGACATAGGTCTCGAATGCTACTTCAATCGAAGGACGGATTGGTTTGGCACGATCAGCCTTTCGCCCACGGCGGTGTGGAACCAGTTGTTGTGGTGGCGATCGATCCCTCTAATCCGCCAGCGCTTACTGAGGTTCCGGTGTGCGGTTGGCCGCGCATGACATGGGCGGGAGCCCTTTGCCGGCCAAAGACGAGAGATGCCGCGGACCCCTTCACCTCAGCCTGTTACCGATAATTTGACGGCAGCCTAAGCCGGCTCTCCTCGTCTGGCTTAAGATTGACTCTATGCATCAGATCTCTCGCCGCGGATTTACGTTGTCCCTGGCCGGTGCGCTTGCCGCCCAGGGGCAGGCTCGCGAAGAGTTGGCACGCCTGACCCTCGCCGAGGCTGCAGGCCGCATTCGGGCGCGTTCTGTGACCTCCACGCAACTCACCGAGGCCTGCCTCGCCCGCATCGAAGCCTACAACCCTAAGCTCAACGCGTTCATCACCATCATGCGCGACCACGCGTTAGCCCAGGCGAACCAACTTGATTCGGAACAGCGTTCCGGCAAATTGCGCGGTCCCTTGCACGGCGTTCCGGTTGCACTCAAGGACAATATTGATACTGCCGGGGTGCGCACCACGGCGGCTAGCGCGGTTTTCGACGACCGAGTTCCGCAGCAAGACGCCGAGGTCACGCGCCGGCTGAAGGATGCTGGCGCGGTCTTGATCGGCAAGACGAATCTGCATGAGTTCGCGATGGGCGGCACCTCCGCCACGAGCTACTACGGGCCGGTCCGCAACCCATGGGCCCTCGACCGAAATCCGGGCGGCTCCTCGGGCGGTTCGGCCGCGGCGGTTGCAGCTGGACTGTGTTTTGGCGCTCTAGGCACCGATACCGGCGGTTCTATCCGTATTCCTGCGGCTTACTGCGGAGTCGTTGGGCTAAAGCCGACCTATGGGCTTGTCTCGATTCACGGCATCATCCCGCTGACACTCTCCCTCGATCATTGCGGCCCTATTGTCCGGACGGTGGAAGACGCCGCTCTGATGCTAAACGTGTTGGCCGGGTACGATAAGCTCGATATCGCCAGCGTAGAACACGGTAAAGAGGATTATGCTGCGGCTATGAGACAGCCTGTTTCGGGATTTCGCCTGGGTATCCCGCGTGCTCCCTTCTTCGATCTGCTCGATGCCGACGTCGCCAAGCTGGTGGAGGAAGCCGTTCGAGTGCTGGCAAAGATGACTCGCGAGGCAAAAGAGACTACGCTTCCATCGGTCCGGGAGATCAACCTAGCAGGTGAGAGTAACGCCTACCACGAGGAGTTTTTCGCGCGCAGCCCCGAGCGTTACCAGATCCCCACGCGGCGGATTCTCCAGAACAACGCCAACCGGAAGGCAACTGACTATGTCCGTGCGCGCTGGAAGCTTGATCTATTGCGCCGTACCGTCGATGACGCCTTTGCGGATGTCGATTTAGTGGTGTTGCCGACGCGGCGCCGCATTCCTCGCAAAATCGATGCGGCGCTCAAGCGCGAACGTACCGATCGACCGCTCAATCCCGAGTTGGAAAACACTGGTCAATTCAACGCGTATGGTATCCCCGCGATTTCCTTGCCATGCGGCTTCACTTCTGCCGGGCTTCCGGTTGGACTGATGATTGCCGGTCCCCATTTCTCGGAGGCTCGCGTGCTAGCACTGGCCGGCGCCTACGAGCGCGCCACGGAGTGGCATACCCGCACACCGCCTCTCACGCCGGACACGCCGGTGCCTGCCTTAGCTGTGACGGACGAGGACGGACTGTAGTACTGTCGAAACGTCGCAACGAGAGAGGGAGCCAGGCCCTATTAGCTCCAGGTCCGGGAAAGTCTCACGGCCTTACCCTGCGCCTAGATCGCGAACGATAATTTCTTTCGGTTGTATCGGGAGTGGGCCGGCGCATGCTGCTGGAAAGCCCTGCAGCCCAAGACTCATGCACAACGGGTTAAAAAGGAACCCCGCGAAATGTTCTATCACGAAACCCGGACTCAAACACAAAGGTACCGATCTTGATATCGACAGCTTCCACGTGGACCTCATTCCAACTTTTGCATGGATTCGGTGCAGACCTTACGACGGCGCAGAACTGCTCACAGTTCGGAACCGAGCATATGGAGAACGGGGATGCAGGCCTATTGATCAACATCTCGTGACCGACCTCTCGCGAGACCTACCGCGTATCGTTTTGCATAAACCGCTTCGCCCAAGACAGAGTCGGCGGCGAACACGGCCAGTTCGAAAGCGCTTCTCGGCTTCACGTAAGGAATCTATCTCCCACCTTGCTCCGTACCTGTGAACCGCGCTTGTGGCATGCTTGCTACATGCGATGGATTATGCTCTTCGCGTTGGTGGCTGCGCGGCTGATGGCCGGAGATGACTATCCGCCACCCCGCTTTACCGACCTTCAGAGAACACAGAAGCTGGAATCGGCCATGCCGCGGATCGATGCCATCTTCCATGCTTATGCCGTAAAGAGAAACATTCCGGGGATGGTGTGGGGTGTCGTTATCGATAACCGACTGGCCCACGTGGGAACGTTCGGCGTTCGGGACCGTGTTTCGAATGCGCTCGTGACAAGCGATAGCGCATTCCGCATCGCGTCAATGACGAAGAGCTTCACAGCTTTGGCGATTCTGAAACTGCGGGATGACGGGAAGTTGTCCCTGGAAGACCCAGTGGCTAAATGGATTCCGGAGTTTGCGCGCATGAGGTTGCCGACCCATGACACGGCGCCGCTGCGTATCCGGCAGTTGCTGAGCCACAACGCGGGTTTCCCGGAGGACAACCCCTGGGGTGACCGGCAGTTGAGCGCCACCAACACGAAGTTGGACGAATGGCTTATGAAGGGCATTCCGTTCTCCACGCCGCCGGGAACGCGCTACGAGTATTCCAACTACGCATTTGGGTTGCTAGGGCGAGTGGTGACCAAGGCATCCGGCATGCCTTTCGAGAAATACATGCGGCAGGAGATTCTTTCGAAGTTGCATATGGATGAAACTACCTTTGAGTTTTCGGAGGTGCCTGCTGACAGGCGCGCCTCTGGTTATCGTTTGAAGCCGGATCGCACTTATGGGGAAGAGCTTCCGCTCCCGCACGGCGTGTTCGGGTCGATGGGCGGCCTGCTGACTACCGCTACCGATTTGGGTAAATATGTCGCCTTTCATCTTTCCGCATGGCCGGCGCGTGACGATTCTGATACGGGGCCGGTGCGTAGGGCGTCCGTGCGGGAGATGGCTCATCTTTGGACGCCTTCGAATCTCACCGCCAGCCTTGCGAACGGGGTGCTGCAGGCCGCGGAGACGGGGTACGGTTTTGGCTTGCGAGTCACCAGTGATTGCCGGTTCGAGCACATTGTAGGGCACGGTGGCGGCTTGCCCGGATTCGGCTCATACATGGGATGGTTGCCCGAATATGGCGTGGGAATGTTTGCGATGGCAACGCTGACGTATTCCGGGCCTGCGGAGCCGATCAGCCAGGCGTGGGACGAGATGCTGAAAACCGGTGCACTGCGTAAGCGGGAATTGCCACCCACGCCACTGCAATCGAAGATGCGAGATCACATTTTGAATCTGTGGAAGCGCTGGGACGACGCCGAAGCGAATAGCATAGCCTCTGTGAACCTCTTCTTGGATGCGCCGGTGGAACAGCGGCAGGCGGAAATCGCCGAGTTGAAAGAGGAGGTTGGCGAGTGTTCGGATTCAGGTCCGGTGTTGCCCGAGAATTGGCTGCGCGGGCAATTCAATATGAGGTGCGCAAAGGGTACGGTAGGGGTGTTCTTCACCATGGCCCCGACTCAGCCACCGGCAGTACAGTACCTCGCGTTTCAGAAACTCCCTTCGGAAGACGCTCACCTGGCTGCGCCCACTGGTGCGCCGGCGGGCTTAGCGTGCACGCAGTAAGACCATCGCGAATCGTCTTCGGGCCAGTTTGCCGGAAATACTGGAAACGCAGAAGACTCGGGTTCGTACCCGGGGTTTCATTCTCAAGAAAATTCCCTTTCTAAAGAATCATCTGGACGATGCGCTGGCTTGACGCATCGAGAGGGATCGGCGTGAAGCCGGGTGGAAGAACGACTTGAGACAATAGAAGTCTATGTCAGCTACTCAGCTTGGTCCCTTGCCGGCCATGAACCGGCAGTTTAAGCTTGCCGCGCGGCCAGTTGGTTTCCCGAAGGAATCGGATTTTTCACTGGTCACATTGCCGATGCCTTTACCGGCCGACGGGCAAGTGCTGGTGAAGAGCGCCTACTGGTCGGTCGATCCTTACATGCGCGGGCGCATAACCGGTGTTCGAACCTACGCCGACCCGGTGAATATCGGTGACGTGATGCAGGGTGGGGCAGTGGGGCAAGTCGTCCAATCGAAGGCCGCAGGCCTCTCGCCGCGAGATTTTGTCGCCGGCATGTGGGGTTGGCAGGAGTTCGCGACGGCAGACGCGAAGTCGCTGAGGAAACTCGATCCCGAGGTGGCAGCTGTGTCCACCGCTCTCGGCGTACTTGGCATGCCTGGCATGACGGCCTATTTCGGCCTACTCGACATTTGCAAGCCGAAACCTGGAGAAACCGTGCTGGTCTCGGGCGCCGCGGGCGCAGTGGGATCGCTGGTGGGCCAGATCGCGAAGATTAACGGCTGTCGCACCGTCGGGGTCGCGGGCACTGACGACAAAATCGACTGGATGCTCACCGACCTCGGTTTCGACGCAGCGTTTAACTACAAGTCGACGTCGGATTATTCGGCCAAGCTGAAGGAACTTTGTCCACACGGTATCGATTGCTACTTCGACAACGTAGGTGGAGCGATTAGCGACGCGGTATTTCCCCTGATGAACGTTTTCGGTCGAATCTCAGTCTGCGGCCAGATTTCACAATACAACCTGGAGAAGCCCGAGCCGGGCCCGAGGTTGCTGAGCTTGGTTCTAGTGAAGCAGCTCAGAGTAGAAGGGTTCATTGTTTCCCGTTTTCAGAACCGGTTCGCCGAAGGCCTCCCGCAAATGGCGCTCTGGCTCCGCGCAGGCAGGCTAAAGTATCGCGAGGAGGTGGTTGAAGGATTCGAGAACATGGCCAAAGCCTTCATTGGCATGCTGCACGGCGACAACACTGGCAAGATGCTGGTGAGAGCTTGAAACGGACCGCCCCCTGGGTGCACCCGATCCAATATCGGTGTGAGGTATTCTCTCTCTCCGACGGCCCTCCTTGATTGCCCGCCCAGCCTTGGCGTCGTCGCGCTTGCTGGTGGCTCGTCGCAAAGGACATCGTCATCGCTTCTTCTAACCACCAGCATTCATCCGCGTCCTGCGGGTACTTAGGCGAGAATAGGGAAATGCCCTCAAAGGCCACGCAACGGAAAATCGGACCCGCTCCGAAATTGGATCAAGGGAACCAACTGAACCGCGTCCGCCGGATTTGCGCATCGATTCCGGGCACGATCGAAAAGACTTCGCACGGCGAGCCGACGTTTTTCACGCCGAGGCGGGTCTTCGCCATGTTCGACAATAACCACCATGGCCTCGGGCACGTCGCCGTTTGGATCCCGGCCGCTCCCGGCGTTCAAGCCGCTCTGATTGAAGAGGCGCCCGCGACCTATTTTCGGCCGCCCTACGTTGGCGTGGCCGGCTGGGTGGGAGTCGAGCTGTCCAAGGTGGATGACGACCAGTTGGGCGCATTGATCCGTGAGGCGTTCCGCCTTATGGATGCGAAGACATCAAACGCCTCGAAATCCCGAACCATTCGCCCAAGCCGACCGATTGCCTGACCTTCGAAATGAGCGGCAGCGGCTCCGACTAAAGGAGAGTGCCGCTGAGTGCAGGCAAGTTCACATTGTCAGAACGACCCGAAACTGTGCGTTACCGCTCAGCATGCGCGCGTAAGCCTCGGGCGCTTTTTCGAGCGGATAAGTTTCAATCATCGGGCGCACGCCGGTCAATTCGGCGAAGCGCAGTGTGTCCTCTGAGTCGGCCGGTGTTCCCGCAGCCCAGCCTTGAATCGTTCTACTCCCGGAAACGAGCTGTACCGGTGTGACCTCAATGGGATCTAATGTCACGCCAACCACCATGAGCTTGCCGTTGGGCGCCAGACCGTCAATCAGCTCGGACATCGCCTTGGAGCTTGGGGCCGTCGCCAGAACTACCTGTGCGCCGCCCAGTTTTTGCAATGCCTCTGCGGCACTCGTTGATTTGCTATCGATGTAGATGCTCGCGCCAAGTTTGTTGGCGAGAGCCGCATTCCCAGGCCCGCGCCCAATCGCCGCGACCTTGTAACCGAACTTATTCGCGAATTGAATTCCGAGGTGACCGAGGCCGCCGATGCCTTGCACCGCAACGAGGTCACCGGGTAGTGCACCGCTGTGCCGCAGCGCGTTGAAGGTGGTAATTCCCGCGCATAGCAGCGGTGCTGCTTCGGTGGCATCCAGGCCTTCCGGTATCGCCACCAGTGCCTCGACCGGAACCACCATGTATTGCTGATATCCGCCGTCATAGCTGATGCCTGGAATTTTCAGGCTCCGGCAATTGCGAAAATCTCCGCGCCGACAAGCGAGACATGTGCCGTCCTGGCCGCCGTGCCAGCCGACGCCGACTCGCTGTCCCTCCCTCCACCCGGAAACACCCGCGCCCAGTTCATCGATGACCCCCGCGACTTCATGTCCTGGAACCCTGGGATACTGGATGCCGGGCCAATCACCATCCTTGGTGAACACGTCGCTGTGGCAAATACCACAGGCCTCTACCTTCATGCGTACCTGTCCCACACACGGCGTGGGAATCTCGCGCTCGACGATCTCGAAATCTGCCCTCGCCCTAGGAATCTGAGCCACTCTCATTGGCGCGATTCCGATTTTTGTAGTTGCCATAATACCTCCTGTAAATTCTAATCTTCATTGATGTTGGTGCCTCTGCCGCAAGCGTCGTCGACCGCGGGCGTTACGCAGGCTGGCATCGGGAAACCTCTCTCGACCCGACTAAGGACCGGACTCGCCGGCGCCAGTCAGTAACGGCATCGCAGGGGCAACCTGGGCTCAGGCTTGTGCTCGGGCAAGTTGTCGGCATTCTACTTCGCGCCTCCCGGCACCAGAACTCGCGACGTCCGCTCGCCCGTTAGAACGGATGAAGACGAACTATTGAACTCTTTTAGATGCAGCAACCCTTGGCCTTTGATGCAACGCGAGAGGCAGTCGATCTATTTTCAGTGGCGTTTCCATCCTGGCCAAAAGGTCGGCCTAACGACGAAATCCTCTACGATACTCGGTACGATCAGTGGGCTGATAGCCTTGCATGCCTGGGTGTAGAATTTCCGGTATGTCGGCATGTTCTATTGGAGCCCTCCTCCCTCCGGCAGGACGGCATGCACTTGAATCCCCCACATCGAAATGCGCCCGGATTTCAAATTGAATCTGTTTTTTAGGAGGCTGCGGAGAACAAGGGGGTGCTATCCATTCATTCAGAGGGCGCCGCTGAATCCTCGCCCAGTTTCTGTCGGATTTGTCCACAGAACCTGTGCTGGTCACTTAGCGTTTTCGACTCTCCGGCGCGGCAAAAATGGGTAGATGGCGAAGAGCGCGACGGAACTGCTGCTTCCCGGGATGGGAGATTTGTTCGTGCTCTATCAGGTGGCGCCCCGACACTGCCAGTTCGTTGGCAACCTGAAGACTACATGGAAATCGCGCATGGGCGGGCGGCAGTTCCGCGCGGCGCACCTCGAACCAAAGGTAGCGGGCCTAGCCTGACGCTTAGGGCAGTGCCGGTTACGGCATTTCTAGGAGATCGTGCGCGGAGAAACGGCGATAGAAACCATCCAAACGCGGATCCTTAGTTGAGCGCCATGACGCCTACCGACGCAGCGAAGGAAACCGCAGATCGCAACAACGTTTGCTCGGCCCTTCACGAGCAGCCAGGTCCTGGATTCGATCAATCTACTCCGATTGCGAAGGCGCGATTGCCAACCCGTCTTGGTTGTAAGACAGCCGACTAATTCATGCGGCTGTTGTTGGTCGCCTACGTCCGTACAAAAGCCTGTGGAGGAAAATCGGGAGCCTCGCGCTTTCGGGAAACTAAACCGAAGCTAGCCATACGCTCTAACGCCTTTCCCCTCGAAGCGTCACGCTCTGAGCCTTGGAAAGAGTTGTTCGGCATTCCCGCGATAAATAGCGCGCAAATCGGCGGGCGAGAAACCTGTGTAGTGGTCCAGCCCCTCGGTGGTCAGCTCATATTCGCGGATCGGCACGTCGCTGCCAAACAGGATCTGTGAGGTCGGCACCAGGTCCCGAAGTGCGTCCAGGGCCGGCGCCTTGGTGGCGTGTGCCACCTCGTAGTAGAACTTCTTCAGCTCATATTCGACTCCGTGCGGCGCCCGGGCAGCGAAGGCCTTCGGAAAGTCATCAATAATTCGGGCCGCGAGTACCGTCAGCGCTCCACCGGAGTGCGAAAAGATGAGGCGAAGGTTCGGGAACCGTGCGGACAGGCCGTTGACCAAGATACTCTCGGCTGCTCGAGCTGTGTCTAGGTCGTATTCAATAATGCCGGATATCGACAGCCCGGCGATCAGGTTACGGCAGCACGAGGCAGTCGCAGGATGGAAGAACACCACAGCATTGCGGCGGTTGAGTTCCTCGAACACAGGCGCGAACGCGGGGTCGCCCGGCCACTTGTCGAGATAGCTGGTCCACAACGCGATACCGTCGGCATGGAGCGTGTCGAAAGCGTATTCGATCTCTTTGAGACTCCCGTCCTGATCGGGGAGCGGCAAAGCTGCCAGCAAGCCAAATCGGCCGGGATGGTCTCTGACGACCTGAGCGTTGTATTCGTTGTTTCGCCGTGCCAGGCTGCGTGCTCTCGGCGTGCGGTCGCTCATCGAATCCGCCACTAAGCGCTGCACGGGTGACAACATCGCTGTTGCAACGCCGTGTTTATCCATCGCCGCCAGCGAAATCTCAGGTGTCCAGGGCCGCGGATTGAATCCGCTCCCTCGCGCTTCCTGCTCCATTTCTTTGAGATAGAACGCCGGCGTCATGTGATGATGTACGTCGATCCGGGCCGTGCTGGCAACTGGACGCCCTTGGGCCAACAAGGGGACCGCTGGATGCAAGGCTCCTGCCCCCGCTATTGCTTTGAGAAATTCCCGACGTCGGACTTGGATAGTCTCCCCTTTGGCTATGGCCATGATCCGTCCCTTTCCGCAAGTTGCTAGTAGCGGTTGTAATGGTCTGGTCGTTCGCGGCGGGCTCACTAAAGCTGTGCGGTGCTCCCGCCACGGCTGATTGTATCCCAGGGCGATCAATCTGGAGCGGGATACGCCAATATCAACAGGATTGTTTGAATCAGAACCTTGCCGGTCCTATTTTAGTGTGCCAGAGACCGGCGGGGTTCAAGCGAAGGACTTGCGCTCGAATCGCCGGAGCCACAAAAGCTAATGGTTTATTGCACAACGCCGCATCAGCGGCTCTTTTGGGCTACAGCTCCCATTCAAGCGGCGCCGCCTGCAATTCGCCAGGCTCTAAGTCGGACTGAACGAATAGGAAGCAATGGAACCACTGCTGAGGCAATTGCTATGCCGGGCTCTGGTCTTGGTCTAGTCTATAGTCAAGGAGCGTGCATCAACGAGACTCGGCAATTGAAATCGAGCCGAACTCGAAGCAGACTTGTCCCGGCTACAGCTGTAACGCCGTGTCCGGCAAACGGTCGCAGGAATTCGAGAACTGAATCGAGCCTCTTCTTTCTGCCGGTCCCGGCCGACTCGCAATTGCATTAGCAACATATGATTTCAGCTTGACTGGGATAAATCGAGAGTCGGCGGCAGTCTGGCTCCGGAACAAAAAGTTTGAGCAGAAATCCGGGGCCAGAAAACCACCCTTTACGCAATCGGAAATGGGATTTTTGAACCACCCTGCCGGGCCGAGGCATCACAAAAAGGCGCCGTCATGGTCCGCCGGCTCGTTTGCCGACAAACCTTCAGTCCTCGACGGTATTAGCCCACTGCGATCTACGGGCCGCTCCGGCGTTCTCTGAGGGGGGCTCTCTGCCTGAAATCTTCATGCATCTGGTCGGCTTTGACGCGCTGCTCCGGCGTCAGCATATGATAAAACTTCGATGCGGCTACAGTATGAATCGCCACGAGCCGTCCCAACAGGTGACCCTGCTGGTTGGCGAGTTCCTGAATGTCAGCCTCGCTCGTGTCGCCTTTGGCAGCGGCTGAGAGTTTCTCTCGGTTCAGTCTTAACTCCTGGCGGATGGGTTGAGCAGCCTGGCGCGTTTGCTCGAAAAGCGTTCGAGCTTGCTCCTTTTGGGCATCCGTGAGATTAAGAACCTGTGCGAGGTGCTCCAGGTGCCGGAGCATAAAGTCGTTCGGTTTTTCCGGGGCGTTAGTGTCACCCCGGGGCATGTTGCGGGCCGGCGCCTGCGCGAAAACGATGCCGGCAGCGAGTGCGGCGACTGCGGCGTCTCTTATCAATGCATGTCGCATAAGTCGTTACCTGCCTCTCATATCAGCATGACATCATCGTTCGTGATTTCAGATGTCCCATTCTGGCCCCCGCTTCAATTTGTGCCGATACTTGGGCTTAGCGCTTGCGAGCTTCGTAGGTTCTTGGAGCGCAACGCCCGGGGGCTCCTGCTGAGCTGCCAGCGCTTCGGTACTCCGCAGCCGGGCAGCGACCCACCACTTAGCCACCATATTTATTTGCAGGCGGATGGCCTCCCGGTCGGCAGCCTCACAGGCGGTCAATCTCGGACCTTGCCGCGGGCGCCACAACTCCGCGGTTCTAGCCTTCCGGGCATCGGGCCGGGAGCTTTGTTTGAGCCCCGTAAGGGTGGCCGAATTGAGGTCACCTCCGCAAGAAAGGCCTAGATGTACGGATGTACGCAAGCCCTCGCAGGACTGCGGACGAAGAAATGGAGCGGGGGCGTCTTTGCCCTGGATCGTTTCCGATATTCACGCCCCCCGGAGCCGCGCCGGCTAGAGGATCGATTCCCGGCTTCCCGGCGAGACGGGGATAGATGCGAGTTCTTTGATAGCAGCCCGTTCGGATCTGTTCGTAGTTCGAGTCGAGATCTATCAGCAGTGCCTGATCCCGGGAGACTCGCAACAGCGACCTCAAGGACAGGTGGGTCGGCGCCACCGCGGCTATTTTGCCGAGAAAGGCTCGACACACCATCGATCCTGCTCGACAGCGGGTACCTTGCCGGGGGGGCG
>Ga0306921_10001545_pt1 | contig 22381 bp, 15 predicted proteins | sample sta12Cox44000080_FD_203760 | JGI IMG/M metagenome (GOLD analysis project Ga0306921, IMG submission 203760) | Lab enrichment of tropical soil microbial communities from Luquillo Experimental Forest, Puerto Rico - statoxic.12C.oxic.44.000.080 (v2)... | ecosystem: Environmental > Terrestrial >...
GGCTACCTACTGGTTGGAGCTGTTTACTGACGTCGCGGACATCGACGTCGTGTACGTGCCCATCGGCATGGGTTCCGGCGCGTGCTCGGCGGCCGCGGTGCGCAATGGCCTCGGCCTGAAAACGAAAATCGTCGGCGTTGTGTCCGAAGCGGCTCCTACGTACGCCCTTTCGTTTGCGCAAGGACGTTGCGTGGAAGCACCGGCAACCGCAAAACTTGCCGATGGATTGGCCTGCCGTAAGTCCGAGGCCGAGCCCTTGCAGTTTCTGCGGGAAAACGTTGAACGCGTCGTTTCGGTATCGGAAGCCGAGGTCGCCGAAGCGATGCGCATCATCTTCAAGGACACGCACAACGTTGTGGAAGGCGCGGGTGCATCGGCGCTCGCCGCGGCTTTGCGCGAAAGAGAACGGTTGGGCGGGATGCGTGTCGCCGCGATCGCCACAGGCGCTAACGTGGACCATGATGTGTTCGCGCGCGTGTTGCAGGGCACGTGGCAATAGCGACGATTTCCAAATAGAATCTCACCGGCACAGCAAAACCCGCGCTGGGGGTGATTACCGCGATGGCGGTCGAGAACGCAGCAAAGCAGGCTTCAGGCAGCAAGCTACTCATTCGCAACATCGGGCTGTTGCTCAGCGGCGATTTGCAGCGGCCGATCCTGGACGCCGACACCGTGGTCGCCATGGATGGCCACATAAGCGCGATCGGAAAAGAGAAAGACCTCGACACGGCTGGTGCGACCCGCATCATCGATGCCAATGGAACCGCATTGCTCCCGGGATTGATGGACAGCCACGTGCATCCGGTCGCCGGGGATTGGACTCCGCGGCAGAATCAACTCGGTTGGATCGACAGTTGTTTGCACGGTGGCGTGACGACCATGATTTCCGCAGGCGAAGTGCATTTACCCGGCCGGCCGAAGGATGTGATCGGTGTGAAGGCGCTCGCGATTACCGCGCAACGTTCGTTCGCGGCGTTGCGGCCGAGCGGCGTGAAGGTGCATGCCGGAGCGCCGGTAATTGAACAGGGAATGGTCGAAGACGATTTTCGATCCCTTGCCGAGGCCGGAGTGAAATTGCTTGGGGAAGTGGGGTTGGGCAGCGTGAAGGACGGAGCGACGGCTCGTCAGATGGTTAGCTGGGCCCGGAAGCATGGAATGCAAAGCACGATTCACACCGGCGGTCCGTCGATCCCGGGATCGAACCTGATCGACAGTGATGTTGTATTGGCGGCGGACACCGATGTGATCGGACATATCAATGGCGGGCACACCGCGCTGCCGGATGCGCAGATTCGGGCGTTGTGTGAGGAATCGAATCGCGCGCTGGAAATTGTGCACAACGGAAATGAGCGCGCGGCGTTGTTTACCTTGCGCATCGCGAAGGCTTTGAAGCAGTTGTCCCGCGTGATTCTAGGCACCGATGCACCGGCGGGCTCGGGTGTGCAGCCTCTCGGCATCCTGCGCGTGATTTCGGCGCTCTCGTCGTTGGGTGAAATTCCGGCCGAGGTGGCCTTTTGTTTTGCTACCGGCAACACGGCGCGCATGCGGAAGCTCGACGCCGGATTAATCGAAGTGGGCCGGGCTGCCGATTTTGTGTTTATGGATGCGGCGCAACATTCGGCAGGGAAAACGCTGCTCGAGAGTGTACGGCTGGGTGACTTGCCTGGGATCGGAATGACCGTGATCGACGGAATCATACGCAGCGAGCGAAGCCGCAACACGCCGCCCGCAACCCGGGTGCCCGCCATTGTGAAGTGAAGAAGGTGCTCTTCGCTCAGCGCAGGCCGTCTTCGCCTTTAATCTGGTCTTTTCTGAGGCCGCCAATACGCGGCAGGGGTCTCCCGCTGTCCGTAACGGCCACCGCGACGAGAATTTCGTTTGCGCGAGGTGCATCGTTCACTCGAATTTCCATTCCATCAAAATGGCTGCGCACGAACGCGGCATCTTTGTGGCCGAGCGGAATGTCCAGCGGAGTACCGAGCCCACCACGCTTCTTGGAAGAGGGAATCAGCGCGGCGCCTTTGCCGAGAACCTTGCGTACCGGCGTGCCCAACTTGGGGTGGAGAATCGCCGCGGCATGTTCGAGTTCGCCGTTCTCGCCGACCGCCGCAGCTTTGCCGTAACTTTCTGCGGACGGCCCAGAGATGCCGAGTGCGGCAACGGCTCTTTCGGCCAACAGTGCTCCTAATTCTTCGCCGATATCCATCAATTCTGCGAGGTCTTCGACATAGCGCCCGGCAAACGGATTTTCGATCACTGCGGCAGCAGCGGCTCGCCGCGTCGGGGGGGCGACGGCCCGGCCCATTTCGGTATGCGTTTCTTCGACAATGGTCAGGATCTTGCGGATCTTCGCTCTCATCGCAGTCCGTCCTCGCCCCTAATTTCGGAAGCCTTTAACCCACCGACTCGCGCATGCACACGCGGCCCGGTCGTCATCACCAGGGCCAGCACGAGCTCATCGGCCCGGGGAGCATCGGGAATGCCGACTTCCATGGCATCGAAATGGCTTCGTACGTACGAGGCGTTGATGTGTGTGATGGGAACATCGAGGCGCGTGCCCGGGCCGCCCACCTTCTTTGTCGAGGCCACAATGGCTTTCGCGCCGCCCAAGATCTCGCGCATTGCGTATCCGCCGGGGACGTGCCACAACGCACCATGCTCGAGTTCGCCAGATTCACCAACGATGGCGCCCTTGCCATAACCTTCGACCGCTTTCGGATCGCCACCGAGCGCGGAAACCAGCGCCTTGGCCATATCGAGACCCAGTGGATTCAGATCCTCCATGAAGCCTGCGATCTCTTGAACAAAGTTCCCGGCAAAGGGATTGTGAATGACCGCGAGTGCTGCGGCTCGCCGTTGTGGTTTGTCAGCTACGGGACCGCCCTCGTGAAAGATTTCTTCGACGGTGACGACGCGCTTGCGAATGCGAACCTCAGGCATGCCATAAACTCCTGGAGGGAAATTGCGGAAGGGTATTGCTTGGTGGCAGCGGTGATCTTCCCGGACGATCCGTGATCGTGACGGTACGCACGTCGCCCTGCAAGCACAACGCCGCGGAGTGGATTCGTCTTCCCGCGCAAAGACTCTCCGCGTACCGAGAGCCGTCATCGAGCGCCCGGGCGATGTCATGCGGAGAGAGCAACCCAACCGCGCGCGTTACCGGCAGATCGCCGAGGTCCGAATCCGGTGCGATCTCACATGCGGGAACGCGCCGTATGGCGGGATGGCCGGCCAGATCCACCTCGTTTGCGACCATGGTCGCGGCGGCGTCAGCTTCGGCGGCCGTCTTCGCAAGAATCGTTACGGCATCCGCGATTCCCAGTGAAAAGCTGCGCCCGCGCCAGCCGCTCGTTGCAATCCCGCGCACCGCGGACTCCGCGGGAATCTCAACAGAGCCAAACAGAGAAACCGCCTCCGGCCGTTCGACCATTCCAACGGTGTAGCTTCGGCCAGGCGCGAGATGAATTGCGATATCGCCGCCATTATTTACATACGCGCGTTCAAGTTCTGCCGCTTGCGTCATGGCCGCCAACACGGCCTCCGCGACGGCGCCAGCCACCGCGGCCATCGGCGTGATGAATCGGTCCGGGCAATAAGGAGTGACAGCCGCAAACATGCTTCGCGCGACCGCGCCGTGCGGTTTCTCATGGCCGACTCGCGCCCGAAGCACGGGTAACTCCCCACACAATTCATGCAGTATCGTGACGAACCGGACGGCGGCCGCCCGATAGGCGCGATCCACGAAGGCCGTGTCTCCGTCGGCGTGAACGATCAGATCGATCGGACCGTCGTGAAGATGAAGTCGCCGACCGTCGGCCAGCATCTGGATGAGCGCCGGTTCTCTCATGCCCCACCGCGTCCCGGCGTCGGTTTTAGCGGCCAGGGATTGTCGGGAAGGGAGGTGAACTGGCGCTGCCGATCCTTTTCCCTCAACACTTCCTCGAGTGGACGGACGAAATTCATATGCCCGCCGAGCGACGCGTAATCGGATTTCTTCAGCGTGAACTCGATCGGCGCTACCAGCGCGGGTGTTGGCACATAGCCGAACGCGTTTTCCGGCATGCGTGCAACATCCACCATAAGGGTGATCCCGCCGCCGGGCCAGACGTACGCCGGAGCGCCGCCACAGGTGACGCGCGTGAGGCTCTGTTTCACCGAATGGGTGAGCTTCACCGGGTTTTCGGTCACTCCGGCGCGCAACGAACCGCCGGCACCGGCCATAAACAACACCGTTGTGAGCGCTGGTTCACAGTTTTCCCGGATGCGGGCGACCGATTCCTGCAGCGCAGCGGGCAACCCCTTTTCGACGGGACGCAGCGAATCATCGAGTTCGTAGTAGGCGTAGTGCTCCCCGGTGGTGCTGACCATCAGCAATCGCAGGTGAGGCCAAGCGATGTTCGGCTTGAAGGGCTTCAGGATGGACAACGGATCGGTAATGCTGGTGCCACCCCAGCCGGTGCCAGGTTGCGCCACCTGAAAATAGCGGCCGGGCGTCGAACGGCGGCCACGAATCGCAATCCCGGTTTCGCGCACGCCGAGCATTTTTCCGGCCTGGTGCTCGGAAAGTACGCCGGTGATATGGTCGTCCACCACGACGACATCATCGACCTTGCCGGACCATTGCTTCGCGAACATGCCAATCGCCGCGGAACCGCAACCCACCCGCATGCGTTCCTCCCGTTGGCCATTCACGGTCGGCGGCTGATTTGCCGCAACCGTGATGCTTGCCCCATTGTCGATCACGAGCGCAACTTCCTTGCCATTGCAAAGATCGAGCAAAGTCTCGCAGGTGACGCGCCCCTCGGATTTCGTTCCACCCGTCAAATGATGCACGCCACCAAGGGAAAGCATCTGTGACCCATACTCGGCAGTGGAGACATGGCCGACGGGCTCGCCCTGCGCGCGCACCAGATTGCGTTCGGGGCCCAGGTGCCGGTCAGTGTCGATTTTTAGCTTCACGCCGCAGTAGCTGAAAATTCCCTCCGTGACCACGGTGACCAGGTCCACGCCGTCCACTTCACTGGAAACAATGAATGGCGCAGGTTTGTAGTCCGGATAAGTCGTTCCTGCACCTATCGCGGTCACAAACGTTTCGCGGTCTTTGCCCAATTGGCCGTCCCATGCGCCTTCGCGCTCGAGGAAGGGAACCAGCGGCGTGCCTTGCGATTTGGCACGGTCCAGTAAGACGTGCGGATCCACGCGCACCAGCTGGCCCTCGAGATTCGCGTACCGGTCGCACGCTCCCGTGTGGCCTCGCTTGATGTAGCACAGCACCGGGCAGGCGTCGCAGCGAATCGTATCCGAAGGGAAAACTTCAGCCATGTGAATTTCCTTGCCCGGCCTCTTGCTTGGCGCGGATGGCGGCGCGGACTTTGTCCGGCGTTGCAGGCAGCTTGTAAATGCGCACACCGGCGGCGTGGTACAACGCGTTTAGAATTGCGGGCGCGGTCGGAATCAACGCCTGTTCGCCCACACCTTTCGCACCAAACGGGCCGTTGGGCGAAGGGTCTTCGATGAGAAGGGATTCCACCGGAGGCATATCGCCAAACGTGGGGATCAAATAATCGTGCAGGTTCTCGCCCTTGCCCGGATGAAATTCCTCCATCAGCGCCATGCCCAATCCTTGCGCGGCTCCGCCTTCGATCTGTCCCTCGATCAGCGTGGGATTAATGGCGCGTCCGACATCATGTGCCGCCGTCAGTTTGAGAACTTTGATCGTGCCGAGCTCCAGATCGACTTCCACTTCGGCAAGGTGCGCGCCAAATCCGAAAACCGCGTACGGCACGCCCTGGCCGTTCTCGTCGAGCGGCTTGGTGGGTGGATCATAGGTGGTTTCCGCACTCAATACGTATCCGTGCCCATCTAACGGGCGATCGCATAAGGTAACGTGTCGCCGTTGAGACTTCTCCTGAACAAGGACGCAGCCGTCTCCCAGCGAGAGGGTCGAACTATCGGGCCGGCATCCTGCCATTTGCATGATTTCTTCGCGCAATTTTCTCCCCGCGAGCGCCGCCGCATTTCCCGTGACGAAGGTCTGCCGCGACGCTGAAGTCTTGCCGCAATCCGGTGACACATCCGTGTCTGCGGGGAGAAGATCGAAACGATCGATCGGTACGCCAACCGCTTCGGCGCAGATCTGCGTGATCACCGTGAACGACCCCTGCCCAATATCCACGGCACCCATGTGAATGGCGATGCGGCCATTCCGTTGCAGGCCGATGCGAATCGTTGATGGATTTGCCAGCGAGGTGTTCCCGCAGCCATACCACATTCCCGCAACTCCGACTCCGCGGCGCGATTTCGTTCCGTTAACCTTGTTGAAAGCGGCGGCTTCCTCGTGTGCATGTTTCCAGCGTGGCCGCAAGGATTCGAAGCAGGCTCGGATTCCTACGCCTTGGCCGATAATTTGACCCGTAACCGTTGGGCTGTGCTCATCGAGCGCGTTGAGAATGCGGAATTCGAGCTTGTCCATGCCGACTTTTTCCGCGAGTGCGTCGTAAAGTTGCTCCTGCGCGATCGTGCCTTGTGGAACACCGAAGCCGCGAAATGCGCCAGCGGGCACGATATGCGTGTGGACCGCGCGGGTGAGCGCCCGGTAATGGGGCACTTTGTAAGGCCCCGAGGCGTGCACCGGCACACGCGCTGCCACCGTTGGCCCCCAAGACGAATAGGCCCCGGTGTTGAACTCGCCATCGAGATCCATCGCGAGCAATTTTCCCGCCGCGGTGGCGCCGGCACGGCAACGGATTTTCGAGGGATGCCGTTTTGTCGTACAGCGGATCGATTCCGTTCGCGAGTAAACCATTCTTACTGACTTACGGAGATGCCACGCCGCCACCGCGAGGAAGGGTTGTACCGACATATCGAGTTTCGAACCAAAACCACCCCCGACAGCTGTGGGAATAATGCGCACGGAATCTTCGGAAATGCCCAGGATGGACGCGATGTCCGTGCGCGTCATGTACGGCGACTGGGTACAACACTGGATTTCGATGCGGTCGCCGACGCGCCGCGCGAAGCCCGCTTCCGGTTCGATGTACGCATGTTCGATGAAACCGGTTTCGAATTCCGCTTCCACCGTGACCGCGGCTTCCTGTAGCGCCCGCTCAACGTTCCCATGAACGACGCGGCCCCGAACCAGAATGTTGTCAGGACGAAAGTCGTGAATTGCGGGTGCGCCGGGCGCTTGCGCTGCTGCAGGTGTATCCAAAGAGGACAGCGGTTTCCAGGCAACCGGAAACGTCCCGAGGTCGAGCGCTGCCATTGCCGGCGCCTCGCCCACGATCGCAGCAACCGGCTCGCCCAGAAATCGTGCGACATGCTCGGCAAAGACGGGCTGATCGGCGAAGCGATGATGCACGCCGTAACAGTTTTTTCCTGGAACGTCGCGCGCCGTGAAAATGCCAAGAACCCCGGGGTTCTGCCGTACGAATTGCGCAGCATCGCCGAAAGAGAATTCCGCATGCGCATAGGGCGACCGCACGACACGCAAAATCAAGGAATCGTCGGGCCATTCGTCCGCGCCGTAAATGTCTTTTCCCAACACTTTGCGTTGGCCGTCCAACCGCACGATTCGCTGGCCCACGGCGCCGCGCTGGTTCGGTGATTCCTCGGAGGCCGGCCGAACTTTATTGGCCTCAGCCACGGCACGAACGATCTTGCGGTACCCCGTACAACGGCAAAGCACGCCCCCCAGGGCATCCATCGTTTCCTCATCGGTCGGATCGGGCTTCCGTTCCAACAATGCGACGGCGGTGACCAGCATGCCCGGCGTGCAGATGCCACACTGGGCCGCGCCATGCTCGAGAAACGATTTTTGCAGGCGATCAAAGGTTGCGCTGGATTCGGCCAGGCCCTCGATCGTGACAATCTCGACGTCCTGTACCTGCCCTATCGCAGTCAAGCAAGCGCAAACAGGATTTCCATTCACCAGAACGGTGCAGGCCCCGCAATCTCCGGCATCGCAACCGACTTTCGTGCCGGTGAGGCGAAGTTCTTCGCGCAACACCGTCGAGAGCCGCGAGCGCGGGTCGGCTTGTACCGGAACGATCTTGCCGTTCAGCGTGAGCGACAGAATGGCCAGCGTCTCCATGCTCAAGCCACCTTGCTCGCGCATTCGTCCAGCGCGCGGAGGGCCAACGTCTGCGCGGCTTCGAGACGGTAGCCCGCGGTGGCACGAACATCATCGATCGGTGCAAGTCGAGAGAAATGCGACGAAGTCGGTATGGCGCGAAGTTGCGGCCCGAGCGGAACGCCCACAAGCGCGCGCTCCAGTTCCGTCAATCTCATCGCCTTGGGAGAACACGAGCCGACACAAACGGCAGCCTCACGCACCCGCCCACGGGAATCCGCAGCTAGATTGACCGCAACCATCACGATGGAAATCACCAGATACCGCCGGGCGCCCAACTTGAGGAACGATGACACGGCATTTTCCCAGCGTCGCGGAACTCGCACGCTGGTCATCATTTCGTTGGCCTGCCGCGCCGTCTTGCGATTGCCTTGTACAAAATCCGCCAAGGAGATTGCTCTTGCGCCCGCGTGTGATTCGAGAGTCACTTCAGCATCGAGTGCCATCAATGCAGCTACTCCATCCGCTGCGGGCGAGGCGTTGCAAACATTGCCGGCGACGGTCGCCGAATTTTGAATCTGAATTGAGCCCACTTCCCGAGCGGCGGCACACAGTCCGTCGAACCCCCTCGGCAGGCCCGCTGCCAGCACCTCGCTCCAGGTGGTTCGCGCGCCAATTTCGACGAATTCTTCGGTGAAGCGCACGCCTTTCAATTCCGTCACGCGGGAAATGTCAATCACCGGACCAGACAGTTGACGGCCCGAGCAGGCCGGAAAGAGGTCCGTGCCGCCTGCCAGAATTGTGCCGCCGGTCTGTGCCAACGCATCGAGCGCTTCGTTGAGCGTGCCAGGTCTTATGAACAACGTGTTCACTCCCGAGAACCGCGCGCAACCCGAGTCTAACCAGCAGGAGAGTCTTTTTACTTGTACAACGGCGACCCGAATTTGTGAAGGTGAACAGGTGATGAACGGCCGCTGCCCGCTCGAAATCTGATGGCCCGATTCTGCACTGTCTTTCTGTGCGGCTAGGGTCTGACCGCGCAATCGCTCGGCGCTGTGCCGGTGGTAGTTCCGGGCGGCCTGGGTGCGATCGTCGGGTTCCTGGGCCTGGACGTTTCCCGGGCTGCGGAACGCGGACAGAGGGAAGAGCACAATTTGCAGCACCAGGGACAGAGCCCCCGAGCCGGCCAACTGATCTCAGTGTGGCGGGGGGGGGCGCAGTGGTCGGTGCAGGCGCCGGGTTCGGCGCCGTCGCCGGAGCAGCCGTCGACGCACCCGTAGGCGACAACGCTGCGAGCAACTGGGCTTTCACCGCCGGGGAGATCTTGTCGGCATTCTTCAACAACACGCTGACCTGCCACATCTGGGTTTCACTGAGACGGTCGCCAAATCCCGGCATGCCCGTCATGCGAATACCACTGTTGACCTTCCAATAGGTTTCCCAAGGCTCGTCGTCGGTCACCCCAGCGCCGTGAAACAGTTGCGGCGGTTTTGGGAACATGCCGTCGGCGATAATGGTTTTTGGCTCCCCCGGCAATCCGTGGCAAACCGCACAATGCTCTGTGTACACTTTGGCGCCAGCCAAAAACGTAGTCTCGTCTGCAGACACGGGCGGATTCGGATGCGGTCGCTTGCTTAGATACGCGTCGAGCGCCATATGCGCAAACCTGTGTTCGAAGGGCATTTCCGATGATTTCGTAGCCACCGGAGCCTGCCCGGTAGCGAAGTAGAAGTAGATCCCCACGAAAACCAGCACGAAGCCGATCAAAATGCCGAGAAGCAGCCCTCTCAACATAAGTGTTTTACCCCCAAAAGGTTAGCGTGCAGTTGGGTTGCTCTGAATCCGAAAGCGTCAGTAGTTTACGATGGGTGCGCCAATTCTGCACGGTCGTTTTGCCATCGGGCAGAGCGCACGGTCAAACGCCCTCAAGTTGATTTGGTTTCTGAAACCATCCTGCCTGGCGTGCGTCTCAGCTAACGGCGAGCTTTCTCTTAGGGTAAACTATAACTTCTGGGAGGCCGTGGGAAGGTTCCCGTAGCTGTGGCGGCTTTTCTGCCCTGCAAGCCGTCAGATCAAGATGAAAGCTGAGGAATTTCTGGATGGCGCCCTTCGATGCTGTGAAAGAGCCTGAGACGGGGAATTCTGCAATTCCCGTGGGCGCTCCCGCTCGCGCGCAAGGCAAGAACCGCTGGGGTATTTTTGTCGTCGTTCTACTGGTTGTGGCCGGAGGTTGGTGGTACCTGCGTTCACGAGGCAATCAGCAATCCAATAACGCAAGTGCGGGTGTTTCAGCGAATTCTGCCGGGCTTGGCGGAGCGCCCGAGAATGGGGTTGTGCCCGTGGTCGTCGCCACGGCGCATCGTGGGGACCTGCCGGTTTACTTCAAAGGTTTGGGCAATGTCACGGCGTTCAACACCGTCACCGTGCGGAGCCGCGTAGACGGCCAAATCGTCAAAATCAACTTCACCGAAGGCCAGTACGTCAACCAGGGTGACTCGCTCATCGAGATCGATCCGCGGCCTTTCCAAGTTCAGCTCGAACAAGCCGACGGCCAGCTCGCGAAAGACCAGGCGCAGCTCAAAGACGTCCAGATCGACTACGAGCGCTATCAGCTGTTGTTCAAAGATGGCGTGGTACCGCGCCAGCAAGTCGATACGCAGCAAGCGCAGGTGGGCCAATTCGAAGGCGCGATCAAGGCGGATCAGGCGCAGATTGACAACGCCAAACTGCAACTAGCGTATTCACACATTACTGCACCGATCAGCGGCCGCGTCGGCTTGAGGCTCGTCGACGTGGGCAACATCGTGCATGCCACGGACACCAACGGCCTGTTGGTTATCACCCAGTTGCAGCCCATTTCCGTAATTTTCACGCTCCCGCAGGACCAACTGCCGCAAGTCATGGCCAGAATGCGCTCTGGCGCGGCCATGGAAGTGGATGCGTACGACCGCGATGACACGCTGATGATCGCCGCGGGCAAACTCCTGACCATCGACAACCAGATCGACACCACCACCGGGACCTACAAGCTCAAGGCCGTCTTCCAAAACGCCAAAAACGAGCTGTTTCCCAATCAGTTCGTCAATGTGCACCTGCTGATCGACACGAAAAAAGGGGTGGTGCTGGTACCGGCCACCGCGGTTCTTCGCGGTCCGAAGGGCATGTACGTTTTCGCGGTCGATCGCAGTAATAGAGTCAAGGTGAAGAGCATCACCCTGGCCGAGACCACCGGAAGCGTTTCCGGCATCACGTCAGGATTGGCCGACGGCGATGTCGTCGTCATCGACGGCCAGGACAAATTGCAGGATGGCAGCGAAGTCGATCCACGCACGCAACGTGTAGGTGGCGGAGGCGCTGGCCAGACCTCGTTTCTGCCGGATGACAATACCCCGGGGGCCTCGCCGGGAGGACCCGGGCGATGAATCCCTCGCGGCCGTTTATTCTGCGGCCGATCGCTACCACGCTCTTGATGATCGGCGTGTTGCTGGTAGGCTTCGTCGCCTACCGGCAATTGCCGGTCTCCGCATTACCGCAGGTCGATTACCCCACGATCCAGGTGACCACCTTTTATCCCGGCGGCAGTCCGGAAGTCATGGCGTCGTCGGTCACTGCGCCGCTGGAGCGCAATTTCGGGGAAATACCCGGCCTGCTGCAGATGACCTCGACGAGTTCCTTTGGCAGTTCTGTCGTCACCCTGCAATTCAATCTGGAATTGAATATCGACGTGGCCGAACAGGAAGTCCAGGCGCAAATCAATAGCGCTTCGAACCTTCTGCCCAAGGACCTGCCCAATCCTCCGATCTACAGCAAGATTAATCCGGCGGACGCGCCGATCCTCACCCTGGCCCTGACTTCAGACACACTTCCCCTCGCGAAAGTGGAAGACCTGGCGGACACGGCCCTCGCGCAAAAAATATCGCAACTTTCCGGCGTCGGCCTCGTGAGCATCAGCGGCGGCCAGCGTCCCGCGGTTCGCGTGCAGGCCAATCCCACGGCGCTCGCTTCTTACGGCTTGAGTCTCGAAGATCTGCGGACTGCGCTCGGCAATGCCAATGTCGATCAGGCGAAAGGCACGTTCGATGGCAAGCACCAGGCGTTTACCATCGGGGCCAACGATCAGCTTTTCTCGAGCGCCGGCTACAAGCCGATCATCATTGCCTTCCGAAACGGCGCGCCTGTACGGCTTTCCGATGTCGCCGTCGCGGTGGATAGCGCTGAAAACGTCAAGCAAGCCGCTTGGGCCGGCAACAAGCCCGCGGTCATCCTGAATATTCAGCGGCAGCCCGGCGCGAACATCATCAGCGTGGTGGATCGCGTCAAGAAGATTTTGCCGCAATTGCAAGCGGCGCTCCCCGCCTCGATTCAGCTGAACGTGCTGACCGACCGCACGACCACCATTCGGGCTTCGGTCGAGGACGTTCAATTCACATTGATGCTGACCATCGCGCTGGTGGTCATGGTTATCTTCCTGTTTCTTCGCAGCCTTCGGGCCACGATTATTCCGAGCTTTGCCGTGCCGCTCTCGATCGTCGGCACCTTTGGCGTGATGTATTTGCTCGGTTACTCGCTCAACAACTTGTCGCTGATGGCCCTGACCATATCGACCGGTTTTGTGGTCGACGACGCGATCGTGATGATCGAAAATATCAGCCGTTATCTCGAGCAGGGTGACTCGCCGTTGCAGGCGGCCCTGAAAGGTTCGGAACAGATCGGTTTCACCATCGTGTCGCTGACGGTCTCGTTGATTGCCGTGTTGATCCCGTTGCTGTTCATGGGGGATATCGTCGGGCGGCTGTTCCGCGAATTTGCCGTAACGCTCGCGGTCACCATCCTGGTATCGGCGATTGTTTCGCTCACGCTCACGCCGATGATGTGCGCGAAATTGCTGCGTCACCAGCCGGAAAACGAGCAGACGTGGTTCTACCGGAAATCCGAGCAAGTCTTCAATGACGTAATCGAGTTTTACGGACGTACCTTGCGGGTGGTGCTGCGCTTCCGTGCCAGCACCCTCCTGGTCACTGTCGCCACGCTCATCGGCACGATACTTTTGTACATTTATGTACCCAAAGGGTTCTTTCCGGTACAGGACACCGGCGTGATTCTCGGCGTTTCCGAAGCGCCGCAAAATATCTCATTCCAGGCGATGTCGCTGCGCCAGCAGGCCTTGGCCGACGTAATTTTGCGCGATCCCGCCGTCGAGAGCCTCTCCTCCTTCATTGGCATCGATGGCACGAATACGACCATCAACAGCGGGCGCGTGCAAATCAACCTGAAACCGCTCGATCAGCGAAAAATCAGCGCGTCCGACGTGATTCGCCGCCTGCAGCCGGAACTGGCTCACGTCGATGGAATCACCTTGTACATGCAGCCGGTGCAGGATCTGACCGTCGAGGATCGCGTTTCGCGCACCCAATTCCAGTATTCCCTGGAGGACGTCGACCCGAAAGAACTGGCCTATTGGGTTCCGAAATTTGTCAGCAAGCTGAAAACTCTCCCTGAATTACGCGACGTCGCAACGGACCAGTTGAATGACGGATTGCTGGCCACGCTCACCATCGACCGCGATACCGCCTCGCGCTTGGGCGTTTTCCCTGCCGATATCGACAATACGCTGTACGACGCTTTCGGCCAGCGCCAGGTGTCCACCATTTTCACGCAACTCAACCAGTATCACGTGGTCCTCGAAGTGGATCCCAGCTTCCAGCAGGATCCTGAGGCGCTCAAAAACATCTACGTGAAATCGATGAACGGGCAGCAAGTTCCGCTGAGCGCGTTCACGCGTCTGGAAGCTTCGAAAACTCCCCTCGCGATCAATCACCAGGGGCAGTTTCCGGTGGTGACCATTTCGTTCAACCTGGCGCCAGGCTCTTCCCTGGGTGATGCAACAAAAGCCATCGCCAGGGCCAAGCAAGAGGTCGGTTTGCCCCCGAGCATCGATGCGACGTTCCAAGGCACCGCTGCGGCGTTCTTGCGATCGCTGGCCAACGAGCCCATCTTGATTTTGGCCGCGCTCGTCACCGTATACATCGTGCTGGGGATTCTCTACGAGAGCTACATTCATCCGATTACCATTCTTTCGACTCTTCCTTCGGCGGGAGTGGGAGCCATCCTCGCCCTTCTGCTTTGCAAGACGGAATTCAGCATCATTTCGTTGATCGGCATCATCCTGCTCATCGGCATCGTCAAGAAAAACGCCATCATGATGATCGACTTTGCTATCGAAGCCGAACGCAGGGAAGGGAAGTCACCGCTCGATGCGATTTACGAAGCGTGCTTGCTCCGTTTCCGTCCCATCATGATGACCACCATGGCCGCGCTTCTGGGCGGTTTGCCCCTCGCGCTCGGGCAAGGCGTGGGTTCCGAGTTGCGCCGTCCGCTCGGCATCACCATCGTCGGCGGCTTGATCCTCAGCCAGCTCCTGACGCTCTACACCACGCCCGTCGTGTACCTCGCCTTCGACTGGCTGTCGCGCAAACTCAGGCTCGGTATCACCAATACGCTCGAAGAACCGGCGACCGGAGATTGAGGCATGAATTTTCAGTCCAATTTCTCCGCGCCTTTCATTCGTCGGCCCATCGCCACTTCCCTGGTGACCATCGCCATTTTCCTTTCCGGTGTGATCGCGTTCCGTTTTTTGCCTGTCGCGCCCCTTCCGCAGGTTGACCTGCCCACAATTTGGGTTGGCGCTGGTCTGCCGGGTGCCAGTCCGGAAACCATGGCCTCTTCCGTCGCCACTCCCCTCGAGCGGCAGTTTGGACGCATTGCGGGGATCACCCAAATGACCTCCACTTCCACACTCGGCGGTACGGGGATCGCCCTGCAATTCGATTTGAATCGCGATATCAATGCCGCGGCGCGAGACGTGGAAGCGGCCATTAATGCCGCGCGCAGCCAGCTCCCCGCGGACCTGCCCTCACAACCGGAATACCGCAAAGTCAATTCTGCTGATTCCCCGGTGATTATTCTGTCGCTAACCTCGGACACGATTCCGATCGGCCAGATTTACGATGCCTCCGACACCATCTTGGCCCAGAAGATCGCGCAAGTGGAAGGCGTCGGCCAGGTGTTTACCTGGGGTTCCTCGAGCCCGGCGGTACGTGTGCAGGTGAATCCGCAGCAGTTGAACAGCTACGGGATCAGCCTCGAAACCGTTCGCAAGGCATTGCAGTCTGCCAACGCCAATCAGGCCAAAGGTGCTCTCGCGAATGCCGATCGTGCCTGGATGCTCTCCGACACCGACCAGTTGTTCAAGGCTTCCGAGTACGAGCCGTTGATCATCGCCGGCCATGCCGGTGCGCCGGTTCGCCTCGCGGACGTCGCCAGGGTGATCGACTCGGTCGCAGACATTCGCAATCTGGGGCTGTCTGGGGGAAAGCCCGGCGTGATTATCGGCGTATTCCGCCAGCCTGGCGCCAACATGATCGAAACCGCGGACCGCGTGAAGGCGACCCTTCCGTGGCTGCGCGCGTCCATCTCACCGGCTCTCAATTTACAGGTGGCCGTCGATCGCACCGTGGTGATCCGCGCCTCGGTACACGATGTCGAGCGCACCATGACCGTTTCCATCATCCTGGTGGTCCTCGTGGTGTTTGCGTTCCTGAGAAACTACTGGGCCACGCTCATTCCCAGCGTCGCGGTGCCGCTGTCCCTGGTGGGGACCTTCGGCGTGATGTACCTTTGCGGGTACTCGCTCGATAATCTCTCGCTGATGGCGCTGACGATTTCGACGGGCTTCGTGGTCGACGACGCCATCGTGGTGATCGAAAACATCGCGCGGCATATGGAAAACGGATTGCCGGCCTACGCCGCGGCGATGAAGGGCTCGAGCGAGATCGGGTTTACCGTGCTGTCGATGAGCGCGTCGCTGGTCGCTGTGTTCATTCCCATTCTGATGATGGGCGGTTTGGTCGGACGGTTGTTCCGCGAATTTGCCGTCACGCTCAGTGTGGCCATCGTGGTTTCCCTGTTCGTGTCGCTCACCACCACGCCCATGATGTGCTCGCGTTTTCTGAAGCATGATCACAAGAAAAAACACGGCTTCTTCTACCGATTGTCGGAAGGCGGCTTCAACCTGATGTTGCGCAGCTACGACGTGGCGCTGGTGTGGGTCTTGCGCCACGAATTCCTCGTCCTTTGCCTCACCATCTTTACCGCGGGACTGAGCGTGTTCATGTTCAAGAATGTAAACAAAGGCTTCTTTCCGCAGCAGGACACCGGCCGCATCAACGGGTATATCCAGGCGGACCAGGACACCTCTTTCGAGGAAATGTCCCGTAAAATGCATGCCTTTCAGCGCATCGTGATGGACGACCCCGCGGTAGATACGGTCTCGTCCTTTACCGGCGGGGGCAATGGCACCAGCACTGCGCGCATGTTTGCGCAATTGAAGCCCATCGCGGTGCGCAAAATCGATGCCGACCATGTCATCCAGCGCTTGCGCGATAAAGTCTCGGTGATCCCCGGTGCTTCGCTCTTTCTACAGTCGGTGCAGGACGTCAACGTGGGCGGACGTTTTGGCGGCGCGCAATATCAGTACACCTTGCAGGCTGACAATCTCGAGGATCTCTATCACTGGGCTCCCATCCTGATGGAGCGCATGAAACAGATTCCCGAGTTGCGGGATATCAATTCCGACCAGCAAAACAAAGGTCTGCAATCCTACCTCTCCGTGGACCGCGATACTGCTGGCCGGCTTGGCGTTTCCATGCAGGATATCGACAACGCCCTCGGCGATTCCTTCGGACAGCGCCAGGTCTCCAACATCTACAAGGGGATGAACCAATATCACGTGGTCATGGAAGTCGCGCCCGAGTTCCAGGAAAATCCCGAAGCACTGAAATACATCTACGTCCCCTCAAACACGGGCAAGCTCGTTCCCGTCAGCGCCTTTTCCCATTACGAACATTCCAATACCGCGCTTTCCGTGAACCATCAGGGAATTTTTCCGGCCATCACGATTTCGTTCAATCTGGCTCCCGGTGCTTCGCTCGGCCCGGCGGTGCAGCATGTCGAGGAGGCTCGCGCGGAGTTGGGGATGCCTCCCACGGTTCACGCCACGTTCCAGGGAACCGCGCAGGCCTTCCAGGAATCCCTCACCAACCAGCTGATCCTGGTTCTCGCGGCCCTGGCGACGGTGTACATCGTCCTCGGTATCCTTTACGAGAGCTACATTCATCCGATCACGATTCTGTCGACCATCCCATCGGCCGGGATTGGCGCGCTCCTGGCGTTGCAGTTCATGCACATGGACTTGAGCATCATCGCGCTGATCGGAATCATCCTGCTCATCGGTATCGTCAAGAAGAACGCCATTCTGATGATCGATTTCGCCGTGCAAACCGAACGTGAGGATGAGCGCACACCTGAAGAAGCCATCTACAAAGCGGCGCTCTTGCGTTTCCGCCCCATCACCATGACTACTATGGCGGCGCTGTTGGGGGCACTGCCGCTGGCCGTTGGCATGGGCGTGGGCGCCGAGGTGCGCCGGCCGCTGGGCATCACGATTGTCGGTGGGTTGATTCTGAGCCAGATGCTGACGCTATTTACGACGCCCGTCGTGTACATCTACATGGATCGCTTGCAATCGTTCTTGCGCCGGACCTTCCGCCGCACGCTTCCGGCGCATGCACCCGCGCACAGCGATTGATTTTCGCGCGGGAACCCGCCGCGTTCGATGGTCAAGAGCGCAAGAGTTAAAACGCGGTCTCCGGTTGCAGCTCAAGAACTGCCGATCAGCCAGCCGGTCAGAAACACCAGCACGCCCCCGACGATCACCTGGAACGCCGCCTGTAAGAACGGCGTATCCATGTATCGGTGGCGGATGTAACTGATGATCCCGAGCTCGACCGCCACCACGGCAATGGCCACGATCGTGGCCAAGCGGAACTCCGGAATCAAATAGGGCAGGGTGTGACCCAGTCCGCCCGCCGTGGTCATCAGCCCGGTCACCGTCCCGCGTATCAGCGGTGAACCCCGCCCGGTCAACGATCCGTCGTCCGATAGCGACTCCGCAAATCCCATGGAGATGCCGGCGCCCACGCTGGCGGCCAGACCTACGAGAAACGCGTCCCAGCTCTTCTGCGTTGCGAATGCCGCGGCAAACAGCGGCGCCAAGGTGGACACCGAACCATCCATCAGGCCCGCGAGACCCGGCTGGACATACTGCAGAACGAACAGCCTGCGGTGGGACTCCTCTTCGTCGGACTTGGCCTTTTCCGTCAGATGCTTCTCTTCGTATTCACTCGCCGCGCGCGTATGTTTGCGCTCTTCGTCGGCCAGCAGATTCAGCAACTCGCGCATCTTCACGTCGCTCGTCCGGCTTGCGGCTCGCGAATAGAAGCGGCTCGCTTCCATCTCCATAATCTCGGCTTGTCGCCGGGCCACCTTTACCCCCAGGGGCCGCATCATCCACACCGGTCGGCGCTGCAAGAAACCGCGTACATCTTCTCGTCGAATCGGCGGAATATGGTCACCGAACTTTTGTTGAAACATCGCCAGCAGGCGGTCGCGATGCCCCGCCTCTTCCACGCGCATCTCTTCGAACATCTCGGCCGTGGCCGGGTAGGACTCCCGAAGCGCATCGGCAAATTCGCCGTAAATGCGTCCGTCTTCTTCTTCACTGGTGATCGCGAGGGCGAGAATCTCTTTTTCCGTCAAATCCCTGAAACGCTTAGGCATGGGTTACCTTTACAATGGCAGATTCCGGAAGAGGATGGCACAAAAGCCTCCAACAAGTCACCCTCGGATGTCACACCCCTCGGTTTTCCTCTGCCCCGATTGCCTGGCCAGTACTTTCGTACTACCATCACTCCATGTGAGCCACGTTATCCTCCAGTACGTTTTCTCTATAGGTTTCGCTGCGCGGCTCAATATCCTATTCCCAACATTGGTTGTGTTTTGGGAAAGGTGAAAGGGAATGACTTCCTCGTTCGAGCAGATGATGAAAGCGAAAGATCCGGTCCCCTCGCGACCGTCAAGAACCGAACGCCGCGGCAGTCGCCGCTGCAAAATTACCCAGCTGATGCGCATTCGCCCCTCGGATCCGGAGCGGCCCGACTTCGACGACATTCGCGGCACATTGAGCGTCTCGCGCACCGGGGTTTACTTTCAATCGAGCGAACCCGGCTATGAAGTGGGCATGCGTTTGTTTGTGTCTATGCCCTATTCGAATGAACCGGCTTCCATGACCCGTGAATACCTGGCGGAAGTTGTGCGTCGCGACGATTTGCCGAACGGACTTTTCGGCATCGGCTTCAAGATCCTCATGGAAATGGGATTTCAGGGCGGATTCAACGTCGGTTATCCGATTCGAAAGTAACGGCAGCCTCTCGTGGCAAAATTCCCTAGAAACAAAAAGGGCGGATGGCGATTAGCCACCCGCCCTTCTTGCGTTTGGGGGGTTGGGGAAAATCGATCCTGCTAACCTCGTTGGAACGCGGAAAGCGCCTTGTGCCGCAGCATCCCGAAATGGCGGTTTAGGGGATGCTTGCGTTCCAGGAACGAAAACACCGGATTGCGCCGGGTCGTCAATTTGGCCATGGCGATGTTCAGCCGGATATCGCGGCGCGCATATTTCATGCCGGCCACCAGCGCCTCGCGTGCGTCTTCCCTTCGGCCCGAGGCGATGTAGACTTCCGCGAGGTTCAGGTACAGCTGGGCCTGGTTGCGCTTCATGCGTACCGCGGTGTCGCACAGGCGCTCCGCGTCAGCCCATTTCTGGTGCGTGCGCGCCAGCGCGACTCCCAGGTAAGACATGTAATACGGATTATTCCTTTCCAACTCCGTTGCGCGTTGAATGTGTTCGAGCGCACGCGTGGCATAGTTGTCGCGAAGAAACGTCAGGCCGGTCTTGAATTCGCGGAAGGCTTCCGTGTCCATCATCTTTCCCACCTCGGTTGAACTAGAGGACTCCACCGGGAAGCAAGCAGCTCCTGAAGAATTGCGCCCGACGCAGCCGGAAGACGCCGCATCCCTGCCGAAAGTGAATTTGCCGAAGTTGTACTGGAGCTGGCATTTCTCGGTCTAGGCTACGGTACGTTGGGGCGCTCCGCGAATCTACTGCCCGCAAGGACAGTCTTCGTTCACCGTCTTTTCGTTCCAGACACTTTTTGCAGCAGAATTTGCCGGTTGCGGTTCCGAGGCCCTTCGGCCGACGCGGCGCAGCAGCGAAGTGGTGGCATCTCTAGCGATTCGTTTGCGCCCAGGCGCGGCGCCAGGCTTTCCAATCCTGGAGCGTCGTTTTCAGCATGGCCTTGGCGGCTTTGTGCAGCCATCGGCCCTTGCGGCGAGCCAGGTCGCGCTTAACGGCAGGCACCGCTTTCGGACTGCCGAGATGGATGTTGGCGGTTTCCCAACCCATGTAATACGCGATGCGCTCTTCGTCGCGTTCTTCCGGCAGGGACTGGATTTCGATATGGCAGCAATCCGGGGCCAGGCGCCGAACAATCCAATGCTCGGTGAAAATGACGTGCGGATCGCGAATCCGCACCGCGCTCTCGATGAGTTTTCGGCTCAAGATCTGAGAAGACGGCAACCCGCCGGCCCAAATCCAGCCTGAGGGCGTCAATTGTTTGGCCTCGCGGACGATGTGCGCGCCGTCCCAGGCGGCCAGCGCCAGGACGCGAGGATGACCCAAACTCCCCAGTCCCGCGATGCGCACCCTCAGCTCGTAGTTCGTCGTTCGCCGCGGCACGGAACTCCGGACTAACCTCCACACGCCGGCGGGGAGCTTGCCCCGATATTTTCTGCAGCTCAGGATCTTCTTCCAGAAAGCGACGGGGTCGCGGAGTTTGTTTAGCGCCAGCAGGCGAAGCCAACGATGATGTTCCGCCAGGATAAAAGGCCCGCCGCCTTTCGAAAGGGAATCGCGATATCCCTGTTCCATGGCCTCGCGGGCCCTTTTGCGCGTCAGCGACAAGTGAGCCGCTCCGATCGCGAGATAGGCGCTGGTTAGCAATCGCACCAAATCCACGGTGTATGCCGCGGGCCACGTCTCATCGAAGTCATTGACGCCCCAGATCAGCCGCCCCTCGGTGTCGCGCCAGGTGCCGTAATTCTCAACGTGCAAATCACCTACCGCGAGAACCTGCGGGGCGCGCGCGAGTTCCGGGCAAATCTTCGGCCACCACTGCGCCCAACGATAAAAGGTCGCCCGGAAGAACGGAAAGGGCGCCGAGGCCATCAACTCGTGCTTCAACCGCACATCCGAAGGAATCAGATTGACGTGCCGCCCAGCCCATTTTTCGAACGCGTTCGTGGCGCTGACCACATCGGGCACTTCTGCTTTTTTCGCAGCCATGAATTGTTCTCTTTGCAGCGCTGGACTCTATGCCGAACCACGGGCGCTACGAACGCCGTCGTTCCGATATCTAAACCTTGGCGTGAACGGCAGCGCCCTTGAGCCGCGATTGATAGATCGGGAAGCGCCCGGCCAGCTCAGCCACCTGCTGCCTCACCTTTTGCTCCACCGAGGCGTTCCCGACATTACTCAGAATTTCGGCGATCCAGCCGCCGATCAGTTCCATCTCCGGTTCCTTCATCCCCCGGGTGGTAACCGACGGGCTGCCCACCCGGATGCCGCCCGCTTTCATCGGTGGCAACGGGTCAAACGGAATCGCATTTTTGTTGACGGTAATGCCGGCGCGATCCAGCGCTTTTTCCGCATCGCTGCCGGTGATTCCGCGCGGATGGACCTCGATCAGGAAGAGGTGGTTGTCCGTGCCGCCGGAAACCAGCCGGAAGCCGTGTTGGGCCACCGCCCGGGCCATGGCCTTGGCATTCACAGCCACCTGCTTCTGGTAGTCCTTAAAGGAGGGCTCCATCGCTTCCTTCAAACACACCGCCTTCGCCGCGATGGTATGCACCAGAGGACCGCCTTGCGTGCCGGGGAATGTCAGCCGGTCCAGCTCCTTGGCAAACGCCGAGCGGCACAACACCAGGCCGCCCCGTGGGCCGCGCAGGGTTTTATGCGTGGTCGTCGAGACCACATCCGCGTGCGGCACCGGGCTCGGATGCACGCCCGCCGCCACCAGTCCCGCGATATGCGCCATGTCCACGAAGAAAAGCGCGTCTACCGACTTCGAAATCTTCGCCATGCGCTCAAAATCGATAATCCGCGGATACGCGCTGGCCCCCGCCACGATCATCTTCGGCTTGTTCTGGTGCGCCAACTCTTCGATCTCGCCGTAGTCGATCTGTTCCGAGTCGCGCCGCACGTGGTACTCGATGAACTTGTACATCCGTCCCGAAAAATTCAGTGGGTGCCCATGGGTCAAGTGGCCCCCATGAGCCAGCGCCATGCCCAGAACCGTA
>Ga0306921_10001546_pt1 | contig 22375 bp, 17 predicted proteins | sample sta12Cox44000080_FD_203760 | JGI IMG/M metagenome (GOLD analysis project Ga0306921, IMG submission 203760) | Lab enrichment of tropical soil microbial communities from Luquillo Experimental Forest, Puerto Rico - statoxic.12C.oxic.44.000.080 (v2)... | ecosystem: Environmental > Terrestrial >...
CGGGATCAATCCCACGTCGGTGGCGACTGCGGACCTCAACGGGGACGGTCGTCCCGACCTGGTGGTGGCAAACTACAGCTCGAGCACGGTCTCGGTGCTGCTCGGCAACGGGGACGGCACGTTCGGCGCCAAGACCGAATTCGGGACCGGGATCGCTCCCCAATCGATAGCGACCGCAGATCTCAACGGGGACGGTCGTCCCGACCTGGTGGTGGCGAACTTGGGTCCAACACCGTGTCGGTGCTGCTCGGCAACGGGGACGGCACGTTCGGGACCAAGACCGACTTCGCCAGCGGGATCAATCCCACCTCGGTGGCGATCGCGGACCTGAACGCGGACGGCAAGCCGGACCTGGCGGTGGGGACCCTCGGCGGGGGCACACTCTCGGTTCTGCTCGGCAACGGGGACGGTACGTTCGGGGTCAAGGCTGACTTCGCCACGGGGAGCGGTCAGCAATCGGTGGCGATCGCGGATCTCAACGGTGACGGGCGGCCCGATCTGGTGGCGGGCTCAAACACCGTCTCGGTGCTGCTCGGGAACGGGGACGGCACATTCAAGACCAAGACCGACTTCGGCGCCGGGAGCGGTCCCGGATCGGTGACGATCGCGGATCTCAACGGGGACGGGCGGCCGGACCTGGCGGTGGCGAACGGCGGCGGGGGCACGCTCTCGGTGCTGCTCGGGAACGGAGACGGGACGTTCGGAGCTAGGACCAACTTCGGCACCGGGGGCGGTCCCTATTCGGTGGCGATCGCGGACCTCAACGGCGACGGCGAGCCCGACCTGGTGGTGACGAACAACGTCTCCGGCACGGTCTCGGTGCTGCTCGGCAAGGGGAACGGGAGGTTCGGGCCCAAGACCGACTTCGGCACCGGCAGCAGTCCCCAATCGGTGGCGATCGCGGACCTCAACGGGGACGGGCGGCCCGACCTGGTGGTGGCGAACTATGCCTCGAACGCGGTCTCGGTGCTGCTCGGGAACGGGGACGGCACATTCAAGACCAAGAGCGACTTCGGCACCGGGAGCGGTCCCGAAACGGTGGCGATCGCAGACCTCAACGCGGATGGGCGGCCCGACCTGGCGGTGGCGAACCAAGGCTCGAACGCGGTCTCGGTGCTGCTGGGCAACGGCAACGGCACGTTCGGGACCAGGACGGACTTCGCTATCGGGGGCCGTCCCCGCTCGCTGGCGATCGCGGATCTCAACGCGGATGGGCGGCCGGACCTGGCGGTGGCGCCCTACCTTTCGGGCGTGGTCTCAGTGCTGCTCGGGAACGGGGACGGTACGTTCGGGACCAAGACCGACTTCCGCACCGGGATCAATCCCACCGCGGTGGCGATCGCGGACCTCAACGGCGACGGGCGGCTCGACATCGCGGTGACGAACCTCTATTCGTACACGATTTCGGTGCTGCTCGGTAACGGGGACGGTACGTTCGGGACCAAGACCGACTTCGGCACCGGCAGCTATCACTACTCGGTGGCGATCGCGGACCTCAACGCGGACGGGCGACCGGACCTGGCGGTGGCGAACTACCCCTCGAACACGGTCTCGGTGCTGCTCAACATGGGCGCAATCGCTACCCCGACCACTCTCGCGTTCGTCGACGCTCACGCCACGGCGGATCGTGTGGATTTGCGGTGGTTTGGCGCGGCAATGACGGGGGTGACCGCAACAGTGTACCGGCAGCCTGCAGGGAGTGTGTGGGTAGCCATCGCCATTATCGCCGGCGACGGCAGTGGCATGTTCAGTTTCCAGGACCTCAACGTACAGCCCGGCGTGCGCTACGGCTACAGGCTCGGCATTCCGGCAGGTGGCGTCGAGAAGTTCTACGGCGAGGCGTTGGTCAATGTGCCGGCTCTGGCGCTGCAGCTGGATGGGCTGCGCCCGAACCCCGCGAATGGGGAGCCAGTGGTTTCGTTCACGCTGGCCAACGGAACGCCGGCGCGGCTCGAGGTGCTGGACGTGGCGGGACGGGTGTGGCTCGCGCGCGAGATGGGCGATCTGGGTGCCGGAAGCCACCTGGTGCATCTGGGCGGCGCGATACCCCCAGGGATGTACTGGCTGCGGCTTACCCAGGGCAATCGCTCGTTGCTGGCGCGGGGAGTCGTGGTGCGGTGACCGGTCGCCTGGTCGGTCGCGAAGCTGCCGAGCGGCCTCGCACGGCGATTTCAGAACGGCGCCCTGGTCCGAAGGTGGATCTCGAGTGTCTCGAGGTCCCGCTTCAGCCGCAGTGCGAAGGATCGCCCCTCCTGGCGAAATAGCCCGCGAATCTCATCCAGTGAGTGCCCGGAAACCGCCACCCCATCAATGGCCTCCAGCCGGTCGCCCTCTCGAATCCCGGCTTCAGTCGCCGGTGATTCATCCGCGACCTGCTCGACCTCTACCGCGGCGCCGCCGGCCTCACCCGTAACGAGAGACAGGCCGCTCATGTCGGGCGTAAAGGGCTCGGCAAAGCTGGCATTCGGCTGCATGAACACGCGGTGATGCGGGTAGTCAAAGGTCACCGTGAAACGGCGGAGAATTTCGCCTCCGATCGCCCCATCGTAGCTGCGGTCGGCCGCCGAACCACGTTCCGCCTGCGCGAACGCGGTCAGCGGCCCACGGACCACCAGGTGACCGAGTTGAAGGGTCTCGATGCGACCGAGGCGCTCGGGAGAGCGGCCGGCGAGCCCATGCGTATAGTGCCCGATCGTCCTCCCGGCCGCCGCCAGCAACTGGTGTCTGGTCACGAAGGGGGTGTGCAGGCTCAACGCACTGCCGTCGCCGACATCGATCACGAAGAGCCCCTGAACGGGGGCACCCGCGGTCAGCGTGATGGTGGCGCGGACAAACGGTCGACCGCCGCGTAGCTCGAGCGGGATCATGTCGCCTGCTGCGACGCCTGGGAGCGAGTCGGGGTCGGCGAGTGTGATCTCATGATGCTCGTAGTCGATCCGGACGGCACGCTGCCGGAGCAGCTCGGGCCCGAGCACGCCGTCGACTCGCCTGCCGAGCACGCGCATGAGCCCGTCGAGCGGCATCACGTACGTCGTGTGAGCCGAAACATCGACGCCATGCAGGTCGAGCCGGACGTCTCTCGCAGCCTGCAGGGTCACGGAAGCCTCGCCCGTCCCGACGGAGCCGTGATCGGTGGCGCGCCCGGGCGCGACGCCTGCACGCGTGGCGGCGTCACGATCGAGCAGCGGTGCCGAAGCGCCCGTGTCCAGCAGAAAGTCGAGCGGCGCGGAGCCGTTCACGGCCACGGCGAGCCACACGTGGTTATCGTAGAGGTCGAATGGGATTGAGGCAGGGGTGAAGCGCCCGGCAAGAGCGGGGGCAGCGCAAGGAACGGCGAGCGCGACGCATAGCAGCGTAGTTGCCAGTGGTCGGGAGGTGGGCATGGGGCTCGTCGTGTCTACGATTGATCGCCGTCCCGGGTTGCCGGGTGCCTCGTGGGCGGCCCAGCACCTCTGCCTCAGGCCGCCCCCGTTGTCCTTCCTGGGGCGTGTGGTTCGGTGGGCCGGAACGGGACAGGTGGGGTAGCCAAAGGTCCCATGCGCGCCGGGCGGCAGCCGGGGCGACAATCGAGGCGCCGTGACGCTGGTCGCGGTCGCGGCCCGAGCACCCGCGGTGCTAGACTTTCCGCGTCATGAGGCGCTGGAGGCAGTCCTGATTCGCACCTCCGCATGGCTGCCGGCGAGTTGGGTGGTCGCCGCAACGCTGCTGGCCGTCGGTACCTCGAGAGCTGGGGATCCGGAGCCGTGGCGCCGGCTGGCCAGCACTCCTCCCTTCCCGCCGACGATCTCGATCCCGATGGGGGTCTACGACCCCGTACGCGAACGGGTGCTCGCGCTCGAAGTCGACCCCTGGAACCAGGGGAACCAGGCGACCCCGGTCTTCGTGTTCCAGCCCGGCCCCGAACCGCATTGGTCGGTTCTGCCGGTGTCCGGCGCAGCACCGGTCGTGCACTATCTTGCGAGCGTCGTTTACGACCCGATACGCGATCGATTGCTGATGATCGGTAGCACTGGCGCCCGACCGGTGGAGGTGTGGAGCGTCGGGCTCGCGGGGACGCCCGCATGGCAGAAGCTCTCGACGAGCGGCGATCCTCACGCGCGCTACGGCCAGTCGGCGATCTACGACCCGGTCCAGGACCGGATCGTGATGTTCGGGGGAATTGATTGGATGACCTATCCCCAGGTCTTCATGTCCGAAACATGGTCCATGTCCCTGGTGTCCAGCGTCTGGACCCAGGTCGCGACCATGGGGCCGACGCCGCACGGACGCGAGGGACACGGAGTCATCTACGACCCCCAGGGGCAGCGCATGCTGCTGTTCGGCGGCCACTACGAAGATGCGACGCGGCACTTCCTCAACGATCTCTGGGAGCTGAGGCTCGGGGACAGCACCTGGTCCGACCTTCATCCGGCGGGGCCACTGCCCGGAGCACGATCGGCGTTCGGGACGATCTACGATCCGGTGCGTCGGCGCATGCTGGTGCACGGCGGCGTGAACGACCAGAGCGGCATCGAGCCCGACAATCTCTGGGCCCTGTCGCTCGTCGGCGCGCCGGCATGGACGCCGATCGTGACCGAGGACGCGTTGCGCGGTCGGTCCTATCCGGTCGACGTCTACGATCCCGTCGCCGACCGACTGCTGGCTTGTGGCGGGGGGGACTATCCTCAGACTTCGGCGCTGTCGCTTGGCACTCCCATGCGCTGGGAGGCGGTGCTCCCCCCGTGCTGCCCGCTGCCGTCACCCGGCGCGCGCTCCGGGCACGCCGTGATCTTCGACTCGCGCCGGGATCGATTCCTCGTCATCGGCGGCGACTACTCCTCCGCCGACTCGTCGATATGGATCTTCCGCTCGGAGGAAGATCAACCCTGGCTGGCGCTGAGGACCGGGACCGCGCCTTACCCCGGATTCAACGCCGCCCTCTCGCAGGTCGCGGCGTATGACTCCCTCGGGGATCGGGTGATCGCCTTCGACGGGCATCAGGCCTGGTCGATGCCGGCGCAAGAACCTGGAGCATGGGTGCAGCTCGGTCCGGCCGCGGCGACCGGATGGCCGTCGCAGGTTGGAATGGGAGCAGGGGTTGCGATCGACTCGCGCCGGAACCGCCTCATCGTGAGCGGGGGATACGCTCCTTATGCCCATTCGGCCGGTTTCTCGCTCACCGGAGTGTGGACGTTGTCCCTGGATGCGAATCCTGCCTGGAGTCACCTGGGCGATCTGCCGACGAGTTCGTACGGACACGCGGCCGTCTATGACGCCATCCGGGACGAGCTGGTCGTCGTGGGCGGCATGCAGGTCGACGACCTGCCACGCAGCCTCCACGGTCTCGGGGCCGTGGCGTGGTCGACGCCAGTCGATTCCGTCCTGCGATGGACGGCACTCAGCGTCGTCGGTGACGCGGGTCTGCCGGGGCCGCCGATTGCGCACTCGACCTTCGACCCGCAGGCGGACCGCCTGTACCTCGCCAACGACTCGCTCGTCTGGACGCGGCAGATCGACAGCCCGGGCCCCTGGACCTCGATCGCGACCTCCACGCCGGCTCCCAGGATCACGAACCCGATCGCCTTTGATCCGGTCCGCCATCAGCTGCTGGCGCTGTTCGCGAGCCTTCCGGGTTCGGCGACCGTGGATGCCTGGGCACTCGCGGTGGGGTCGCTGTCGGTCTCCGTGCTGGCCGCCGATCGAAGCGCCGATGCGATCGCGATCCGGCTGAGGTCGGTGACGGCCTACGGCCTCGGCGCTTCCCTCGAGCGGCGCGAAGAGGGCGGGTCCTGGCGCGAGCTGGGTCCGCTCGCCTTCGGAATCGACGGCGCCGCCGCATTCACCGACGGGGATGTACACCCCGGCCACGATTACCACTACCGGGTGAGCGTCGTGCAAGGCCCAACCGCCTGGTATTCCGATGAGATCTTCGTCCCCGACCCCGGTTCGCTCCGGTTTGCACTATTGGGTGCCCGACCCAACCCCGCGGTGGGGACACTGCAGGTGACGTTCACCCTTCCGGCCGCGGGACCCGCCCGACTCGAGGTGTTCGACATCCACGGCCGACAGCGCCTGTCACGAGATGTCGGTTCGATGGGACCGGGAATACACGCCGTGAGGCTCAACGAGTCGGTGGGCTGGGGCCCTGGGCTCTACTACGCCCGGCTCCAGCGCGGGGGACAGACACAGAGCACGAGGTTGGTCCTTCTGCCGTGATGAGGGCCCCGATGGGGCGGTCCGGGCGTCCCCCGGCGCCTCATCGTCATCCGCGCCCCACGCACCATAGCTCGGCGTCGCGCTGTTCGAGCGCCAGCGGCGTGAGCCGCCCGCCGGCGCAGGGGCCGCCCTTGCAGGCGCCGGTGGCGGGGTCGTAGCGGGCGCCGTGGTGACAGCAGACCAGCGCGTCGGCCTCTTCGTCGAAGAAGTGGGCATCGCCGAAGTCGAGCTCGAGCCCCTCGTGGCGGCAGGTGTTGACGAAGGCGTGGAGCTGGCCCCGCCAGCGCACCGCGAAGGCCTCGCGCGGGATCCCGTCGAGCGTCACCCGGAAGCGCACGCCCTGAAGCTCGCCGAGCACGTGTGCGTCGCGCAGCACCAGGACCGGATCGAACGGCTTATCGTCCACGCGCGCTCTCCATGGTCAACGGGTTCCGGAACCAGTTACGACGCACTATACGGCGGGGCCCGCGGCATGGCACAATCCCCGCTCGCCCTAACCGGAGGCTCTCCATGCCCGCGTCGCGCCCGCTCATCGCGGTCTACGGCAGCAGCACGGTCGACGAACGCGATCCGTCCTGGCGGCTCGCTTATGAGCTGGGCCGCGAGCTGGGGAGCGCAGGCGCCGACGTCATGACCGGCGGCTACGGCGGCGCCATGGCGGCCGCCTCGCGTGGGGCGAGCGAGGCGGGGGCCCACGTCGTCGGCGTCACGGTCGAGCTGTTCGAGCGCCGCGGCCCGGTCAACCGCTGGGTCAAGGAGCGCGTCCACACGCCCGACCTGTTCGAGCGCCTGCGTTCGATCCTCGGCCGCGCCGACGGCTTCGTCGCCCTGCCGGGGAGCATCGGGACGCTGACCGAGGTGTTCCTGACCTGGACGCTGCTCTCGGTTGGCGCGCGCCGGTCCGCGCCCCTCGTGCTGCTCGGCGGCCACTGGCGCGAGTGGCTCGAGGCCCACCGCAAGCCCGAGCTGGTGCTGCCGCATCTTTTCGATCACGTCGCTGCCGTTGATACGCCGGCCGAAGCCGCCCGCCTCGTGCTGGCGGGTTTGCCGGCCTCGCGCGCCGCGGAGCGCACATGAACCCTGCTGCCAAGTCCGCGACCGCCGCGGCGCCCGGCGCACCCGCCGCCGCCGACCCGCTGCTCGAGTGGCGACGCGAGTTCCCGAGCCTCGAGGGCGTGCTCCACTTCGCCTCACACACCCTGGGCGCGATGCCGCGCGGCGTCGAGCCTGCACTCGTGAGCTACGCCCGCACCTGGGGCGCGCGCGGGATCCGCGCCTGGGCCGAGGGCTGGTTCACGTTCCCGACCGAGACCGGCGACGTGCTGGCGCGCATCCTCCACGGCGCGCCGGGCTCGGTGTCGATGCACGAGAACGTCACCGTCGCCCAGGCGGTGGCGCTCTCGGCGATCGACTTCGCGCCGCCGCGCAACCGGCTGGTGTGCACGGCCGAGGACTTTCCCTCGGTGCTCTACCTCTACGAGGGCCTGGCGCGCCGCGGGGCGGAGATCGTGCGGGTCAAGCCGCACGAAGGGCGGACCATCGCCGAGGACGACATCATCGCCGCGATCGACGAGCGCACCGCGGTGGTGGCGATCTCGCACGTCCTCTTCCGCACCGCCCAGGTGCTCGACCTCGCGGGCATCACGGCGCGGGCGCACGCCATGGGCGCGTTGATCCTGGTCGACGCCTACCAGGCCGTGGGCACGGTGCCGCTCGACGTCACGGCCATGGGGATCGATCTGCTCACTGGAGGCTCGGTGAAGTGGTTGTGCGGCGGCCCCGGCGGGGGCTATCTCTACGCGGCGCCCGCGGTGGCGGCGCGCGTGAAGCCGGCGCTGACCGGATGGATGGCGCACGCGCGGCCGTTCGAGTTCGACAGCGGGCCGATGGCCTGGGACCCGGGGGCGCGGCGCTTCTGGACCGGCACACCGGGGATCCCCTCGTACGTCGCGGCACGCCCGGGCTACGACATCGTGGCGGCGATCGGGGTGGCCGCGATCCGCGAGAAATCGCTGCGCCAGACCGCGCGCCTGATCGCGCTCGCCGACGAGCAGGGCCTGCGCCTGGTGTCGCCGCGCGAGGTGGCGCGCCGCGGCGGCACGGTGGTGCTCGACGTGCCCAACGCCGCGGCGGTGTGCGAGGCGCTGCTCGGGCAGGACGTGCTGTGCGACGAGCGGCCGGGCGTAGGGCTGAGGCTCGCGCCCCACTTCTACACCCGCGACGACGATCTGGACGAGGTCATGGGCCGGGTGCGTGAGGCGGCGCGCCGGGCCGCGAAGTGAGCCGCGCGCAGCGCGTCCAACAGGGAAGCGAGCCGCCCGCGGCGTAGAGGCGGGCCCCGGCGGGCTCTGCTAAAGTGCGGCGGTGCGCCTCATCGACATCACGCCCGAGGTCTCGCCGGCCCTCGAGGGCTGGCCCGGAGACACCCGCTTCGAGGCGGTTCCGCGCTGGTCTCAGGCGCGCGGCGACTCCTGCACGGTGGCGCGCGTGACGCTCAGCACCCACCTCGGCGCCCACGCCGACGCGCCGCGCCACTACCGCTCGAACGGCGCCGACGCCGCGAGCCTGCCGCTCGAGTCCTACACCGGGCCGGCGCGCGTCATCCAGTGCCCCGGGCTGGCGGCGATCGGGCCGCGCGAGGCGGCGCTGGCGGCGGGCGCCGAGCGCGCGCTCTACCGCGTGCTGCCCGACGGCGCGGGGCCGGGCTGGACGGGCGCGTTCGCGGCGCTGACGCCGGAAGGCGCGCGGGCGCTGGTCGGGCTCGGCCTCCGGCTGTTCGGCACCGACGCTCCGTCGGTCGATCCCGCCGACAGCAGGACCCTCGCGGCTCATCACGCGCTCGATCGCGGCGGGGTGGCGATCCTCGAGGGACTCTCGCTCGCCGCGGTGCCGGCGGGCGAGTACGATCTCATCGCGCTGCCCCTCAAATGGAAGGACGTCGACGCGGCCCCGGTGCGGGCGGCGCTCGTCGTCCGCGAGTAAGGAGGCCCGCCCATGACCACCGCCCCGGCCGCCGGCAACCGAGCGCTCAAGATCGCCCGCGTGCCGCATGTCTACCTGGTCGGCCGCCAGACCCTGGATCCCGCCGGGGTCGAGCGCTTCCTCGGCGAGCACGGGCTCGCCTGGACCACCGACACCACGGTCGCCGCGCAGGCGCTGGCCGAGATGGCGGGCCGCGTGTGCTACATGTCGTACGGCAAGGGCCGCAAGACCAACCGCGAATTCCTCGAGCACATCGTCGAGGTCGGCCATGGCTCGGTGCTCGAGCACGGGGTGTGGAGCTTCCTCATCACCGGCGTGTCGCGCTCCTTCACCCACGAGCTGATCCGTCACCGTCACTTCTCGTACTCCCAGCTCTCGCAACGCTACGTCGACGAGTCGGACTCCGAGTTCATCGAGCCCGACGTGATCGCCGCCGACCCCGAGCTCCACCGGGTGTGGTGCGAGGCGGTCAACGCCACGCGCGCCGCCTACGACCGGCTGGTGGCCGGGCTCCAGGACCGTTTCGGCGCGATCGAGGACAAGACCCTGCGGCGCAAGCTGGCGCGCCAGGCGGCGCGCTCGGTGCTGCCCAACGCCACCGAGACCAAGATCTTCGTGACCGGGAACGCGCGCGCGCTGCGTCACTTCATCGAGCTGCGCGGCAGCGAGCATGCGGATGTCGAGATCCGGAAGGTCGCGGTGATGGTGCTCGAGATCATGCGCGCCGAGGCCCCGTCGCTGTTCTCGGACTACGAGCTGATCCCGCTGCCCGACGGCACCCGCGCCACCCGCACCACCCACCCCAAGGTGTAGCGATGGTGGACGGCGGCGCGGGCGGGGGCGCCGCGCCCGGCGCGGAGCAGGTGACACGGCTCGAGGTGACGCGCTGGACCGACGGGCGGCCGGCGCAGGTCGAGGACGCGGTCGCGGTCGAGCGCGCGCTCGAGATCCGGCTCGGCGGGCGCACGCTGTCGGTCACGCTGCGCACCCCCGGGCACGATTCCGAGCTCGCGGCCGGCTTCCTCGCCGGCGAGGGCCTGATCGGCCGCGCCGCCGACGTGGTGGCGACCCGGGTCGTTCCGGCCTCGTGCGCCGACCAGCCCGACGCGATCGAGCTGGAGCTGGCGCCCTCCGTACGGGTCGACTGGACGCGGCTCGAGCGCCATTTCGCCGCCACCGCGGCCTGCGGGCTGTGCGGGCGCGCCCATCTCGAATCCCTGCGCGCCGGGGTCGAGCCGATCGCCGCCGCGGCGCCGATCCCGGCCCCCGCGCTCGCGGCCCTCCCGGCGCAGTTGCGCGACGCCCAGGCGGCCTTCGGCGCCACCGGCGGGCTCCATGCCGCGGCGTGGTGCGACGAGGCGCTGACGCCCCGGGCGCTGCGCGAGGATGTGGGGCGCCACAACGCGGTCGACAAGGTGGCGGGCTGGCTGCTGGGTGCGCAGCGTTACCCGGCGGGCGCCGGGGTGCTGTGGGTGAGCGGGCGCGCCGGCGCCGAGATCGTGCTCAAGGCGGCGCGGGCGCGCATTCCGGTGCTGGCCGCGGTCGGGGCGCCCTCGTCGCTCGCGATCGAGCTGGCGCGCGCCGCGCGCATGACCCTCGCCGGCTTCGTGCGCGAGGGACGCTTCAACGTCTACACCGGCGGCGAACGCCTCGCCCCGTAGCCGCGGCGCCGCCACACCGCCGGCCGCCGGCGCGGCGTGCGCAGGTCGCCGACGCTCAGCGCTGGGGCGACGCCGGTACGTCGCCGGCCGAGGCGCCGGCCGGGGCGGTGCCCCGTCCCGCGCCCGCGGCCTGAGCCGCGGCCGCCCGGTGGGGAGCAGGGCGCGCGTTCCACAGCAGAACCATCAGCACGGCGCCCACCGCCGCGAAGCCGATCATGCTCGGCGCCCAGGCCCGCCAGCCGTAGAGATCGACCAGCTTGCCGATCCCGATGCCGGCGAACGAGCCGCCCAGGTACTGCATGCCGTCGAACAGACCGGCCGCCGTGGCCGCGGCGCGCTGCCCGCCGAAGTCCATCGAGGCCGTGCCGGAAAGCATCGAGTGGACCATCGAGATTGCCATCGAGTTGATGGTGAAGGCGGCGATCACGACCGGCAGCCGCGTGTCGTGCCACACCACCCACAGGCAGCCCACGATCAGGGCGTAGCCGATGAAGGCGACCGGAGTGCGGCGGTTGCGGAACACCCAGTCCGACATGGTGCCGGCGACCAGCGCGCCCAGGATCCCGAACAGCAGGATGATGAAGTTGCCGCCCTTGAACACCGGGCTGTCGAGCGCCAGGTGCTGGGCCTCCTGCATGTAGCGCGGGAACCACTCCTCGAATCCCTTGCGCACCAGTCCGGTGCACAGCTCGGCGCCGGCGATGGTGAGCGACACCGGGTTGGTGAACACCTTGCGTGCCACGTAGCCGAGCGTGATCGCTTCGGTGTCGCCGCTGGTCGCGTCCTCGGGGTCGAAGTCCGGCAGTCCGGCGTCCGCCGGCTTGTCCTGGACCACCGCGAAGGTGAGCACGGCCATGACGCCGACCAGCAGCGCGGGCAGGAAGAACTTCCACTGCCAGGGCAGCGCCACCACCAGCGACGAGGTCATGATCCCGAGCAGGATGAAGCGTCCGCTCTGGATCATCGACCCGAAGATCGCCGAGAACACGCCGCGCTCGGTGACGTGGAACCAGCCGGCGTTGACCTTGATGAGCGCCAGCGCGCTGTACGACTGGAAGTACATGTTGAGGGTCCAGATCGTCGCCAGGGTGCCGAGCAGCACCGTGCCGGTGCCGAGGAATCCCGCGTAGCCGGCGAGGCCGAACAGCAGGTTCAGCACGCACGCCCCGGAGGCGCCGATCAGCATGGCGCGGCGGCCGCCGAAGCGGTCGGCGAGCGGCCCGTTGAACAGCGCGGCGAGGCCGTACACCAGGGTGGCGAAGGAGATGATGCCGCCGATCTGGGCCTTGCTCCACCCGTACTGATCGGAGAGCGACTTGTTGGCGTAGGAGAAGTTGTAACGCGCGGTGTACATCGCCGCGTAGGTGAACCCCATCACCAGCCAGTTCTGGGTGCGGCGGACGCGGAAGGCGCGATCGTGCCGCGGGCGCTCGGGGCGAGGGGGCATGGGCGCACTCCTCCGGTGGGGCGGTGGCAGGGCGTGTGAGGCTGGGCGACTCGTGCGCTTGTACCCCGGCCCGCGCGCGCGGTCAAGCTCCGAAGCGCCGGTCCTGGCGCGCCGTCAGTACGGGGCGGGAGCGCGCAGCGAGTCGGCGGCGGCCGGCAGCAGCTGGTGACGCACCCAGCTGTTGCGCGGGTTCATCTCCAGCGCCCGCGAGTACATCAGGTGCGCGAACTGGAAGTTGCGCACCTCCATCGCCGCGATCCCCGCCCACAGGTACGCGTCGTCCCAGCCCCAGTCCGGTGCGCCGGGAGCGGGCGGCGGGGCGGCGGCAAACATCTCCTGCGCCTTGGAGAACGTCCCGAACGACGCCCGGGGCCCGGCGGGTGTGCTGTCGGCGCCGCGGCGGCGCAGGGTCGCCAGGGCCTCGAACAGCCAGGCGCGCGGGTTCCGGGGCGCGAGCGTGAGCGCGCGGTCGATGTCGGCGCGGGCGACTTGCTCGATCTCGGTCCGGTCGTGCGCCCGCTTCGCGGCCAGCGCTTCCACCGTCTCGAGCCCGCCGCGCAGCGCCAGCGCCTCGACCGAGTCGGGTGCCAGCTTGAGCGCGCGGTCGAGCCGCGCCACACCCTGTGCGGCGCGGCGGGCCGCCGCCAGCGTGTCCTGGGCGAGCGCGAGCTCGGCGAGCCGCCAGTCAGCGACCGCCACCCAGTAGTGCCCCGCCGCCGCGCCGGGGACGGTGGCGGACAGCGAGTCGAGCCGCGTACGCACCGCCGCCAGCCGCGCGCCGTCGCGGGCGTCGACCGCCGCGGTGAGCTCCACGCGCAGGGCATCGAGACGGGCGTTGGCCTGGGCGGAGGTCCCGAGCACCGCGATCACTCCCTCGGCCGGCGGCCGGGCGGTGGTCAGCGAAAGCGCGATCAGCGCCGGGAGGCTGGCATGGGCCCAGCTCCGCATCTCAGTTCCCAAGCCGCTCGCGCAGCGGGCGGGCGCGCTTGCGGCTCACCGGGATCTCGGTGCGGGCCGGATCGTCGAGCTGCAGCCGCCAGGTGCCGGCAAAGGCGGGACGCAGGGCGGCGGCGTGGTCGAGGTTGGCGATCGCCCCGCGGTGGACGCGCGCGAAGCGGCGTGGATCGAGGCGCCGCTCCAGCTGGTCGAGGGTAAAGTTGACGTAGTGACGCGCCGAGGCGGTGGCCGCGAACACCAGTTTGTCCTCGGCGCCGAACCACAGCACCTCGTCGGCCTTGAGGATGAGCTGGCGGGTCCCGAGCCGTACCGTCAGGCGCTCGAGCACGCCGGGGCCGCCGCCCGGCCGCACGCTCGCCAGCAGCTCGGCGAGCCGCTGCGACAGCGCCTCGGGGTGGGCGAGCTCGCGCCGCACGCGCTCCAGCGACTCGGCCAGGCGCTCGCGCCGGAAGGGCTTGAGCAGGTAGTCGGTGGCGTTGGCCTCGAAGGCGCGCACCGCGTAGTGATCGAAGGCGGTGACGAACACCACCGCCGGCCGCGGCGCGAGGCTCTCGAGCAGGGCGAAGCCGTCCTCGCCCGGCATCTGGATGTCGAGCAGCAGCAGATCGGGACGACTCGCGGCCACCCGCTCCCGGGCCTCGGGCGCCGATCCGGCCTCGCCGACCACCGCGACGCCGCCCAGCTCCCCGAGCAGGCGGCGGGCGCGCGCCCGGGCCAGCGGCTCGTCGTCGACGATCAGAACGCGCAGGAGGGCGTCGCTCATGAGTCCAGCTCTACCACGGGCCTCGGCGTCGTGCCACGTGGCAGGGCGAGGGCCCGCGACTCGTCACGACGGGCACGGTAGGGTGATGCGAACCGTGGTGCCGCGTCCGGGCTCGGAGTCGATCTCGAGCGCGTGGGGCGGACCGGCGGCGCGCAGCCGCTCGCCCACCGAGTGGAGCCCGAAGCCCTCCCCGGACGAGGGTGGCGCGCCGTTCATCCCCGGTCCGTCGTCGCTCACCTCGAGCACCAGCCGGCCGTCCTCGCGCCGGGCCGCGAGGCCGATCGTGGCGCCGCGCTCGCGGCTCGCCACCGCGTGGCGCACCGCGTTCTCGACCAGCGGCTGGAGCAGCAGGGTGGGGACCGGCAGGTCGTCGAGGCCGGGGGCGATCGACTCGGTCAGCCGCAGCCGCGCGCCGAAGCGCGCACGCTCGATCTCGAGGTAGGCGCGCACGAACGCCAGCTCGTCGCCGAGCCGCTGATGCTCGTGCTCCGAAGCGCGCAGGATGTAGCGGAACGCCTCGGCGAGGCGGGTGGTGGTGTCTTCGGCGGCGCGCGGCTGCTCGGCGATCAACGCCGCGATGGTGTTCAAGGTGTTGAACAGGAAGTGGGGGTGGATCTGGGCTCGCAGCGCCCGCAGCTCGGCCTGCGCCAGCTCGGCGCGCGCCAGCTCGGCGGCGCGCGCCCGCTCCCCCGCGACACGGTAGAACGCAGCGGCGTAGGCGAAGCCGCCGAACAGCAGCGTGAACAGCAGCGCGAACATCCCCGAGACCAGCCAGTCGCGCGGGCCGCCGAGGAAACCGGGGAGGATGAACAGGTGGGTGAGCGCGGCGGCCAGGTAGGAGCCGATCAGCGCCGCGCCGCCGTAAACGATGCCGTGGGCCCACGCGCCCAGCCGCCGCGGATTGTGGAGCGCGTCGGGGCCGGAGCGCAGGCGCGGCAGCACCGTGACTTCGGCGGCGATCATGCACAGCCGGATCGCGAACGCGAACACCAGCGCGACGCCATACATCTTGAGCCAGCCCGCGGCTCGCACGTCGTTGAGCACGCCGAAGAACAGGGCGAAGGGAATGGCCCACAGCGGCTGCTGCCACAGCGCGCGCAGCAGGCTCTGGAGCGGATGGCACCGGCGCATGAGCGCTCCTTTCGACGTGCGAGCTTAGCGGCTGACGGGCGGCGCCGGGCAGCGGAATCCGATGAATGGTCGAAGCCGGGGGATGAACGGTCGCGGCGGCGCGCGGCCGCCACGCGCGCGCGCCCGGCGTGCGCGCGGCGCGACGCGGCTCAGGCGGCGAGCAGCTCCTCGGACAGCCGCGCCGGCACGCGCACCGTCACCACCGTGCCGCGCCCCACCATGCTCGCGACCTCGATCTCGCCCTGGTGGGCCTCGACGATGCCGCGCGCGATCGGGAAGCCGAGACCGAGGCCGGCGGAGTTGAACTCGAGCGTGCTCGAGGAATGATGGTGGTCGGAGGGACGCGCGTGCCAGGCGCTGTCGTACAGCCGGCGGCGCCGCTCCTCCGACATGCCGACCCCGGTGTCCTCGACCTCGAACACCAGCGTTTCGCCGTCGGCGCGCGCCCGCACCGTGACCCGCCCGCCGTCCCGGGTGAAGCGGATGCCGTTGCGCACCAGGTTGGCGAGCGCCAGGGTCATGCGCGCGACGTCGAGGTGCGCGATCGGCAGGCCGGGAGTGATCACGCTCATCACCGTGACGCGGCGATCGACCGCGCTGGCCCTGGCCGACTCGACCGCCTCGGCCACGATCGAGCCCACGTTACAGTCCTCGGGCTGGAGCTTGAAACGCTCGCTCTCGATCAACGACATGCGGGTCGCGTCCTCGGCGATCTTGGTCAGCGCGGTGAGGCTCTGGTCCATGCGGCCCAGCGCCTCCTTCTGCTGCGTGGTCAGGGGGCCCAGCTCCTCGGCGTCCATCAATTCCTGAAGCGCGCGGATGATGGTGATCGGGGTGCGCAGCTCGTGCGAGGCGATGCTGATGAACTCGCTGCGCAGCCGCGTCACCTCCTCCAGCGTGCTGACGTAGACCTTGAGATGGGCGCGCATCTCCCCCAGCGCGGCGGCGAGGTAGCCGATCTCGTCACCGGTCTTCACCTCGATCGGCTCGTCGTAGTTGCCGCGCTCCATTTCCTCGGCGACCTGCACCAGCCGCCGCACCGGCGAGGTGATGTGCTCGGAGATCAGATAGCCGGCCAGCAGCGCGGCCAGCAGCGCCAGCACGCCGATCTCGCCCAGCACACGCTGGGTCTTGCTCAGGAACGCGGTCTCGGCGTCGAGCGAGCGTTGCATGACGTACACCTGGCGCCGCCCCGGCGCGGCGTCGGGGATGATGCGCGCCAGCGTCAGGTAGTCGTGCAGCTTCCCGCGCACGCGGAACATCGCCGGCAGCTGGCCGGCTTCGGCGACGGCGGAGATCAGCGCCTCGCGGTCCTCGCGCTGCGTGAGCGTGGTGCCGGTGAGGACGTAGCCCGACAGGAAGCTCACCTCGCTGCGGGTCAGTCCCCGCAGCTCCTCGGCCAGGCGGCGATCGATGAGGGAGCCGAGCAGCAGCACGCCGACCACCTGGCCGCCCGCCACTACCGGGGTGAGACTGACCTGGTAGTGGCCGTCGGGCCCCACCATCAGCGAGCTGACCGGCCGGTTCCGCAACGCCCGGCCGATCAGCCCGGGAGGCAGCCGAAGGCGGTGGGAGGGGCCGGGCGCGCGCGTCGCCGAGGCAATCAGCTCCCCGCGGTGTCCGTAGACCACGAACAGGTCGCTGCCGGTGATCGAGTTGAAGTCGGACACCACGCCGTGGACCGTAGCGCCGAACATCGAGTCCTTGACGGTGCCGGGCAGGGTCAGCACCGAGAAGAAGCGCGGGTCGCGCACGATCACCTCGCCCGAGATCGCGATCGAGCGCGCGCGCGAGGCCAGCATGTTCTCGAACAGCGCGGAGGCGCGCTGCAGATCCTCACCCGTGTTGGCGTACACCTGGCGGGTGATGTTGCGGTTGACGGTCCACAGCGTGGCGACCACCAGGATGACGAGCGGCACGACGGTGAGAACCAGGATCTTCCATCGCAGCCGGAACTTGAGGTTCATCGCGAGAGATCGAGCAGCGGGTCGGGCGTGCCGGGGGGCGCGATCGCCGCGCCGGCAGGCGCGGGCCGCTGCTCGACATCGATCACGGCGTCGGTGTCGCTCCCGCGCGACCGGGACGCGGTCGCCGGATCGGGATGCGGGCTGCGAGCCCAGGTCGTGCGTTTCGCGATGGAGTCTGGCGGCGCGACCACCCGCCGCGGGCCGCGGATCACGGCCGCCCGCGCGGGCAGGTGCGCGCCGCACGGGCCAACCATCAGCCGCGGCGCAAGCTGCCTGATCACGGTAAGGAGTCCCCTTGGAATGGGCGGGAGCGTGGCTCGCCGCCCGCACCGGTGCGGCTCTGAGCGGTTTTCGGACCGATGACGCCTTGGCTTGAGCGTGTTTAGCCCGGCGGGATGCTCGGACAGCCCGTGCATCGTGCACGGCTCATGGTCCAGTGGCCCCGGTCTTGCTGGCTCCACGGGTCGGCTGAATCGTGGACACGCGCCGGATCGCGACCTCGAACGTGACCGATCCCTTCCTCCGGCGCCCTGACGACCGATGACGGCGGGTCCAGTGTGGGAATCCCGCTCGCGCCGCGCGACTTGGATGGACACCCGACCAACGGCTCAGCGACGAGCGTTCGATGGATGCCAGCGCGACCTCCCGCGGGACGGGAGCGCGATGGGAGCACAGGGAGGTGGGACGGACGGCGGCGGCGACGCGGCGAGTGAATTTCTGCCGCGCGCCGGCCGATGACTGTCCAGTGCCAGGCCTGCGCCGGCCACGACGAGGTCGCGGCGGTGCGGGCGCCGGACGTTCCAGTCGACCTCTCCATCGAAATTGAGCCCAAGCCGGGGCAGCCGGCGCCATCTCGGAGGGCGGCCTATGTAAATGATGGGGTTGTTCCACGAACCGCGTTCATTCCATGGCCCGGCGGCGCGCGAGGGATGCGAGCCGCCAGCCCGATGAGAAACACTCATAGGAGGAAACGATGAAGACGTGGAAGATTGCAGTGCCCGTCGTCGCGCTCGCTGTTCTGACCGCCGCGTCGGCGTTCGCCAGCTCCTCGAAGTCGATGAACATGACCAACAGCAACAGCAGCAGCAGCTCGAACGGCAACTGGACCTTCGGGATCAACGGCGGCGCGACCATGCCGACCGGTGACTTCAACAAGGTGGCCGCGACGGGCTGGAACTTCGGCGGACAGGTGGACTACTGGATCAACTCGTCCTGGGCGTTCGGCGGCGACGGCGCGTATCACGCCGGCGGCGCGGCCAGCGGTGTCAACGACGCCCTGGTGGCCGATCCCGCGTTCGGGCCGGGCTCCGAGTACAAGTGGAGCTCGTTCCAGTACGGCGTTCATGCCATCTATCAGATCCCGACGCAGGGCGCTTCGGTGTTCCCGTACCTGCAGGGCGGCATGGGCGGCTACAATCTGACCTCGAAGATCGACGGCGGTCTGTCACCCAGCTCGGTGTCGAGCAACAAGTTCGGGTTCAACATCGGCGCCGGCCTCGACTTCCGCGCCACCCCGACGGTCAACCTGGGGCTCAACGGCACCTACCACTACGTGACCACGGATCCGACCGCGACCAACTGGTTCGGCATCACGGGCCGCGTGACGTTCAAGGTTCCGACCTCGTCGAAGTAAGCCTCGATTCACGCTGCAAACGCGCGGCCGGCCTCCGCAGGGAGGCCGGCCGTTCGTCATCCGGGCACGATCCGTCAGCGGTAGGCGGGGATCCCGGTGATCGCCTCACCCAGCACCAGGGTGTGGATGTTGTGCGTGCCCTCGTAGGTCTTGACCGACTCGAGGTTGCACATGTGGCGCATGACCGGGTACTCGGCGGTGATGCCGTTGGCGCCCAGGATGTCGCGCGCCTCGCGCGCGATGGTCAGCGCGATCTCGCAGTTGTTGCGCTTGGCGAGCGAGATCTGCTCGGGCTTCACCTGGCCGCGGTCCTTGAGGCGGCCGAGCTGGATGTTGAGCAGCTGTGCCTTGGTGATCTCGGTCAGCATGCCGGCGAGCTTCTCCTGGATCATCTGGAACGAGCCGATCGGCCGTCCGAACATGATCCGGCTCCGGCTGTACTGGGCGGCGGCGTGGAAGCAGGCCATCGCCGCGCCCACCACGCCGAAGGCGATGCCGAAGCGCGCCTGGGACAGGCACGCCAGCGGGGCCTTGAGGCCGTTCCCCTCCGGCAGGCGGTTGTCCTCGGGCACGAACACGTCCTGGAGGATGAGCTCGCTGGTCACCGACGCGCGCAGCGAGTGCTTGCGCTTCTGCTCCGGGGCGCTGAAGCCCCCGGCGCCCTTCTCGACCAGGAAGCCGGCGATCTGGTCACGCCCCGAGGCGTCGTCCTTGAGCTTGGCCCACACCACCGCGAGGTCGGCGAGCGTGCCGTTGGTGATCCACATCTTGGCGCCGTTCAGCACGTAGCCGCCGCTGACCTTGCGGGCGCGGGTGATCATGCTGCCGGGATCGGAGCCGTGGTCGGGCTCGGTGAGGCCGAAGCAGCCGATGACCTCGCCCTTCGCCATGCGTGGCAGCCAGCGGCGGCGCTGGGCCTCGCTGCCGAAGGTGAAGATCGGGTACATGCACAGCGCGCCCTGAACCGACGCGAACGAACGCAGACCCGAGTCGCCGCGCTCGAGCTCGGCCATCGTCAGCCCGTAGGTGGTGGGGTTGACGCCCGCGCAGCCGTAGGTCTCGGGCAGCGTGGCGCCCAGCAGGCCCATCTCGGCCACCTCGGGGATCACCTGGGTCGGGAAGTAGGCCTTCTCGTAGGCGTCCTCGATCAGCGGCAGGTAGCGCTCGTCGACCCAGGCCCGCACCAGATCGCGGGTCTGGCGCTCCTCCTCGGTGAGCAGCGAGTCGATCTCGTAGAAATCCTCGCCGGTGAGCCGGGCCATCGCTGACTCCTCACGAAACACGCGGGGCAACGGGGAAGGCGGTCGAAAACGCGCCGCGCAGTATACGGTGGGGGAGCGGGAATCGCCACCGCACCGGAGACATCGGATGCGGGCACGGATTCACCCACACCGGCATTGCGCGGCCGGCCGCGCGTGGCCTACGCTCGTTGCGATGACGCTCGCCCGTCCTGCCCCGGAGGACCTCGCATGCCACGTTCCGCACGCTTCGCGCTCGCGCTCGTCGCGACGCTGGTCCCGCTCATGAGCGACACGCTGGCCTCGCGCGCCGACGCCGCCCCCGGCACCGCGGGCCGCGGCCAGGCCAGCCGCTCGGTGGTCTACGCCCCGCACGGCATGGTGTGCGCGGCCCAGCCGCTCGCGGTCCAGGCCGGACTCGAGGTGCTGAAGCAGGGCGGCAGCGCGGTGGACGCGGCGATCGCCGTCGACGCCTGCCTGGGGCTCATGGAGCCGACCTCGTGCGGGCTGGGTGGCGACCTGTTCGCGGTGCTGTGGGATCCGAAGGCCGGGCACCTGGCCGGGCTCAACGCCTCGGGCCGGGCGCCGCTCGCGCTCACCATCGACAAGGTGAAGCCCGAGGCGGACGGCACCATCCCGCTCTTGACCCCCTACTCGTGGACCGTGCCCGGGTGCTGCGACGGCTGGTTCGAGCTCCACGCGAAATACGGGAAGCTCCCGATGGCGACGATCCTGGCGCCCGCGATCCGCTACGCCGAAGAGGGTTTCCCGCTCTCGCCCGTCATCGCCGGTGACTGGGAGCGCGGGGCCAGACTGTTCAAGGACAAGCCCGGCTTCGCCGCGGTGTTCATGCCCGGCGGACGCGCGCCGCGCGAGGGCGAGCTGTTCAAGAATCCGGCGCTGGCGAAGACCCTGCGGCTGATCGCCGAGCAGGGCCGCGACGCCTACTACAAGGGCCCGATCGCTGCCGCGCTCGTGAAGTACTCGCAAGCCAACGGCGGCTTCTTCGCCAGCGAGGACTTCGCGCGCCACCACTCGACCTGGGACGCGCCGATATCGACCGACTATCGCGGCTATCGGGTGTGGGAGCTGCCGCCGCCCGGCCAGGGCCTCGCGGCGCTCGAGCTGCTCAACATCCTCGAGACCTTCGACCTCAAGGCGATGGGCCGCGAGAGCGCCGACTTCTGGCACGTCATGGTCGAGGCCAAGAAGCTGGCCTTCGCCGACCGCGCGCGTTACTACGCCGATCCGGCGTTCGCGAAGACGCCGGTCGAAGCGCTGCTCTCGAAGAGCTACGCGAAGCAGCGCGCCGCGCTCATCGACATGAAGCACGCCGCGCGCACCGACACGCCCGGCGACATGGCCGCGCTCAACCGGCGCGAGACCACGTTCCTGTGCACCGCCGACGCGAGCGGCATGATGGTGTCGCTGATCCAGAGCAACTACACCGGCTTCGGCTCCGGCTACGTGGTCCCCGAGCTGGGCTTCGGGATCCAGGACCGCGGCGGCCTGTTCTCGCTCCAGGCTGGGCATCCCAACGCGCTCGAGCCCGGCAAGCGCCCCTTCCACACCATCATCCCGGCCTTCGTCACCCGGGACGGCAAGCCGTTCATGGCGTTCGGCCTGATGGGAGGCGACATGCAGCCACAGGGCCACGCCCAGGTGATCGTCAACCTGGTCGACTTCGGCATGAACCTGCAGGAGGCCGGCGACGCGATCCGCTTCCACCATACCGGCTCGAGCGAGCCCACCGGCACGGTGATGTCCGACGGCGGCGTGCTCCACCTCGAGGACGGTCTGCCACAGAGCGTGCTCGACGAGCTCACGCGCCGCGGCCACATGCTCAAGACCGAACTGGTGGGCGCCTATGGCGGCTATCAGGCGATCTGGCGCGATCCGGTGACCGGCGTCTACTGCGGCGCGACCGAGAAGCGCAAGGACGGCTGCGCGCTGGGCTACTGAGGGCGCGCCCTCCGGGTCGAGTGAGATTCGAAGTCTGCCGATACCGCAGGGAGACGGTCAAGCGTCGTGCCCCGAGCGCGAGGGCATTCGAGCGCCCTGCCCCAGCGGCGGGCTCCGGTATTGAAGCCCGCGCATCTCTCGGCTAATCTTGGCGGTCACCTCAACCTCGGAGGAGCGTGCCCTCATGGCCACCGTCCGGACGTCCGCGACGTCCGCCGCCCGCTACCACGGCTTGAAGCCCGACGACCTCATCGGCCTCTACCGCACCATGCTCACCTCGCGGAAGGCCGACGACGAGGAGATCCGGCTCAAGAAGCTGGACAAGATCTTCTTCCAGATCTCGGGCGCCGGGCACGAGGCGGTGCTGGCGGCGGCCGGCAAGGTGCTGCGCCCCGGGGTCGACTGGTTTTACCCCTACTACCGCGACCGGGCGCTGTGC
>Ga0306921_10001547_pt1 | contig 22364 bp, 20 predicted proteins | sample sta12Cox44000080_FD_203760 | JGI IMG/M metagenome (GOLD analysis project Ga0306921, IMG submission 203760) | Lab enrichment of tropical soil microbial communities from Luquillo Experimental Forest, Puerto Rico - statoxic.12C.oxic.44.000.080 (v2)... | ecosystem: Environmental > Terrestrial >...
ATCCGCCTGAGCCGCGTTTTTTGCGGTGCTGTTCGCTTTCCATTTTTCAATATGCAGCTTGCCCAGATCCTGCGCCGTCTGCGAGGCCACACTTTGCAGTTGGTCCAAGTCCGGCAAGATTGAGCTCGTTGAGCCATCGGCTGCACTTGTGGCGGGAGAGCCTGGCGGTGGCGTTTCCGGGGTCTGCGACAGCGCCGCTGCGAACGCAGTCAAAACAAGCAATGCAGAGAATACGAGTTTCATTCTCCACCCCCCGAAACGAGCTAGCGAGACGAGAGTCGCGGACCCTGGGCTGAGCCTTAACAACATTTATAGCCGCTTGGATGCCATTCGACAACTCATCGCGCCAGGGAAACGTCATTCACTCGCGAGTAACCTCACTACTGACGGGAAGGTCACGGCCAACAGGCCCGCCACTACGATTGCGATGAACTCGGCCCTGGATGATGCCGCGGTCCCGTGGAGCAAAACAACCACAGTTTTGCCGACCTCGAAGAGGTTCATGATCTGGGGAGGCAATTTGTTCGCGAGCAGGAAGAATCCTTTCTTCCACGAACTGCCCCGGTGAGAAATATGGGGTCTTAGTACCTCAATACTAAAATGCTGTCCGTTTCTGGCAAAACATTTTCAGAGGGTTGCAATTCGACCAGTGTTTATGCGGGTCCAATGGCATTTTTTAAAACGTCCAACTTCGCGTTTTTTTTGGCTGGAGGGGACCGCTGATACCTGTTTGGTTCCGGCTCTGCCGGGTTAGGTATCAGAGGAACAAATTACGCCATGAGGCTGATCCACAAGACAAAGCGAGAGTTGGCGCCAGGAGTCATGAGCCGGCATCGGTAAACCAAGGCTTTCTCTGACCGCCGACATCGAACTCCCAGGGGTGAGAAACGTGGTTTGACCTGGCACCGTTCTACTTCAGCCCAACCCAAGACAGGGAAACGGTAAAAACCTGTGCCGTACCCACCCCCGCGGTTGCACCTAGAGTAGCGCGCAAGCCTCGCACTTTCAAGGCTGGCCGAAAGATTTACCGCATTGTTCCGAAACCATTTCCCAGTCGGTGCGGAGGAGGGCTGGCCAATGCGTTGGGAGCGGCCGAAAATGCATTCGCAGTATATGAGGGAAATGCAAGGCCCACGCTGCGTCGCGTGCCCTACCTTTTCTAAACACAGGTCTACAATGTGGCACTTCGCACAGGCGGGCCAAAGGTATGCTCCACCAGCTGTGGCCCAACAGATGGTGCGGGTTCTCTCTAGGTTCAGTGGACGGTTACGTGTATCCTTAATGGGCTCGGACGGACTTGAGTGGCCGCTGTCTTCCGTCGCTCCCAGAGTCCGAGTGCGGTAAACCGGAGGGTTCCACGGAGGCCCCATGGCTACCAGGATTGAACCTGAAATCAAGTCGACAGTCGAATCACAGCACCGCTCTGCGCGAAATAACTTTGAATCGGACCTGGCGCTCGAGTTCCTCCGCGTGGTGGAAGAGGCAGCTATCGCGTCCGCCAAGACCATGGGCCAGGGCGATCGCCAGCGCGCCGACCAGACGGCAACCGAGGCTATGCGTCAGGTGATGGACTCGGTTCCGATGGACGCCACGATCGTCATTGGCGAGGGAGAACGCGACGAGGCTCCGATGCTCTACATCGGAGAGAAGGTTGGCAAGCATGACGGCGGCGAATATCCCGAGGTGGATATTGCCGTGGATCCGCTGGAGGGCACCAACCTTTGTGCCAACGGACTGCCGGGGGCCATTACCGTACTGGCGGCATCGGAGCGTGGCGGACTATTGCACGCGCCGGATTGCTACATGGAGAAGATGGTCGTTGGTCCCTCGTGCAAAGGCATGGTAGACCTCGAAGCGCCCGTGGGTCATAACCTGGCGGTGATAGCCAAGGTCTTGGACCGCAGAGTGGAAGACCTGGTGATCGTGATTCTCGACCGCCCTCGTCACGAACGGTTAATTGCCGACGTGAGAAAAGCAGGCGCGCGCATTCGGCTGATCTCCGATGGCGATCTATCGCCGGGGGTGGCAGCAGCCATGCTGGGGTCTGGCGTGCATGCTGTAATGGGCGCCGGTGGCGCGCCCGAGGGGGTGATCACTGCAGCCGCCATTCGCTGTCTCAATGGCTACATGGTCGGCCGCCTGACGGGGTACACGCCGGAGCAAGCGGAGCGTATGCCTGATATGGGAATTAAGGACCCCAAGCGCATCTACACCGCCGACGAACTGGCTCCGGGGAGGAATATTCTGTTTGCGGCTACCGGCGTCACCGACGGTCCGCTATTGAAGGGCGTGCGTTTCTTCGGCGACGGGGTACGCACGACATCGTTGGTTATGAAGCTGCAGAACGGCAAGGTGCGTTTTATCGAGAGCATTCACGTCAACAAGAGTCCGGACGCGAAGGTGCGCATTCCGTAAAATCGGTGCGAACCATGTTGTAGAGGTCAGAGGCTTCCGCGCGGAGGGCGGACGGGGGATAACTCCACATTCTTCAGGATTCCTACCCATGGTTGACTTGGGGCGCGAGGGCCTTCTCTTCCGGTTCCGTCGATGACGGAAGGCCTCATTTTTCATTTCCACCTCCGCCCACAGGAGTACACTACGGCTAGAGCACACAGTGAAGCTGGAATCGTTCCCCAAACGAGGCAGTCATGAACGTTCATTTCAGCTACAAGATTTCCAAGACATCCGACCTCGAAAAGCAAGTCAGACATCAACTGGAAAAGCTGAACCGGTACCTGCAGGTATTTCGGCCGGAGCTGGTGCATGTGAAAGGCTTCGTGGAAGACAGTTCGGCGCGAGAGGGATACGTGGTATCGCTCAACCTGCGCTTGCCTTCTGGCCAGATGGCTGCGGAGGGGAAGAGTCCGGTCGCGGCGACTGCCGTCAAAGCAACCTTCGATGCGCTGATCGAGCAGGTAAAACAACACAAGCAGTTGCTGCGCAGCAAACACAAGTGGGTGCGTCATCGCAACGCCGATCGGCGGGCGGCCGAAATTGCGTCGTTCGAAAACACCATTGCCGTCGTGCGACCCGACACGGTGTCACCCGTTGACATCGCCAGCTACATCGACGTCAACCTGCCGCGACTGGAGCGGTTCGTCGAACGCCAAATCGCCTATCGGGAGAGCCTGGGTGAGCTGCCGCCCGACCAAGTGGCGCCGGCAGACGTGGTTGCCGAAGCCATCGCCACCGCGCTCAGCGACGAACTGGAAAAGCCCGAGCGGATGAAAATCGAGCCCTGGCTCTATCACCTCAGCAGCGAGGCCATCGGTCGCGTGGCGGACGGCGATCGCGACTCGGGCAGCGTTTCGCTCGAAGGCCGCCACGGGGTGCAGAATGTCCTGGCCAGCGATGAAGCCAGGCTGCAGTTCCACCAACCCGACGACCGGCTGCTGGAGGAGGACACGATTGCCGACGGAAATGCAGGAAATCCCGAAGAACTAGCCTCGCGCCAGGAGCTGATCGCGCTGGTGCAGTTGGCGCTTCGTCATGCCAATCGTTCCGACCGGGAGGTTTTTATCCTGCACGCGGTCGAGGGCTTTACCCAGGAAGAGATCGCCACCATCACCAACCACACGCTGGAAGAGGTACGCGTGTCCGTCCGTAAGGCACGCCAGCACCTGCAACGCGCCTTGCCCATGAAGGAGCTTTTCAAGAAGCAGCGCGTGGAGTATACAGGGAGCACCTGAGGCCGTCCCAAGGTGTTCCTGGTGCCTTTCCTTTATCAATAGATCTGGAGAAGCGGAATGATCACACGAGATGACATCCGGGAGCTGGCTAATTTCCATTCGCCGGATGGTTGTGCCGTTACCTTTTACTATCAGCCCACGACACCGCCCAACCGTTCGCACCGCGACGAGACCATCCTGGTCAAGGATCTGGTAAACAATGCCCTCCGCGAGGCGGAAAAGAAAGGCAGCAAGCACAAAGCCGCGCGCGGCGACTTGCAGCATATCCTGGAAATGACGAATGTGCTACGGAACACCGGCGGCAAAGCCAAGGCGATCTTTGCCTGCATCGGGCAAAACTACTGGCGGGAATTCGATCTGCCCGCCAAGCTGCCCAAAAGCAATGTCTTTCTCAATCAGCGCTTTCACTTAAAGCCGATGGCCGCCATTTTCGATGGCATGCAACATGCCTGTGTTGCCCTGGTTGATCGTAGCAAGGCACGGGTGTTCGAGATCTCTGACGGCACAATCGTTGAAAAACTGGATTTCGTCAACGAACTTACGCGCCGCGGCCGGAGTGACGGGTGGGGCGGATATGATGCTGGTCACGTCGAGCGGCGCGTCATGAACGAGACCATGCAGCACTTCAAGTTCGTCTCCGATGCTATCGGCGGTCACTTCGAGCGGGGCGAAGCCGAGAAACTGTTGATCGGCTGTCACGACGATATCTGGTCGGAATTCGAGCCGCATCTGCACACCTACGTACGACAGCGGCTGGTCGGACACTTTCGCATCGACGCCAAGACGGCGAGTCCCGAGCAGGTGAAGCAGATTGCCCTGGAACAGTTGCAACGTCATGATGACGGGCGCAAACAAGCCATGATCACCGAGGTGATTGGCGAGGCCCACCGCAACGGGCGGGGTGCGCTTGGACTGCGCCGGGTGCTGCGCTCCATGGAAGCGGGCGAGGTACAGACCCTGATGATCGCTTCGAGCTTTAGCGCACCGGGAGTAAAGTGCTATCACTGTGGCCACATGGAACTGCACGCGTCCGCCGATTGTGTCATGTGCGGAAAGCCCAATACCAGGCTGGAAGACCTGGGCGATGCCCTGGTTGGATTTGCCATTCGCCAAGGTCTGGAGCTGGTATACATCGGGGACGACGAGCAGTTCGACAGGATCGGACGGATCGCGGCGCTACTCCGCTTCCGTGCCGACCAAAGCACGCCGGCCAAGGTTGCGGTATAGGAGGAGTGGAAGCCTCCCCACGCAAGACGATAGGCAGCCAACAATTGCCTTTCTTGGCAAAGGCAGGGTTCGCCTGGGCCGCCTGCCTTGGGGTGGCGCTCTTCCCTTAGGCGGCGCCAACCAGGGAGCGGGGTACTTCCTGTCCCTCCCAGGAAGAAGACGCCAATTGGAGAACCCAGGGGCGCACCCGGATGGCAAGATGGAATCAACCAGGCTGCGTCGCCGGCCAAGGTCCGTCGTATCGGCCGCTAACGGCGGTATCGTTTCGCGCGTCCATCACCCGATGCGATTCACGCTGGCTTTTTTCTTGCTCTCGACTCTCTTCGCCCAGGCGCCAAAATCTCTACCCACCGAGGATGCCGTCCGCATCAGCGAGTTTTATCGACTTGCTGAGCAAACCCAAGACAAGGTGTGGCCTGCCTGGAGCAAGGCGCCTGCTCCATTAGTGCTGGTCACCGGCGACACCGAATACCTGACGCACCTTGCCAACCCTCCCAAGGATTTTCAAAAGGTGGGCGATGATGTCTATGCACGTCCGCGTCAGTTCCCCATCAACATGCAGGCGACTTTTCCAGCTTTGGGCTTCCCGCCGGTGATAGTGATCGGCGAGCCAACAAACACTTCCAGTCAGACCAGTACGCCCTGGCTTATCGTCCTCATGCATGAGCACTTTCATCAATTGCAGTGGGCGCAACCCGGATATCTGCAGGCGGTGAACGATCTGGGACTCGGCAAAGGCGACGCCACCGGCATGTGGATGTTGAACTATCCATTTCCCTATGACAACCCCGACGTGGCAGAGTCGTTCGGGCGGCTTCGTGATTCTTTGCTGGCGACCCTGAATGAAGTGGAACAAAAAAAATTTGAACAGCTCAGCAAGCAATACCTGAAGGACCGCAAGGAGTTCCTGGCCCAATTCTTGCCCGGCGATCACAAGTACTTCAGCTTTCAACTTTGGCAGGAAGGCGTCGCTCGCTACGTGCAGATTAAGGCTGCCCAGGCTGCAGGTGACTATCAGCCTTCTGCGGCATTCGCCGCCCTGCCTGACTACACGCGGTTCGACACCTATTCGGTGGCGGCCCGATCGCGAACTCTCGATGAACTGAAACACATCGATATCACGCAGTCCAAGCGCGAGGTGTTTTACTCTTTCGGGGCGGCGGAGGCGCTGCTGCTCGACCGCATTAATCCCACGTGGAGAGATGAATATTTCCGCCACTTGCTGACCACCGATCCGCTGTTCCCAAAATAGGATCCGCCCCGCGGCTCATACAATGCGGTTTCGCTTGCCCGGTTGCCGTGGGTGCCGAGGATCGCTCCCTTTTTCTGCCAAAAGCGGGGGATGCGCAACATGCCCGGCCTCGCCGACGCCGTGCTATCCTGCCTCTCGCTTCAATCAGGGAGACACCATGAAACTCACTCGCCGCGATTTTCTTGCCACCACCACCATCGGCTCCGCTTCCCTGGCTCTCGATTTACGGGCCGCGCAACCGGCGCCGGGATACAAGCCTCCGGTGCCCGGAGCGAAGCCGAAAGCGCCAGTCATCATCAGCGCGGCCAATGGATACAACTATCTCGACCGCGGTTATGCGGTGCTGACGAGCGGCGGCGACACGCTCGATGCTGTAATGCAGGTCATCACCGGCCCGGAAGATGATCCCAACGACGACAGCGTGGGACTGGGGGGTCTTCCCAACGAAGACTGCGTTGTTGAACTCGACGCATGCTGCATGCACGGTCCAACACGCATGGCCGGCTCAGTTGCCGGCGTACATGACATCAAGAATGTCTCGCTGTTGTCGAAGGCGGTGATGGAGCACACCGGCCACGTGATGCTGGTGGGTGAGGGCGCAACGAAGTTTGGCCTGCTGATGGGATTCCCCAAAGAGAACCTGCTTACCGAGCGCTCGCGTAAGACCTGGCAAATGTGGCGCGAAAGCATGTCTACCGATGACTGGTGGGGGCCAGGGCTAGCGAGTCCCGACTTCAAGTTCCCTGGTACCGGTGGCGAAACCACAGAGCTCGGAGCAGTGATGGAGAGGATGGAGAAGCTGGCCGCGAGAATCGGCATCGAGCCGGAATTTCGCATGGCCGCCATCGAGCGGGTGCTGAAGCCTCCGACCGGCACGATCAATTGCTCGTCGGTTAACGCAAACGGGGAGATGTCGGGCGCCACCACTACCAGCGGGCTGGCGTGGAAGATCGCAGGACGGGCGGGCGACTCGCCCATTATCGGGGCAGGATGCTTCTGCGATCAGGATGTGGGTTCGGCCGGGGCAACCGGCAACGGCGAGGAGAACATTAAGATCTGTGGCGCCCATACGATTGTGGAGAACATGCGGCACGGGATGTCGCCGCAGGAAGCCGGGCTCGACGCCCTGAAACGGATTGTCCGCAATTACAACGGCGACCTGCAAAAACTACAGTATGTCGACATGAGCTACTACATCCTGCGCAATGATGGAACCTATGCGGGCGTGTCGTTGTGGTCGGGCTCGAAGGAGCACCCGCGGCGGTTCGCAGTGCATGACGAAAAAGGCAAGCGATACGAAAACGCGGTGGCGCTTATGCAAGGCAGCTCGCTGGGATGGCCTCCAATGCCGGGTGGGAGGCGGCTCAGTCCGGAGCAGAAGAAGTAGCCGCTAGACCGCTACCGTAACCGTAGTCTCGGTCCGGATGACAGGCCGGTAGAGCGTGTCGCGCTCAAAGGGTACGCGCCCTGCCTCGGTGATGAGGCGGATCAAGTCCTGCCGGCTCAAGCCCTGTGGCGTGGTCGCGCCTGCGTCGTGGTAGATCTTCTCCTCCACTACGGTGCCGTCAATATCGTCGGCACCAAAGCGCAGCGAAATCTGCGCGATCTTCGGCGTCATCATCTGCCAATACGACTTGATGTGGGGAAAGCTGTCGAGCACTAGCCTTGACACCGCGATCTGCTTCAGGTCGAGCATGCCGGTTGTTCCCGCTAAGTGCTGCAGCGGTGTGTTCTCGGGATGGAATGCAAGCGGAATAAACGTCTGAAAGCCGTGGGTGGCGTCCTGCAACGCGCGCAATTTGAGCAGGTGATCGACACGGTCCTCATCCTGCTCGATGTGACCGTAGAGCATAGTGGCGTTCGATTTTAAGCCGACTTCATGCGCCGTGCGTGCGATGGTCAGCCAATCGTCGCCATCGATCTTGTGGTCGCAGATAATGTGCCGCACGCGATCGGAGAAAATTTCCGCGCCGCCGCCGGGCAGCGAATCGAGACCCGCTTGCTTGAGCTTGAGGAGTACGTCGCGCGGTGTGGTCTTGCCGATGCGCGCGAAGAACGCGATCTCCACCATGGTAAAGGCTTTGAGGTGAACCTGGGAAAAGCGTTCCTTCAATCCGGAAATGAGATCGAGATAATACTGAAACGGAAGATCGGCGTGCAGGCCGCCGACGATATGAAACTCCGTGACCGCTTCCGTATAGCCGGATGCTGCGGTGTTCCAGACTTCTTCCAGCGCCATGGTATAGGCGCCAGGCGACTCCTTTTTGCGCCCGAAGGCGCACAGGCGGCATGCCGCTACGCAGACGTTGGTGTAATTAATGTGCCGGTTGACATTGAAGTAAGCGATGTTACCGTGCATCCGCTCGCGCACGTGATTAGCCAGCCAACCCAGCGCCAGGATGTCGGGCGAGCGGTAGAGCGCCAGGGCGTCATCCTCGGTAAGCCGCTCCTGCGCCATCACCTTATCGGCGATGGGTTTCAGCCGCGGATCATCAGTCCGAAAGGAACACTTCGCCTTGCTGGCAGTCTCCTGCGCTTCGATCGCCATCGCTCTCATGATAACCCACCCGGGGCGAAAATCACGGGCGGCGGTGATGATATGGAAACAGGCCCGGGAAGATGCCAACCGCTAGTTGAGAGCACCAGGCGCTTGGGGAAAAGACCCTAAGCCGGTACCACTCGGGAACCGAAACTTGCTGGGGGATCTCAAAAATTTCCGGGGCTGAAATCATGTCCCTTTTGAAGCTCGGCTGACAAATGCCTTCACCAGCTGTTCAGCCGAACCCCTGGGAACAGGAAAAACAATGGCTTTAGCGGCCGCGGTTACCTCCACGACCCAGCCCGGGCAATAAAACAGACGACAAGTCCTACGGCGCTTGATGCGCTAGCGCGCCAACATCAAGTCTGCTGCGACAAAGAGCAGGAACCCCATGGAGATCAATCCGTTCATGGTGAAGAAGGCGGCGTTCACCCGGCTAAGGTCGTCGTCCTTTACCAGCGAGTGCTCGTAGATGAGCAGCACCGCAACCATGACCACTCCCACCATGGCAATCCTGCCCAAGCCAAACGCCGTCACCATCCACACCAGCAACAGAATGGTGACTAGGTGAAACACGCGCGCGATGATAAGCGAGTTACCGATCCCGAACGCCTTGGGTACAGAATAAACGCTGGCGCCGCGGTCGAACTCGTAATCCTGACAGCTATAAAGGATGTCGAAGCCAGCGCCCCAGAACAGCACCGCACCCGTCAGCAGCAAAACGCGGGGATCGAAGGATCCGCACACCGCAATCCATGCGGCCGCCGGTGCAATACCCATGGCGACGCCCAAGGCCAGGTGGGCCCAAGGAGTGAAGCGTTTCGTGAACGAATAGAAGAAGACGATCGCCAGCGCCAGGGGCGAGAGATAGAATGCCAGCGGGTTCAATTGCCACGCGGCAAAGACCAAAATTGCCGAGGTGACAAGCACAAAGCCGAGCACAAATCGCTTCGACAATTTACCTGCGGGCAGCGCTCGAATCTTGGTGCGCGGATTTTCGGCGTCCATGTCGGCATCAACCAGGCGGTTGAATGCCATCGCAGTTGACCGCGCCGCGACCAGTGCGACGACGATCCAGATGGAGGTATGCAGGTTGGGAATGCCGCGCGCCGCGAGTACAGCTCCCGTCAGTCCAAATGGGAGCGTCAGCACGGAGTGCTCCCACTTGATCATCTCCAGGGTGGTAGCAAGGTTGCGGAGGACGGCCACGATTCGATTTTAACGTGCCGTCGTAACAGTATTGCAGTAAATTCGCCGCCTGCAATCGAGCTGCAGGGCGCTGGCGAGGCTCGTCGTATCGCCGGCGCAAGCCGGGGCAAAAAGCTCGACCCGGCCGGGTTGGCGGTCACCTCTTCACCCGCTGCCTTGCGCCAGCGGATGCCGTGCCCATTGCCGTTCCCAGGCAGGAAGGGTCACCGTTTCTGTTACCAGCGCGGGTTTCAGCGCCCAACACACGATGCGGGTGCCGAACGGCAGGTTGATGTAGTGCATCATGTGTCGCTCGCCTGCGAGCACCACCGCCATGGCAGCGTTGGCTGCGCGCGACGGTGAAGGCCGCAACCGGGGAGCGGCTGACTTATGAAGGATGTTCATCGCCATGCGGCCCACCACCAGCGGTAAAAATGCGCTGGCTACGAAATAGGACGCCCGCTGCACGTGAAATCCGCAGGTATTCAGCTTGCGGCGCAACTCGCTGATGGTGTACCGGCACTGATGGCCGCGCGACTCGTCCTCATCGCCCCACAAGAACGGATACGCCGGAACCGTCAGGCACAAAAGCCCTCCATCTTTCAGAACACGGCGCAGCTCACGCAGTGCGACGACATCATCCGACGCCGACTGCAAGACGTCGCCGGCGACAACCGCTTCAAACGAGTTGGAGGCCAGCGAAAGCTCCTCGATGCGGGAACAAACCAGGTTGGTGTCGCCCTCGATCTGGCGAAACGCCAGCCCCTTGAGCGAATTCTGCAAGTTGCAAACGTGGTATAGCGCGGGATCATCAAATTTCAGCTGCGCAGTGCAGCCCAGATCCAGCACACGGGCTGCCCGCTTGCGGCGCACGACCTGCATGGCTGCCTCGCGCAACAGCGTGCGGCGGGTGGTGTACCACCAGGATTGGCTCTCGCGGCGAAGCTCCGCGAATTCGGAGTGGGGGTCCATTACGGGCCTTTCCTAAGAATTGTACGAGATGGCCCCAGCTTCAGGACGGTTATTTACGGGCAGGACCGGAATGGGCTTGCAGCGCGGCCCGGAAATATTCCAGCGACAACTGCAAGCCGGTGTGCAAGTCGATTTTTGGCTCCCAGTGCAGCAGGGTTCGCGCCTTGCTGATGTCGGGACAGCGCTGCTTGGGGTCGTCCTGCGGAAGCGGTTCGAAGCGAACCGAGCTCCTCGATCCTGTCACCTGCAATACCAGTTTCGCACACTCCAGCACCGTGAATTCCGCTGGATTGCCGAGGTTGACAGGCAGCGACTCCTGCACTCGCGAAAGAGCCAGAATGCCTTCAATCTCGTCGCTTACATAGCAAAAGCTGCGGGTCTGTAGACCATCGCCGTAGACGGTGAGCGGGTCCTCGCGCAGCGCCTGCTTCAGGAAATTCGAGATCACCCGCCCATCGCTGATTTGCAGCCGTGGCCCGTAGGTGTTAAAGATACGCACGATGCGTGTATCCACGTGGGCATAGCGGTGAAAGGCCATGGTCGCGGCCTCAGCAAACCGCTTCGATTCGTCATAGACGGAGCGCGGGCCGATGGGATTCACGTGCCCCCAATAGCTTTCCTTTTGCGGATGCTCCAGCGGGTCGCCATAGCATTCCGACGTCGAAGCCAGCAGAAACTTCGAGTTGTGCTTCTTCGCCAGCTCCAGGCAGTTGATGGTTCCTGCTGAACCAACCTGCAGAGTCTCGATGCCGTGCTCAAGATAATCAGCCGGACTTGCCGGCGAAGCAAAATGGAAAAGGTAGTCGATCTTGCCGGGATCGAACGGAAGGCAAACGTTCTGCTCGCGAAATTCAAACCGCGATTCGTGTGCCAGGTGAGCGAGGTTCTCGGCGCGCCCTGTCAGCAGGTTATCGGCGCATACGACGGAGTGCCCGTCGGCCAGAAGGGCGTCGCACAAATGGGAGCCCAGAAAGCCTGCTCCACCCGTAACCAAGACACGCATACCGCCCTCCCTGTTCGCTCGGGCCGGCCTCGTGAAAGGGTAACGAGGGCGCAGCTTCCGACGTGCCGATTCCGGGTTCGATCCACTGCGGGCCTTCGCCCCGGCGACAGATCGTATTTCGCTCACCCGGCACTTGGGAAACAGACTCTAGGAGTTTACTCCTCTGTTTGTTCGCAGGATGGAACCGCGTAATCGGACGGAGGGCTATTTTCTATAATCAAGCGTTCCACCCCGATAGCACCTTATGGCAGACCGCCAGACCAATCTCCTCATCATCGGCGCCGGCATTGTCGGCCTGGCGACGGCACTGGAATACACGCTTCGCTTCCCCGGCAACCGCCTGCTCATCGTGGAAAAAGAGGACCGCATCGCTGCCCACCAGACTGGGCACAACAGCGGCGTCATCCATTCCGGTATTTACTACCGCACCGGTTCGCTGAAGGCACGGAATTGCGTGGCCGGATGCGCCTCAATGAAACGCTTCTGCCAGGAGCACGCCATCGCTTACGAGGAGTGCGGCAAGCTGGTGCTCGTGACTGCGGCGGATGACGTTCCGCGCTTACAACAGCTGCACGAGCGAGGCGTGGCCAACGGGGTGGAGGGTCTGCGCTTGCTCGATCGCGACGAGCTCCGCGAGATGGAGCCCCATGCCGATGGCATGTGCGCCTTGCATGTTCCCTCCACCGGCATCGTTGACTACTCCGAGGTGGCAAAGAAGTATGCCCAGTTGATGGAACTTGCCGGCGGGGAGATTGTGTTGCGTGCGAAAGTCGTAGGCCTGCGCGACGATGGCAACGCTAACATCGTTGAGACGACCGCGGGAACGTTTCGCGCCGGCTACGTCATCAACTGTGCGGGCCTTTATAGTGACGCCATTACCCGGATGGCCGGTTGCCAAACCGACCTTGCGATCATCCCGTTCCGCGGCAAGTACTACGAAGTCAAGCGCGAACGCCGCTATCTAGTGCGAAATCCGATCTATCCGGTACCCGATCCGCGTTTTCCGTTTCTCGGTGTCCACTTCACGCGACACGTTAACGGCAGCGTGGAAGCCGGGCCGAACGCGGTGCTTGCCTTAGGCCGCGAAGGCTACAGCGGAAGCGGCGTTGATCTCACCGAAGCCGTCGAAATGCTGCGGTTTCCGGGATTCTGGAAGATGGCTCGCAAGTACTGGAAGATGGGAACGGCAGAACAGTATCGTGCATGGATGAAGCTTGCCTTCACCCGGGCACTGCAGCAGATGATTCCGGAGCTGACGGAAGATGATCTCGTTCCGGGCGGCTCAGGCGTGCGGGCGCAAGCGGTGGACCGCGAGGGTAACCTGGTGGACGACTTCCGCTTCGCGCACAGCCGTCGCATGGTTCACGTGTGCAATGTACCTTCGCCCGCGGCAACAGCATCGCTGGAGATCGGCCGCGAGGTGGTGGATATGCTGGCCAGCCTGTTTTGAGCCACAAGACGAACCTGACGACTTTGACGCCGGCGCGCGAGTATGCGGGCGCGGGCGAAGGGTAGACGCTACCATTCGACCACTGTGGTTGTGCTGTTCCTGCTCATTTTGCTGCCAGCGGCTTGGCATCGTTCTTGTATACTACCCCGCCCTTCATCACGAACCGGACGCGGCGCACTGCGGTGATGTCTTTCAGCGGGTCGCCATCAATGGCAATGATATCGGATTGCATTCCGGGCGCGATCGAGCCGATCTGGTCGCTCAAACCCATGGCTTCGGCCGCGAGCGAGTTGGCGGAGACCATGGCTGTCATCGGATCGACCCCGGCATATCGCACGCGGTCGATAAGCTCCTCGGCATTGCGTCCGTGCGCGCCTGCCACGGCGTCAGAACCAAAAATAATCTTCAATCCCGGCGTCCCGTAGGCGCGCTTCATGAAGTCGCGGTACATCGGAATCAGGGCTTCCATGGTCGCAAAGCCCTCCAAGGTTTCCGGGTATCCGGGCGTGCCAACAAACCTCTCTCTGTTCTGCAGGTAGTTCTCCCACACGAGCCCGGCCTGCGGATCAAGGTAAGTTCCCTTCTCCGCCATCAGCTTCAGGTCGCCATCCGTAGCCTGCACGCCATGTTCGATCTCTGTACATCCCGCCTGTATCGCCGCCCGCACTGCATGTTGATAGGCATGGACGAGCGTACGCAGTCCTTGCTTTTTCGCCTCATCACAGGCGGCATCGAGTTGCTGCTGCGACAGCAACAGATCAGGCTTGGCAACGCTGTAGTTGGCGAAAATTTTGATGAGGTTGGCACCGGCTTCCTTCTGCCTGCGTACGTAAGCGCGGATCTCGTCCGGCGTGCCGCTCTTCTCGCCCTGTCCTATTAGCGGCGCGGCGGAGGTCAGAATTCGCGGACCGGGAAACTCACCCTTGGCGATGGCATCTCGTAATGGAACATCGGCGGCGGAACCCACGCTTTGCACCGTGGTGAAGCCCGCCATCAGAGTTATCCAGGCATTCGAGGCCACCTGGTAGGCAACCTCTGCTGGAGTACCTCCCGAACTTCCACTCTTCCCATCCTTGCCGAAACTCCAGGCGATATGCACGTGCGAGTCGATCCAGCCCGGCAGTACCGTCAGGCCGCGCAGGTCGTAATCTACCGGCGCACGAGTGGCATCGACGGCAACGACTTTCGAGCCCTCGACAACAATATGCGTATCGTGCAGCACATGCCCTTTGCCGTCGAGCAGTGTGCTCGCGGCAATCACGATCTGCTTGCTTCGAGTAGTCTCGGGAGAGGCCGGTTCTTCCATGGCACTGGCGAACAGAATACTAAGGATCCAGGGAACAATCGTCGCGAGCCCCATGCCGGGGAGAATTACCGCACCACGCCTTCCAGCGGAGAGCTGGCAGTGGCGTAGAGTCTCCTTGCCATGCGTCCGGCAAGGTACGCTTGACGCCCAGCGACCACTGCGTGCCTCATTGCTTCGGCCATCAGCACCGGGTCCTGGGCGCCGGCGATACCGGTGTTCATCAGCACGCCATCCATGCCCAGTTCCATGGCGATGGTCGCATCCGACGCCGTACCCACGCCGGCGTCAACAATCAATGGCACGTCGGTGATGATCTCGCGCAGAATGCGCATGCCGGGCTGGTTCTGAATGCCGAGACCGCTGCCGATGGGTGCTCCCAGGGGCATGACAGCGCTCGCCCCGGCATCGATCAGGCGCTTGGCAACCACAATGTCATCAGAGGTATAGGGTAAAACTGTAAAGCCTTCCTTTACCAGCACGCGGGTCGCTTCAATGGTCGCGGCCACGTCGGGAAACAGCGTCTGCTGGTCGCCGATGACTTCGATCTTCACCCAGTCCGACAGCCCCACCTCGCGCCCGAGGCGCGCGGTGCGGATAGCCTCATCGGCGGTGTAGCAGCCTGCCGTATTGGGAAGCAAGAAGTACTTCTGGGGATCGATGAAATCGAGCAGCGATTCTTTGTTGCGGTCGAGGTTAACGCGGCGCACGGCAACGGTAACCATCTCCGCGCCCGAAGCTTCGATGGCGCGAGCGGTCTCTTGACCTGACTTGTACTTGCCTGTCCCTACGATGAGCCGCGAACGGAACTGGCGGCCTGCAATGATCAAGGAATCCATGGGGTTATTGTAGTCAACAATTATCTGCTAAAGCCGATAGCTTGTGCTTTGAAACCTGATCCGAGATGAACACCTGCAGGCTCATGGTTCCTGCCACGGCTATCCCAGCAAAGGGCTGGCCGGTTGACAACGGCCCTGCCGCCATAAGCGGCAGTGATTCACAAGAATGTTAATCGAGGTGGTTTCTCATGAGCAAGGACGTTGAAACCGACGGCTGAAAGCCGGTGGTGCCAGACCGGATAGGTGGAACATGCTCGCAAGGAGCTTTTTCACGACTGGTATGTGCTGTATGCTCGTTGGGCTTCGTCCCTGGCCGCACATTCGTTTCTGGAGAAGCCAATGACCACAATCTTCGCCGTGGTGGTCTTTGCTGTTCCGTGCCGCTGATTTGCCGCTGACAGCAAGCTGGACGCAGGTGCCTGTCACCGGGTCGGCGTCAGATGGCCACTGGAGGGCAAGGTGCTCGATACCGATTACAGTGCGGCGAGCACTGTGGCCGGCGTAAGCACCTGCGCGTGGTCACCCGACCATGTCTTCATGCTCTGCGATCAGGCGCTCATGGTGGACAGTAAGCCTGAACGCGACCTTTCGGTTTTCGTTTACGATTCGGCCAACGCCAGCTTTCAGTTCTTGCCTGTCAGCAAGCGGCGAGCAGCCATACACGACGGACCAGTCATTTCGGCCGATGGCAACCACTGGGAGTGACAAAGCAGGTTCGAGATCAAGGGCAAGACAGTACAATTTCATACCATCAATGAGTTCCGCACTCCTGACTACGTTGAATGGTGGTCGGAGTAGTCGACCGATGCAGCAGCACTGGACAAGAATGGGTACGGGATCCGGGAAGCGGGAGAAGTGATTGCCTGGCCGACGAGCATGGCGCGAAAACCGCTTGGACTGGTTCCGGTGATGGAACGGAACGTGCGAGTAAAGTGGCTCTGGTCGGCAAAACCCAACTCGCAGCTGATGTCAGCCAGCGACCATGTCGGGTCGAGCATGCGCTCGCAAGCCTGGCGGATACGCAGCCGATGAACATATTCCCCGACGCCCTTGCCGGTGAAACGCCGGAATACCCGCGACAAGTGCACCGGATGCACCCCCGCCTCGCGCGACAGCTCGTCAATCGTGATGCGGTTGCGGAACTCGACATTTAGTTTTTCCTTGATTCGCCGCAACCAGAACGGTGCTGAGGTACATCGTTCAGGCTGGCAGGCCACGCAACCGAGCAACTCCGACACCAGGCTTTCCACGTGCAGATCATGTACCTCGAGTGGCGCGCCCGTCTCGAAATAAAGCTTCATCGCAAGCCAAAGCAGCTGGCCACCCTCAAAGTCATAGGCGACGTCGAGAACACCCGAACAATCTTTCAGACTATCCTGCCAGCCGCGTTCGACTTCAATTCCGAACATGCGGGCGCCGCGTGGGCCAACTTCGTCCTGATGGGGCACCGTCGCCGGTCGAAAGGAGAACGTAAAGGGCCGGAACTGCACATCGCGATGGCAATATTTCTCCGCATAGTCGCCGCCAAAAAACAGGCAGAAAAACGGCAGTTGATGCGAGTGGGCAGGAAGCTTACGGGCCTGGGAGTGCCTTAACTCGGTGAAGATGGCGCCGCCGACCGACTGCTTACGCAGCACGCTGCCATAAAAGTTCCCACCCGCAAGCTGCGGATCGCCATTGGCCGATTTGGTCGACGCCGCCATGAGGCTTCCTCACATGAGGTTGACTTTGTTCAAGACGCCTGCAGCTGATTGGCTTAGACTCTTCCCATGTCGGATGGAAAGCCCGGCAGGGAGAAAAATTATCATGATGCGAATTCTGATCCGAGCGGCCCTGACCTTTGGCCTGGTGTTGGAAACCGGTTTACCAGTCATCCTTGCGCAAGGACCAACCGCCCAATCCGATACCCCTCGTTTTACGCAAGACGGGAAGCTTGAGTTCCCAGGCAATTACCGTGAGTGGATTTATTTGAGCAGTGGACTGAACATGAGCTATGCTCCCCGCGTCGCCGGCATGGCGGGTCACGATATGTTCGACAACGTGTTCGTCAATCCGTCGGCCTTCAAGGCTTTTCTCGAGACCGGCACCTGGCCGGAACAGACGATGCTGGTGCTCGAGGTGCGAGGCGCCGGAAGCAATGCCTCCATCAACAAATCCGGACATTTTCAGAACGGCGACGTCATGGGGCGCGAGGTGCACATCAAAGACAAGCGCGCACCTGGAGGATGGGCGTTCTACAGCTTCGAAGAGCCTAAACCCTCCACACCCTTTCCTCGCGAGATGGATTGCTACAGTTGCCACGAACAGCATGGCGCCGTGGATACGACATTCGTGCAGTTCTACCCCACGTTGATCAAGGTGGCGGAAGAGAAAGGCACGTTGAGTGCAGGATACAAGAAAGAGGAGGCCAAGAAGTAAAGCCAGGTGCAGGATAAATTCGTGTCAGGTGCAGGTTCCCCACGTCGAGAGGAAGCTCCTGTATTGCCCAAGAAGAATGTCCGCCTGTCCCCGGACTTACGGGGCATTCCCACGGGCGACCGCGTGAAGAGCGAAGCCCCGACACTAAACGAGCACGTTGTTGGGGCTGTTAGGCGGTGCCTGGCAGGGCATCCATTACCTCAATGCCACAGCAATGCCACAGCAAACCTTTTCGACTCAAGACCCACGCCCGAGGAGAGTCATCGGCCTGTGGGTAACCACGAGAAATGAGCCGGCCGGCTGCTTCTTCAAATGGCTGGCCGGGGATTGATCGTACCGGCAGGAGAGTAGCCCAATGCCCCCGGAACCTGTGAAATGCTAGCTGCTAGCCGTTAGCAGCTTCACCAGCCTAAAGAACCTCTGCGCTCTCTTCACGTCTTTTTCTATTTGCTGCCGCAGCGCGTCCACTGACTCGAACTTGCGCTCCTCGCGAAGGCGCTTCAAAAAGAACAGTTCGACTTCGGTTGGCGCCGGCAGTTCCATCGGCTGGAAATTCAGCAGGTGGCTTTCGATGGCAAAGGAATCGGCCCCGAAGGTCGGACGCACGCCCACATTGGTCACCGCGTCAAAGCATTCTGTGTTAATTCGCACGCGCGTGATGTATACGCCATTGGCCGGAACCAGCTCGTCGTAGCCCGCGAGGTTCACCGTGGGGACGGTATAGCGGGTGCCGTAGCCTCGTCCTCGTACCGGGTTCGACAGTATGCTGAATGGGCGGCCCAGGAGAGCTCGCGCCCGCTCCACTCGTCCGGCAGCAATGAGGCTTCGAATTTCGCCGCTCGACACATGGTGTCCGCGCAAGAGCTGCTCCGGGTAGGTTTGCACATCGAAGCCCATCTCCCGCCCGAATTCGGCGAGCATATCGACGTTTCCCTGCGCCTTGTGACCAAAATGAAAGTTGTAGCCTTCGTGCACTTCCCGGGCGTGAAGCGCTTCCACCAGCACCTGGCGGGCGAAGTCGTGCGCCGACATCAGCGACAGGTCGCGGGTGAACGGCAGCACCAGAACCGCATCCACGCCCGTCTGCTCCAGGAGTCGCAATTTGACTGCGATCGGGCTGAGCAGCTTGGGAAAGCGGTCGGGACGAAGAATACGCAGCGGATGCGGATCAAAGGTGACCACGACCGCTTTACCTCCAATAGCGTGGGCGCGCGCGGCCATGCGCCGCACCACCGCCTGGTGCGCCAGGTGAACCCCGTCGAAGTTCCCCACACTTACCACGGTGGGACCGAGCTCGCCAGGGACTTCATCAAGCTTGCGGAAGACTTGCATCGTTGGTCGGCATCCTAGAGTTCGAATTCGAGCTTGAGCCCGTCGTGGGACAGACGTACGTTTCCCGGCAGAGAAGCGTTCGTCGCTTCATGCGGCAGCTCGTGCGACATGTGGGTAAAAAAGGTGCGCCTAGGTTTAAGGCGCTCGACGATCTTCAGCGAGGCTTCAACCGTGGAGTGCGTAGGGTGAGGATGATGCCGCAGCGCGTCCAGAATTAAAATATCAAGCCCCTGGAGCTGCAACAATGTTTCGTCGGGCACGGAGCTGAAGTCGGTAAGGTAGGCGGCGGAGCCGAAACGATAGGCCTCGATGGGATAATCGCCGTGATTTACCTGCAGAGGAATAAACCTGGCGCCGAAAAGGTCGATGGGACCGTTGATGATGTGGATTTCGACTTGGGCGAGACCCCCATACTTGTAGTCAGCTTCAAAAATATAACGAAACATGGCGCGCAGCCCGCGCGCCGTGTTCTCGGCGGCATACAGCGGGATCTTCCCGCCACCGGTGACCCGTGGAAAGCTCAGGGGGCGGAGGTCGTCGAGGCCAAGGATGTGATCGGCGTGACCATGGGTGTAGAGGACGGCATCGATACGCCGAATGTGCTCGCGTATAGCCTGCTCGCGGAAATCGGGTGAGGTGTCGATAAGCACCGTGTGCCCGTCCCATTGCACCATGATGGAAGGGCGCAAGCGGCGGTCATGTGGATCAGAGGAAGTGCAGACCGCGCAGGTGCATCCGACAGTGGGCACGCCCATCGATGTCCCGCTGCCCAACACGGTAAGGGTGGCCTTCATCAGCTCTCGGCCGGGATGCCGTCCTTGGGCGGATTAGCCAGCAGGTTAGTCACCTCGAGGTATGCCATGCGAAGTTCGTACAACACGTTGCGCAGCGTACTCTCCTCGGTGGGGCTGAGGTTGCCCTTCGTCCTGTCGCTAAGAATCCCCAGAATGTCGATGGTCTGACGCGCGCCAATGAGGTCGAGCACAGGCTTCTCCCCCTGCGGCGCTGCCAGTCCAAGCTGCATCAGGGTGGTCATGTACAGGGAGGCTACAAACTTCTCGAAGCTCATCTCCAGATCACGCGCCTGATCGCCTTTGCCCTGCCGGAATAGCTCCTTGCGGAGGCGCTCATCCACTTGCCTGGTCGAAGCCTCGTAGGCATCGGCGCCGGCTTTCTGTTCGGCCGCTGTTGGCCCCGCGGTGTCGGATGGCGTAGATGTCGGCGATTGAGTGGGCTGCTCGCCCTTTTGCTGGGTGGCGCGCTCTTCGTTGGCGCGTTGCTGAGCTTCAGCGGCTGCACGCTCGCGCTCGGCGGCACGCTCCTCGGCCTCAACCACGTCCTGACGCAATTCGCCGTCGCTGCCGAACAGGCGGCGATCTTTCACGACAAATTCTGACTTCGGTTCCTTTTCTGCCATATCTCTCCGATTAAAACTGGAACGGAATGGATTGCACGGTGGCGTTCTGCTCGTCCACCCCAACGACGGTGCCCTGCGCCCCATACTCGCGGCGCAGATAGCCGAGCGCCAGCGTGCGCTCGCCACTGGGAAACGGCACGCGGGCGGCACTGGTGATCTCGCCGATGGCCTTGTCACCGTGCTTGATCTTGGTGCCCGGTTGCGGCGCTTCGCCATCGATTAGAAATCCGGTGAATGTGCGATGAAGAATGGCGCGGGCGCGAATGCGCTCCACGATCTCCTGTCCGATGTAACAGCCCTTGACGAAGCTGAGCGCATGCTTCTGCTCGGTCTCCTGAGGCAGATCGCGCTGGCTCAGATCAAGCCCGTAGCGCGGAACACCGCGAACGATACGATACCACTCAAGCGCCTGGCTGCCGACCGGCGCCATGCCCGCGGCGCTAAACGCTCGCCACATGGCGTCCGCTTCTTCCCTGGCGAACCAGATTTCGTAGCCATCCATGTTGGGATGGGTGTTGCGCGCGACAGAAATGCCAATGTCCCGCCATACCAGATCGACTACCTCGCCGGGCGCGAGTCGAGTAACCTCGATGCCTGCGTCTCGCAGCCGGATTGCGCCTTGCGGCCCGGTCACTGCAATGGTCGACAGCTTGTCGCTGATGTTCGCTAACTCGACATCATCCATGATGATGTAGTGGTCAAACATTTCGGTGATCACCGGCGCCTGCCCGCGATCGCTAGTCACCAGAAGATGGTCGCCGCGATTGTAGGCGACCAGGTCGGCCACGATGCGCCCCTGAGCCGTCAGCAAAAAGCAATAGACGCCGTGCCCTACGGCCAAGTCGCGAATGTTGTTGGTAACCATGCCATTCAGCCAGCGAACACGATCTTCGCCGCTGAGGACGATCCTGGCCTGCCAACTCACGTCGTACAAAGCACAGCCCTTAAGCAGTGCAAGAAACTCGGCAGTTGGATTACCGAAGGAAACGGCGCTCGGAGCCCCACGGTATTCACCGATGGCTGCGCCGCTGGTCCTCAACTTGTCTTGCAGGGTCACGTTCATATTGAACCTTTGATTATAGCGAGGATCAACCCGAATGAAGTGGTAGGCGGTCAGCGCTGAGCGATGATTCGGTCGTCGCTATCCACAAACACTGTTCCCGGTAAAAGCAATGATTCTGAAACGACCGCCAAGGATGCGGAAATTGGAATAAGGCCTACGGCTACCCGCAAGCGTCACTTCAGCGGTTCCGAAGATAGAAAAAGCAGATTTGCTGCCTTTGGCAGAATCTCGCAGAGTAATTCAGGCCCGGGAAGCTCGGCCGGCATCCGGAAGCGTCTTCGGCGGGCAGAAAGTTCTCTTCGCAGCGGCGACTAAAATCGGCCACAGCCTGCGCCACCCTCCCGGAAGGCTTGGGCGGTGTGCGGGTCGACTCATCTTGTATGCGTTCCCCGGCGGCGCCCACACTTGCCGATTTCTGCCAGATGTTGTCAGCTTTTTGTTATCGTCATTTCCGTGACCACACGCAAGCGCATCGCCGTCGTGCCGGGCGACGGTATTGGCAAAGAGGTCATTCCGTGCGCTCTTGAAGTGCTCCGCGCCTCCAACGCACCGCTCGAGTTCAAGTGGTTCGATTGGGGCGCCGATCGCTACGTGCTTGACGGAACCACGATTCCCTCCGACGGCTTCGAAATGCTGGGGCGCGATTACGACGCCATCTTCGTCGGGGCGCTA
>Ga0306921_10001549_pt1 | contig 22331 bp, 20 predicted proteins | sample sta12Cox44000080_FD_203760 | JGI IMG/M metagenome (GOLD analysis project Ga0306921, IMG submission 203760) | Lab enrichment of tropical soil microbial communities from Luquillo Experimental Forest, Puerto Rico - statoxic.12C.oxic.44.000.080 (v2)... | ecosystem: Environmental > Terrestrial >...
GCCATCAGCTCGATGGCGGCCGCCTGGCGGCTGTCGATGTGCAATGCCGTGATCCCGCATTCCGCCCAGGCACGGTACCGCTGGCGAATACGGTCCGGCGAACCGGCGAGTGCCTGCTCGTCAACGAACTCGTCCGGGACCGCGTCCGCCGCCTCCCGCTTCCGGCCGGCCCGGAACAGCTCTTCGATCCGCGCCGCAGGCTCGGCGTAGCCGAGCTGCTCCATCGCGCGTTTGTGGAAGTTGACGGCCGGGTGCCCCATCCCGCCCACATAGAGCGCGATGGCTGGCTTCATGCTCCGCAGCGCCGCCTTCACGTCCTCGGTGACGATGACCGAGACGACCGCCTCGAACGAGAAGCTGTCCCACGACTTCCCGTTGCCCGCGCGCCGGAAGCCTTCCTCGATGGGCCGCTTGAACCGCGGCATCTGCCGTGGCAAGAAGCGCAGCGGCAGTGCGCCGTCGCAGAGCTCTCCGCACAGGCGCAGCATGCTCTCCGAGCCGCTGCCCAGATAGATGGGAATGTCGTGGGCCGGGCGGATGATCGAATGCAGCGGCTTGCCCAGGCCGGTGGCTCCCGCGCCGTCATAGGGCAGCGAGATTTCCCTGCCGTCGTGTGAAACCGGCCCCTCGCGGCGGAGGATCTTGCGCAGGATCTCGATGTAGTCGCGCACGCGCCAGTACGGCTTTCCCCACAGCTGGCCGTACCAGCCCTCGACGATCTGCGGGCCGGAGACGCCGAGGCCGAGGATCATCCGGCCGCCTCCCGCGAGCCCATCGATCGTCATCGCCTGCATCGCGCACATCGCCGGCGGTCGTCCCGCTACCTGCGCGATCGAGGTGCCCAGCCGGATGCGCGAAGTCTGGGCGGCGATCCAGGCGAGCGGCGTCATCGCGTCTGACCCGTAGGCTTCGGAGGTCCACACCGAGTCGTATCCGAGCTTCTCGGCCAGCTTGACCAGGTCGATCGGGAAGTCGACGCGGGCGCCCGAGTAGCCCAGCATCAGACCGAGCTTCATACCGCCTTTTCCAGGATGTGGATACCGCAGGCCGAGCCGAGCCCGATGACGTGTGCCAGGCCGACCCGCGCTCCGTCGATCTGCCGCTGGCCGCCCTCGCCGCGCAGGTGCTGGCAGATCTCCCATACATTGGCGATCCCGGTGGCGCCGATCGGATGCCCCTTGGACTGCAGGCCGCCCGACACGTTGACCGGCAGCCGGCCGTCGCGCCAGGTCGCACCGCTGTCGAACAGGTCCACCGCGCCGCCCGGTGCGCAAAGCATGAGGTTGTCGTAGTGGATCAGCTCGGCGGTCGCGAAGCAGTCATGCAGCTCGACGAGATCGAGGTCAGCGGGATCGACACCCGCGGCCTCGTAGGCCGCGGCCGCGGCCTGCCTTGTCAGCGTGCTCACGTCGGGCAGGACCTGGCAGGCCTCTTGCCATGGGTCACTGGTCAGCACGGAGGCGGAGACCTTGACCGCGCGCCGTCGCTGCTCCGCTGGCAGGCGGCGAAGCGCGGCGCCGGAGATCAGCACGGCCGCCGCGGCCCCGTCACAGTTCGCCGAGCACATCGGGCGGGTGTTGGGATAGGCGACCATGACATCGTTCATGATCTGGTCAAGGCTCATCCGCTTGGTGTAGGCCGCGAGCGGGTTCAGGGTGGAGTGCGCGTGGTTCTTCTCGCTGATCCGGGCGAACAGCTCGAGCGGCGCGCCCGCGTACGGGTGGTCGTGCAGGTACTGCAGGCCGATCTGGGCGAAGACGCCGGGCATCGTCTCCGTGCCGACCCACCCGTCCATGGGCGCGACGTTCCCGAACCGGCCGGACGGGCGCCAGGGCTCGCCGTCGCCGCGCTGGGTTCCGGTCACCCCGAGCAGGCCAGCGCCGGACAGTTTCTCCACGCCGACCGCCAGGCCGAGGTCTGCCTCGCCGGCCTTGATCGCCATGATCGCGGTCCGCAGCGCGGTGGCGCCGGTGGCGCAAGCATTGGTCACGTTGTAGACAGGGATGCCGGTCTGGCCGATCTGCTTCTGCAACTGCTGGCCGATGCCGGCCGGGCCGCCGGTCACGTTGCCCGCCGCCAGGACCTGGATGTCGTGGATGGATACCCCGCCGTCGGCGAGCGCTCCCAGGGCGGCCTCGGACGCGAGATCGACGAGGTCCTTGTCAGGGTGCTTGCCGAACTTCGTCATGTGGACACCGAGAATCCATACGGTCTCCGGCATTACGCGACTCCCTGGTCGGTGGTGGCGGCTGGCTCGAAGCCGAAGCCGATGGCTTCGACGCCATCGCCGTCAGTGCCCATGCTGAACGTGCGCAGCCGGACCCGCATGCCGAGAGCGAGCGCGTCCGGATCGGGCTTCACGTTGACAAGGTTCGCGCGGACGCTGGTCCCGCCGAGGTCGATCACGCCCGCCACGTAGGGCACCGGCACGCCGGGCGCCGCCACCGACACGATCGTGAACGTGCGCAGGGCACCCTCGCCGGGCAAGACCGCGTCGTCGAAACCAGCCTGGCCGCCGCATGACGCGCAGGCGTTCCTGCGGTCGAAGAACCGGGCACCGCACTGGCGGCACTCGCGGGCGATCAGGCGGGGAGGGTCGCCGAGGGTGAGGTAAGAGACGAGCGGAACCTGGCTAGACATCTATCTCCTCATAATTGAGTATACTTAAATGTACCAGACGGACGGAGAACGCTGTGACGAGCGCCACGGACGGGCCGCTGGCCGGCTTGCGGGTTGTTGAACTGGCCGGGCTCGGGCCGGCGCCCTACTGCGCGATGCTGCTGGCTGACCTGGGCGCCGATGTCGTGCGGGTCGACCGGCCTGGCCAGCCCGAGGATCCGCCCTGGCCGGTTCTCGGCCGGGGCCGGCGGTCAGTGCTGATCGACCTCAAGAACCCATCGGGGCCGCAGGCGCTGCTGGCCTTGATCGAGCGTGCGGACGTGCTGCTCGAGCCGTTCCGGCCCGGCGTGGCCGAGCGCCTCGGCATCGGCCCGGACATATGCCGGCAGCGCAACCCTCGGCTCGTCTACGGGCGGATGACGGGCTGGGGCCAGACCGGCCCGTGGCGCCAGATGGCCGGCCACGACATCGACTACATCGCCGTCACCGGGGCACTGCACGCGATCGGCCGGGCCGGCGGACCGCCCCAGGTTCCGCTGAACCTGCTCGGGGACTTCGCCGGCGGCAGCATGTTCCTGCTGGCCGGGGTGCTCGCCGCGCTGCTCGAGCGCGAGCGGTCCGGCCTGGGGCAGGTCATCGACGCGTCCATCGTCGACGGGACGGCGTCGCTGACCGCGTTCGTGCACGGCGTTCGCGCCGCCGGCATCTGGCGGGACGAGCGCGGGGTGAACCCGCTGGACACCGGCGCGCCATACTACGACGTCTACGAGACCGCGGATGGGCAGTGGATGGCGGTCGGCGCGATCGAGCCGGCGTTCTACGCGGAGCTGATCCGGCTGCTGGAGATCGAGGAGGCGCCGCCTCAGCACGACCAGTCGCGCTGGCCGGAACTGCGCTCCGCGCTGGCGCAGCGGTTCGCGCTGCGCACCAGGGACGAGTGGGTCAGCCTCTTCGAGGCGACCGACGCGTGCGTCGCCCCGGTGCTGTCCTTCGCCGAGGCCGCCGGGCACCCGCAGCTCGCGGACCGGGAAACGCTGGTCACCCGCGATGGCGTGGTCCAGCCGGCGCCCGCGCCCCGGTTCTCGCGGACACCAGGCCGGATCTCCCGCGCCGCTCCGGCGGCTGGCGCACACAGCCGGGAGGTCTTCGAAAGCTGGGGCATCCCGGACGCCGGCGAGTGGCTGCGCCGTGGCGGGCTAGTGGAGCCGCCAAGCCGCTAAGTGGCTTGCAGGCCGGTCCTGACCTCGCCGAAGAGCAGCTCAAGGTGCTCCGCGACCAGCGCGTCCGGCATGCCGCCAATCCGGCACCAGAACAGCAGGTGCCGCACGGGCAGGCCCGCGGTCATCGCGGCCAGCTCGGTGCGGGCCTGCTTGGCGTCGACGATCTTGAAGCCGCGCGCCGCGCCCGTTGCCTGGAACTCGCGACGCAGCTCATCGACCTCGAGTACCCGCGGTGGCCGGCGCTCCCGGCCGTCGGTCATGGCCCGCCGATAGCTGTTCAGGTGGTAGGCCAGGTGCGGCAAGACCTGCTCGAGCGCCCTCTCGGGATCGCGGGCGAGGAGCATGTTGACGACACCGCCGACCCGGCCGGCGCCGAGCAGGCCCGCGTCAGCCCGGCCCTGAAGGTAGTGCGGATACAGCTCCCGGTCCAGGCTGAGCAGGCCAACGCCGAGCGCTCCGGCGCTGCGAGCGCCGCGCGGCCCCTGGTACCCGAGCCAGATCGGGAGGTCGGCTTGGGCCGGCGGCGGCCGCAAGCCGTCGGCGGCGAACAGCGCCTGCAGGCGCCGCACGCACGCCTCGGTCGTCCGGTAGCGCTGGGCTTTGTCCGCCCCGAACGCCTCGAACTCCGAGCGGACATATCCGGCACCGAGCCCGAGCTCTAGACGGCCATCCGACAGGACGTCCACGAGCGCCGCCTCCTCCGCGACGTGCAGCGGGTGGCGAAGCGGTGCCAGCAGCACCGCCGTTCCGATCCGTATTGAACGAGTCCGAACCGCCAGGGCCGCGGCGAGGGCGAGCGGCTGCGACAGGTAGCCGTCCTCGAACCCATGATGCTCGGTCAGCCAGACGGCGTGCGCGCCTCGCCGTTCGGCGTCGACTACCAGGTCGATCGTGTCGCGGTAGAGGTCGGCCCAGGGCGCCGGCCAGCCCGGCGGGTTGCGCATGTCGAGGTAGATGCCCAGCTGCACGATGGGGTTGCCTCACTCTCTGAGCCGCACGTACTCTATTTAAGTATACTTTTTAGGAGTGATGGCGGGACATGAACATGGAGCACCTGGCGGACATCGAGGCGATCAAGCAGCTAAAGGCCCGCTACTTCCGGCTGATGGACACCAAGAACTGGGCTGAATTCGGCGACGTCTTCACCCGTGAGGCGGTACTGGGGGGCGGCGACCAGCAGATTGCCGGGCGGCCCGCCATCGTCGAGTTCATCTCTACGGTGTCGGACGGAGTGCGCTCGGCGCACCAGGGGTTCCTGCCGGAGATCGAGATCGTGGGGGCCGGGCAGGCCAGCGGCATCTGGGCGATGTCTGACTACTTCGAGGTTCGCGGCACCGAGCCGCCGGTCGGATTCCAGGGCTATGGCCACTATGCGGACCGCTACGCACTGGAAGAAGGCACCTGGCGCATCTCGGCCAGCCGGCTGACCAGGATCAAGATCGTCCCGCTGGCGGGAGGGCTGCCCGCGTTCTACCGCGAACGGGTAAAAGAGGAGGCAGGACAGTGATGGCGCGGCTTTCCGCCACCGAACTTCAGGACTTCACCGACGTGGTGGACGGGGTCGCGGCTGCTCAATGGCCGCACGCCCGGGCCGCCGGACAAGATCCGGATTTCTCCGCGCTCCGGGCGCTGTGGGCCACGGCGGTCCGGCAGGGCTGGACGGAACTCGGCACGGAGGGGGCGCTGGATGCCGTCGTCGCTGCGGTGAGCCGGCTCGGGCGCGTTGCCTGCCCGCTGCCGCTGATGGACGTGTACGTCGCCGTGCGCCTCTTCCCTGACGAGTCCCCGGTTGCCGCCGGCATCATCGCGGGCACCATCCGCCCGGTGGCGGCGTGCACCCGGTCAGATACGCCACATGTCCGGTTCGTGGAGGCAGCCCCCGCAGCCACGCATGTTCTGCTGATCCTCGACGGCGGTGAGATCCTGCTCCGGCCTGTCGCGCAGGCGGTGCCGGTGGCGGGGCTCGCGCGTCCGATGTGGTCGGACGTCGCGCTCAGCGATGACATCACCGCCCAGGCGAGGCCGGGGGCCGCGGCCGTGGAGGAGGCCAAGTCGCTGTTGCGCATCGGGCTCGCGGCCCGGGCCGTGGGGGCCGCCGAACGGACCGTGGAGTACTCGATCGCCCACGCCAAGGAGCGGGTTGCGTTCGGCAAGCCGATCGGAAGCTTCCAGGCGGTATCCCATCGTGCGGTGAACGGCGCGAGCGACATGACCGCCTGCCACCGCCTCCTGGGTGAGGCGGTCCAGTCGTACCTGTCCGGCCGGGCCAACTGGCAGCTGGCGGCCGCCCTCGCGGTGGAATTCGCCGGGCCAGCCGCCGTCAGCGCTCAGTTCGGGGCGCAGCACACGCTGGCGGCGATGGGTTACTTCGAAGAGCACGACGCGCCCTGGTTGTTCCGGCGGGTCAACGCCGACGTCAGCAAGCTCGATGAACTCCCGCTCGAGGCTGGAGATGTCGCCGATGTGCTGATCGAGTCCGGGGAAGGCCTGCCTGCCCTGGAACTCGGGGAGGCCGCGGAGCGGTTCCGCGAGGAGATCCAGGAGTTCCTGGCCCCATTTCGTTCGGACGTCGCCGTCGTCCATTTCGACCAGCGCTTCAATGCCGGGCTGACCTCCGAGGCAGCAAAGCGTGGCTATCTGACGATGGGCTGGCCGCAGATCGCGGGTGGCATGGGGGCTTCCGTCGAAGAACAGATGGTGCTCGGCGAAGAGCTGAGCTATCAGCGGCTTCCGCTCCTGGCCAAGAGCGCTGCCGATATGTTCGGCACCGCCATCATCCGCCACGGGACGCCCGAGCAGCGGGCGCGTTACCTTCCCCTCCTTGCCTCCGGTGACTTCCCGTTCTACCTCGGCTACTCCGAGCCCGAGGTAGGTTCCGACCTGGCTCGGCTGCGTACCCGTGCCGTCCGTGACGGCGACGAGTGGATCGTGAACGGCCGCAAGATGTGGGGCACCGGCGCCCACCGGGCGAAGTGGGTGTGGCTCGCCGCCCGCACAGACCCTGACGCCACGCCGCCGCACGCCGGCATCACCGTCTTCCTCACCCGGATCGACCGGCCCGGCTTCGAACTGCAGCAGCATACGGCCCTGTCCGGGGAAGTGTCATGCTCGACATTCTTTGACGACTTCCGAATCCCTGACACCGACCGGATCGGTGAGGTCAACGGCGGCTGGAAGGTCATCGCCGAGGCGCTCGCGCAGGAACGCGTGCTCATGGCCAGCAACGCCGCGACAGTCCTGCGGCTGCTGGACGACATGCTGACCGAAATCCGCAAGGATCCGCAGGGGCTGGCAGGCGGGCGCGGCAGCGCCAAGCGGCGGCTGATCAGCGAACTCGCCGCCCGCCTCCAGGCCGCCCGCGTGCTTGTGAACGCCAGTGTCCGCGCGGCGGCGGCGGGCGGGGGCGCCCGTCTCGAAGCGCCCATGGCCAAGATCATCGCCAGCCAGCTGATCGAAGATTTCAGCGAGACGGCACTTCGGGTCTTCGGACCTTCCGCCGCGCTCGGCGAGGGAGTGCCCGACGTGCCGGGCCGGGGAGCTTTCGAGTACAACCTGCGCCTGTCGATCATGCAGGTGGTCGGCGGCGGCAGCATCGACATCCAGCGCAACCTGGTGGCCCGCGCCCTGGGACTGCCGCGGTTACCCGCGCGACGTGCTCAGCGGGGGCCCATCCGGATCGCGCCGTCCAGGCGAATCGTCTCCCCGTTCAGCATGGGGTTGCGCACGATCGCGGCGACCAGGTCCGCATACTCGGCCGGATCGCCCAGCCTGGCCGGGTGGGGTATCTGAGCGCCGAGCGAGTCACGAGCCGCCTCGGGCAGGGTCATCAGCATCGGGGTGAGGAAGATCCCCGGCGCGATCGTGTTGACCCGGATCAGCTTGTCCGCCAGATCGCGGGCGGCGACGATTGTCATCGCGTGGATGCCGCCCTTGCTCGCCGAGTACGCGATCTGACCCACTTGCCCCTCGAAGGCCGCCACCGACGCGGTCATCACCACGACGCCGCGCTCGCCGTCAGCCGGCTCTTTTCGCATCATGTGGTCGGCGGCGAGCCGCAGGACATTGAACGTCCCGGTCATGTTGACGTCGACGATGCGCCGGAACAGCTCAAGCGGGAACAAGCCGTTCCGCCCGATGATGCGGCCCGCGGTGCCGATGCCCGCGCAGTTCACCACGACCCGGAGCGGCCCGGCGCGCTCGGCGACATCAAGCGCCGCCGCGACATCGTCTTCGCTCGTGACGTCGGCGGCGGTGAAGCGGACCCGATCGCCCAGCTCTTTGGCCAGCGTTTCGCCGCGGGAGCCCGGCAGGTCGAGGATGACGACGGCCCCGGCGCCGTCGGCGACCAGGCGGCGCACCGTCGCCTCGCCGAGCCCGGACGCCCCGCCGGTCACCAGTGCCGTGCTTTCTGTCAGATTCACCAAAACCTCCAGAGGATGCCCCGGCCTTCAGGCCGGGGAGGAATCCGGTGTCCTGCGAAGCAGGACAGCATGACGGGACGGAGACACGCCCGGCGCGCCTCCGCATTTCTTACGAAAAAAGATGCGATAATGTGGCAATGAGGACAGCGTACCGGTGCCGGGCATACCCCGACGCGGAGCAGCAGGCGGTCTTGAGCCGCACGTTCGGCTGCGTTCGCGTGGTGTGGAACCAGACGCTGGCCCAGCGCCGCGCCCGCTGGCAGCTGAACCGCCAGGGCACCTCGTACGCGGAGACCGACCGGGCGCTGACCGCGATGAAGAAAGACCTCGGGCTGGCCTTCCTGAACGAGGTATCCTCGGTGCCGCTGCAGCAGGCGCTGCGGCACCAGCACAAGGCATTCGGCGCGTTCTTCGCCGGGCGCGCCCGCTACCCCCGGTTCAAATCCCGTCGCGGCAGGCAGTCCGCCCACTACACCCGCTCGGCGTTTTCCATGCGTGGCGGGGTCCTGCGGCTGGCGAAGACGACTGCGCCGCTGCGGTTCGCCTGGTCGTGGCCGGACCTCAACGTGACCGCGCTGGACCCGGCAATGGTGGTCGTCTGCCGGGAGCCGGACGGCCGCTGGTACGTGACCTTCACCGCCGACACGGACGCTCCCGCGTTGTTGCCGCAGACCGGGCACGTCGCCGGCGTGGACCTCGGCGTGAAGGACTTCGCCGTCACCAGCGACGGGGGACGGATCGCTAACCCACGGCATCTGCAGCGCAGGGCGCGGAACCTGGCCCGCTATCAGCGCCGCCTGGCCCGCTGCCAGCAAGGCTCGAACAACCGAGCCAAGGCGAAGGCCAAGGCAGCCCGCGCGCACCGTAAGGTCCGCAACGCCCGGCAGGACTTCCTGCACCGCGCCAGCACCCGCCTGGTACGGGAAAACGACATCATCGTGATCGAAGACCTCAACGTCTCCGGCATGCTCGGCAACCAGCGGCTGGCCCGCGCGATCTCGGACTGCGGGTGGGGCGAGTTCCGCCGCCAGCTTGCCTACAAGTGCCAGCGATACGGGTGTGAGCTGGTCGTGATCGACCGCTGGTACCCCAGTTCGAAGACCTGCTCGGCATGCGGCCACCTGCTCGCCGAGCTGAGCTTGTCCACGAGGCACTGGACGTGCCCTGCCTGTCGCGCCCGGCACGACCGGGACATCAATGCGGCGAAGAACATCCTTGCGGCAGGTCTTGCCGTAGCCCGGGGTTCCCCGGGTGATGCCTGCGGAGGCGATGTCAGACATCCCGGGTCCTCCCGGATGCAGTCGCCGGTGAACCAGGAACCCCAGCCCGCGAGGGCCGGAATCCCCGTCCTTCAGGGCGTGGAGTAGTCAAGCGGTTCCCTGCCTTCGAGTCGAGATGGTCCTAAAGACGTTCGATGATGGCCGCGTTGGCCATCCCGCCGCCTTCGCACATGGTCTGCAGCCCGTACCGCCCGCCGGCCGACTCCAGGTAGTTGACCAGGGTCGCGAGTATCCGGGTGCCCGACGCGCCGAGCGGGTGCCCGAGTGCGATGGCACCGCCGCGGGGATTCAGCCGGGCCGGGTCGACGGCGAAGTGCGCCTGCCAGGCGAGGGGCACCGACGCGAAGGCCTCGTTGACCTCGAAGGCGTCGATGTCACCGATCGCGAGCCCGCCGCGCTTGAGCACCTTCTCGGTCGCGGCCATCGGCCCGGTGAGCATCAGCAGCGGGTCGCTGCCCACCACCGAGAAAGCGTGAAAGCGAGCACGCGGGGTCAGTCCCAGCGTGGCAGCCATCTGCTCGCTGATGATCAGCGCGGCGGAGGCGCCGTCGGTGAGCGGCGAGGAGTTTCCCGCCGTGATGTGCCAGCCGATCTCGGGGAACCGGCGGGCAAGCTCGGGGTCCTCAAACGCGGCGGGCAACCCGGCCAGCTTTTCCATCGTCGTGCCTGGCCGGATCGTTTCGTCCCGGTCGAAGACCGCGTCGGCGTCATCGATCCGCACCGGGATGATCTCGCTGGCGAAGGCCCCCGCGGCGGCGGCCGCCGCCGCCAGCCGGTGCGACCGGGCCGCGAACTCGTCAAGCTCGGCACGGCCAAGCTTGTAGCTGGCCGCGATCAGCTCCGCGGAGATCCCCTGCTGTACCAGGCCGGCCGGGTACCGGTGCCGGACCGGGCCGGCGTTCGCGTCCTGGCCCTGGGCGTTGGAGAACATCGGTGCGCGGCTCATGGACTCGACGCCACAGGCGATCACCACGTCGTAGGCGCCGGCCATGATCCCCTGCGCCGCGAAGTGGACGGCCTGCTGGCTGGATCCGCACTGCCGGTCTATGGTCGCGGCCGGCACGGACTCGGGGAGTCCGGCGGCCAGCACCGCGGTACGGCCGATGTTGAGGGACTGCTCGCCGCTTTGCGTGACGCAGCCGGCAACGACGTCGTCGATGAGGACCGGATCGAAGTCGTTGCGGTCGAGCAGCGCCACCAGTGCGGTCGCGAGCAGGGTCGCGGGGTGCACATGCGACAGGCCGCCGCCTGGCTTCCCCTTGCCCGATCCGGTACGGACGACGTCGATGAGCATCGCGGATTCCACCTGAGAAGAGTATCCTATATTAGATGATCGTCCAAAGCCGAGCCAGGGAGTGAACACGTGACGGACAGCGTGACCGTGCACCAAATCGAGGGCGTGCAGGTGATCTCGATCAACAGGCCGCAAGTGCGTAACGCGATCAACCGGGCCGTCAGCGAGGCGGTGGCGGCCGCCGTGGATGAACTCGACGAGCGGACGGACCTGACACTGGGGATCATCACGGGAACGGGCGGCAACTTCTGCACGGGCATGGACCTCAAGGCTTTCCTGGCCGGAGAGCTTGTGGCGCTGCCAGGACGCGGCCTCGCCGGGTTTATCCAGCGCCCGCCGCGCAAGCCGATGATCGCCGCGGTCGAGGGGTGGGCAGTGGCCGGAGGCTTTGAGATCGCCCTGGCCTGCGATCTGATCGTGGCCGCGCGAGACGCGCGCTTCGGGCTTCCGGAGGTGAGGCGCGGCCTGGTGGCGGCCGCGGGCGGCCTGCTGCGGCTGCCCCGGCGGATACCGCCGGCCATCGCCAAGCAACTGGCCCTGACGGGCGAGCCGCTGAGCGCGGCCGACGCCAGCCGGCTGGGCCTGGTGAACGAGCTCACGGAGCCTGGCCAGGCGCTGGATGGCGCGCTTGACCTGGCGCGCCGGATCACGCCGAACGGGCCGCTCGCAGTGCGGACCACGAAGCAGATCCTCGACCAGGCACTCGACTGGACGGTCGCGGAGGGATTCTCCCGGCAGGAGCCGATGGTCGCCCAGATCCTGGCCTCCGCGGACGCTCGCGAGGGGGCGGCCGCCTTCGCCGAGAAGCGGCCGCCGGCCTGGACGGGCCACTAACTCCGATGGCCGGTCACACGTATTCAGTATACTAAAAATGGCTTACGCGGGTTAGGCTGTGCGCATGGCTACTGGCTGGACTAAGCGGGACCCGGCGCGGATCCTGGTGACCGGATGTTCCTCGGGTATCGGCCGCGCGCTGTGCGCTGAACTCCACGATCGGGGGCACCGGGTCATCGCCACCGCGCGTGATGTCGCGGCGCTGGCGGGCCTGCCCGCGTACACGCACCTCGCGCTTGACGTCACCGACACGGCGTCCATCGCGGACGCCGCGGACGCGGCGGGCCCGGTGGACGTGCTCGTCAACAACGCCGGCGTCAGCGCCTGGGCGCCGATCGAGATGATGCCGGTCGGCACGGCTCAGCGGGTCTTCGACACGAACGTGTGGGGCATGCTCCGGGTGTGCCAGGGGTTCCTGCCGGCGATGCGGACGAAGCAGCGCGGGCGGGTCGTCAACGTCAGTTCCGCGGCGTTGCGCGGGTACCCGATGCTCGGGCTGTACGCCGCCAGCAAGACCGCGCTTGAGGCGCTGAGCGAGTCGATGCGGCTCGAGCTGGCCGCGTTCGGCATCGACGTGGTGCTGGCCGAGCCGGCCGCGGTCATCACGTCCTTCGGCGCGAACCGGCTGTCCGTCGAGCTCGCCGATCCCGGCTACGACGAGCTGACCGCGCACGCCCTCCGGTTCATCCAGGGCATGCGCGCAGCGACCTTGTCCGCTGCAGAGGCCGCGGTTTTCATCGCCGACATCGTGGAACTCGACGACCCGCCGCTGCGGATCCCGGTCGGCGATGACGCGAAGCGGATCACGGCCGAGCGGCACACGGTCGGCGACGAGCAATTCGAGCGAGCCGTCCTGTCCGGCCTCGGCTTGCCGAGGAGGTCGTAGTGGGATCTCAGGCCACGTCGAGCGACGAGATTTCCCCGGCGAACGCGGCGGTACGCCGACCGCGCCTATACCCCGACCGCCCGCACCGGAACGGCCCCGTCACGCGCAAGCGCCTGATGCGAACGGCCGGTCTTTACCTCGCGTGTTGCCTCGTGGGGCTGATCCCGGTCATCGCTGGCGGCCCGCCACGGTTGCAGGCCGTCGGTCTTGGCTTGTTCGCGCCGGGAGCAGGATTCCTCTACCCCGGCCAGCTCGTCACGATCGTCTACGCCCTCATCACCATCGCGGCCTTTTACGTCGCCTTCGTGATCTGGTTCGCCACCGGGAACGTGCTCGTCCCGATCGCCGTCTGGCTAGGATCAGCGGGCCTCGCGGCGCTCCCTGCCCCGGGAAGGGGACGGTGGTGGATGTTCGTCGTGCTGTCGGGCCTCGTCGTCGCGGCAGTGGCTCGGCGATACGTCCTGGGCAGCAGAGAGCTGCGAAAAGGACGCGCCCTGCGCAGGACGTTCAACGAGCGGCTTGCCGCGGTCGAGCTGCCCGAACAGCCCCTCTTCGGGTCGGAGCCAGTTGGGGTCGGCCCCGAGCTGACCGAAGACGACCTCGCGATCGAACGCTGGTTTCTCAACCTGGCGCTCCAGCCGGTTGATCGCTTCGACGGCTTCAGCTTCGTCGATCAGTATCAGTTCGCCGCCATCCGGTACCAGCTGAACTTCTTGCAGTACGCGCTGGCGATGGCCCAGTACACGCGCACCCCCGCCTTTCACGGCTACCTGTCCGAGGCGCAGCGCAACCTGGTCGCGAAGATGACGATGCGCTCTGTGTGGAAGTACTGGCGGCTCGAGAGCGCGTGGGGCAACCTGCGCTATGCCACCGACCCGATCGTCCGGGACAACATCATGTTCTCCGGCTATCTCGGGTGCATGCTCGGCATGTACGAGTCGACAACCGGCGATCGCCGCTACGACGTGCCCGGTTCCCTGTCGTTTCGCTGGAGTGACGCCAAGGAGTACGCCCACGACCACGGCAGCATTCAGGACGCCCTGGTAAGCAACTTCGGGCGATCGCCTTTCACGTTCTTTCCCTGCGAGCCCAACTGGATCTACAACGACTGCAATCAGATGGGGATGCTGTCGCTGAAGCTCCACGATCGGCTGCACGGAACGAGCGACTTCACCGCGCTGCGTGACCAGCTGGAACGCGTGGTCGAAGAGGAGTTCACCAGGCCTGATGGCACGCCGGTGCTCGTCAGGTCCAAGCGGCTCGGCTGTGAGATCGACTTTCCTGGACCGTTCGCGGGGGCGACAAAGCCCGCCCGGCGCGGCCGGGGCCACCCGCCCTCGTACAGCTGGCGCAGCGCCGCGATCTTCCCCGATCTCGGCGAGCGCGCCTATCTCCTGCGATCGACGGCTACTCGCGACGCGATCGTGGGGGGATCACTCGATCCGAGCCAGATCAGCCGTTTCGACCCGGGCTTTTATCGCAAGACCGGAACCGGCATCTTGCCGAACCTCGCCGCTAACGCTCAAGAGGCCGGCGACGACGAACTGTGCAAGACGCTTCGGCAGCTAGCGGACGCGAACCTGGATCCGGTCGTGGAGGGCGGCGCCAAGCACTACCGGGCCATGTCCCCGCTCGCCATGGGTCTGATGTTCCATGGGGTGTTCTCGAGGAAGAACGGCTTCTTCGATCTCGTCAACCGGGGAAATCCCGAGGCATGGGACACCGGGCCCATCCTTCATGAGGCTCCCTATCCTGACGTCCTGGTCGCGCGTGCGGTCACCGATGGCGAGGCGCTCGACGTAGTGCTCCGCCCGGGAACACCAGACACCGGACGGGTGACGGTCCGGCTCGCCCGTCTCGTTCCCCGCCGCCGCTACGCGGTGCGCGGCGCCGTCGAATCGGAGCTCATCGCAGGCGATGACGGCTCGGGCGAGGTCTTGGTGGACCTTTCCGGGCGCGTGGTCGTCCAGGTGGCGCCGCGAGCATGAGACCCGGAGAGGAGGCCTGACGATGGCTTGCTGCATCCTCGCCGCATACCTGTTCGGAAGAATGTGCCTGGCGACGCGGTGGGCCTACCGGAAGTTGCTGAGGCGAGCACAGCCAATGCCCGCGGCTACGATGCCGATGCCGACGAGGACGCTCGGCGGGTGATGCACGTGTGGCAGCACGGGAGCTGGGCATACGCGGGGATGGCACTCGAAGCGTTCTTCGCGGCCGGATACCTGCTTGGCGTCCACCGCCTCGCGCTACGGGGCCGGCGATGGGCACCCCGGCGGACGGCGTCGTTCCTGGGCGGTCTCCTCGTCCTCGTCATCGCGATGCAGTCGGGGCTGGCGAGCCTCGACGACATTTTCTGGGTGCATGTCATCCAGCATCTCGCCTTGATGATGGTGGCCCCGCCGTTGCTCGTCGCCGGCGCGCCCCTCATCCTCGGGCTGGCGGCAGGCGGGCCGGTCCTTCGCCGCACGATTCACTCCGTCATGCGCGACCCGAGCATCCGCCTCACGGAGGGACGGTTCGGCATCGTCACGCTGGCACTCGACTACTACGGCACGATGTTCGTCTACCTGCTTAGCCCCCTGTACCGGATCGGGGAAGCACATCCGGTCGTGCACGAACTGGTCCACCTGTACTTCCTCGGGTGCGGCCTGGTCTTCTGGCACGGCCTCATCGGCACCTCCACGAGACGGCAGCGGCGGTCACCCCGGCTGAACATGGCTGCGGTCACGCTTGGCGTCCCTGCGATGGCGGTACTCGGTCTTGTAGTCGCACTGCGGGCTCCGGCGATCGCTCCCGGGTTGCCGGGCACTCAGGCGGCTGAGGGCGCTTTCGTACTGGTGCTCGGCGGTGTGCTTGTCACCGGGCTAGGTCTTGCCATCACAGCGGCCAGCACGGTGCGGCCGGGCGCGAAGACACGTCTCCGTTCTGAATAAAAATGCCTTTGACATGGTCCCGGTCAGGGCTGCTCGCTCCTGCCGTCGAGATAGAACTCCTCGGCCTTGTCGAATGTCTCCGCGAGATCATTGGCCGACCGGTTCTGCACGAAGTTGAACTCGTCCTCCTCGAACTGGAGGTTGGTGCCATAGGCGTGCAGCAGGTAACTGCTGACCTCCGAGAGCGCCATACCCATGCTCTGCTCGACCAGCCGATAGGCTTCCTTGGCGATGACGATGCCGTCGGCTGGCATGCGGGCCACCTGAGCGGCGAGCTCCTCGGCGACCGTATGCACGTCCGCCGCCGGGACGAAGCGGGTGAAGACGCCGAGACCGGCCAGTTCGGTGGCCGGCGCGATCCGGCCGGTCAGCAGCAGGTCCTTGGCCAGCACCGGCCCGAGGCGATGAAAGAACAGGTGCAGGTCGCCCAGCACGGGCCCGAGGTAGCGGGTGGCCGGCATCCCGATCTTGGCGTCGTCCCCGACCACGCTGAGATCCGAGCTCATCAGGAACTCCAGCCCGCCGCCGAGAGCGAAGCCGCGGACCGCGGCGATCGTTACCTTCGGGTGGTAGGTGACGCGGTCGTAGACTCGCGATGTCCTCCGGTCAACCACCAGGCGGCGGCGCTGGCTCGGCCGGCGCTTCTTGCCGTTCGGGCCGTTCGGGGACCCGTACCAGTTGTAGACCTCGGCCATGTCCACGCCCGAGGTGAAGTTCTCGCCAGCGCCGCGCAGGATCACCACCTTGATGTGGTCGTCCTCGGCCACGTCGTCGAGGTGCGCGATGATCCGCTCGTACATGTCCAGCGTCATCGCGTTGAGCTTGGCCGGCCGGTTCAGCGTGATTCTGGCGATATGCGTGACCGGGTCCTTCTCGTAGAGCACATCGTCGTTCACGTTTTCGTCCTTCATTACTCGGAGGTTTTCTGCCATGGATCCACCACGTCACGCACCGACGTGCCCGAGACCATCCGGTCGAAGGCCCCGTTGATCTCGTCCAGGGAAAGCGTGGCCGTCCGCAGCCGGTCGACGGGCAGCCGTCCCGCGCGGAACAGGCCCAGGTAGCGCGGGATGTCGCGGACCGGGGACGCGCTGCCCATGTAGCTGCCCTTGACGGTGCGTTCGGTGGCGACGAGTTCGGCCAGCGGAAGCTCAAGGCGCTGGGCCGGGCCGGGCAGTCCCGCGGTCACCATCGTGCCGCCGCGCCCGGTGATCTGGTACGCGAGCCGGGCCGCGGGCGCGGCCCCGCTCATCTCGAAGACGAAGTCGGCTCCCCCGAGCTCGTCCAGGATCTGCTCCGCGCAGTCTGGCTTCCTGGCGTCGTACACATGGGTAGCGCCCAGGGTCCGCGCCAGTTCAAGTTTGGCTGGCGACACGTCGATGGCTGCGACCAGGCGCGCGCCGCTGGCCAGCGCGCCGAGCATGGCGGACAGCCCTACCCCGCCGAGCCCGATGACGGCGGCGGAGGAGCCAGGCGTCAGCTTCGCCGTGTTGATGACCGCGCCCACGCCGGTGACGACCGCGCATCCGAAGATCGCCGCGATATCCAGCGGCAGGTCAGCATCCACCCGGACCAGGGACTGCGGGGTAACTACGGCGTATTCCGCGAATGCCGAGATGCCGCTCCAGTGGTTCAGCGGCTGGCCGTCCTGGCTCAGGCGCCGGGCGCCTGTCTGGAGCGTTCCCTGCGCCCGGGCCTGCCATGAGGACTGGCACAGGTTCGGCCGGCCCCCGAGGCACAGCGCGCACGCCCCGCAGCTGGCCACGAACACCATGACCACGTGGTCGCCAGGCGCGAGCGCGGCGACGCCCGCGCCGACTTCCTCGACGACGCCCGCTGCCTCGTGACCGGCGACTGCGGGGAGCCTGCGCGGCCGGTCGCCGGTGACCGCGGACAAGTCGGAGTGACAGATCCCGGCGGCGGCGATCCTGACGAGGACCTCGCCGGGCCCGGGGCCGGAAAGGTCGACCTCTGTCACCTCGAACGGCTTGCTGTCCGCGAACGGCGCGGGCAGGCCGGCGGTCCGCAGCACGGCGGCGCGCATCTTCATGTGATCACCTGCGCCTTCGCACGGTCGCCGACGTTCGCGGACGGCTCGAGATGAAGCGCGGCCGCGTCCGTCACGTCCGGGTGGGCGGCGGGGAAGCGGCTCAGCACGAGCGGATCGTGGCCGGGGATGATGTGATCGGGTCCGTCCGCGAGCCGGGTGACGGTCCGCAGCGCCTCGATGTAGTCGATGGCGCTGACCAGGACGGGGAACGGGTTTTCTGCCGTCAGGTTCTCGTAATAGTGGACGGCGTCCGACGCCAGCACCACGTGCCCGCGCGCCGTGCTCACCCGGACCACCTGCATCCCGGGGGTGTGCCCGCCCACGTGATGGACGGAAATGCCGGGCGCGAGCTCGTCCTCGCCCTCGTGGAACGTGACCCGGCCGCGATACAGCTCCGTCAGCCAGTCACCCAGCTGCTCCACGTCATATGGCCGCCGCAGGAAACCGCTGCACATCGACGGGCCGGTCGCGTGGGCCACTTCGGCGCGCTGAACATGGAGTCGTGCGTCCGGAAAGTCCGTGATGTTGCCGGCGTGATCCCAGTGCATGTGGGTCGTGATGACGTCGGTGACGTCGCCAGCGTTCAGGCCGGCGCTGGCCAGCGCGGCGGCCGGCGAGCGCAGGTGGTTGTGACCGCGCGCGGCCATGGTCCGTGGTCCAGAGCCGGTGTCGACGAGCACGATGCCGTGGGGTCCTGAGCCGTCTGGTCCGGCGATGGCCCACACGAAGAAATCCATCGGCATCGGCCCGTCGTGATCATCTCCCGGGGGGCGGAAGATGACGTTCTCGGCTCGCCGCCGGCGCTGGTTGGACCCGTATCGCAGCGCGAAAACGCGGTACTGCGGCTCAGTCATCGGCGCCGTCCGCGCTGAGATCGATCCACACGCTCTTTACCTGGAGGTATTCCCTGATGCCGGCGAAGCCGCTCTCGCGGCCAACGCCGGAGGCCTTGTAACCGCCGAACGGCGACTGCGGCACCGTGTTGCGATAGGTGTTGACCCATACGGTCCCGGCTTGCACCTGGCGCGCTACCCGGTGCGCCCGGGCGATGTCCCTGGTCCAGACGCCAGCGGCTAGGCCGAAAGGCACGTCGTTGGCCAGGTCGATCGCCTCCTGTTCGGACTCGAAGCAGGTCACGGCCAGCACGGGGCCGAAGACTTCCTCCGTGAACAGCCGACTGCCCGGCGCCACCCGGTCGAATACCGTCGGGTACGCGAAGTGCCCGTCGCCGGTTTCCCCGCCGCAGGCCAATACGGCGCCTGACGCCTTGGCCTGCGCGATGTGCTCGCCGATCGCGGCGTGCTGCGCTGCCGTGGCCACCGGTCCGACGTCAGTCTCCGGATCGGACGGGTCGCCGAGGCGCAGCTTCTTGGCGCGATCAACGACGCGGCTGAGCATGTCATCGTGCACCGAGGAATGGACGAGCAGGCGTGATCCGGCAAGGCACGTCTGCCCGCCCGAGGAGAACACCCCGGCCGCTATGCCGTCGGCGGCCCGGTCGAGGTCGGCGTCGGCGAAGACGATCTGCGGCGACTTGCCGCCGAGCTCCAGCGTGCACGGCTTCAGCTGCCTGGCCGCGAGTTCACCTACCAGCGTTCCGGCCGCGACGCCGCCGGTGAAGGAGATCTTCTTGACCAGGGGGTGCGCAATCAGTGCGGGCACCACGTCAGGACCGAACCCGGTGACGACGTTGACGATCCCTGGCGGGAAGCCGGCCGCCGCGAAGAGCTCGTTGAACACGAGGTTTGACGCGCTCGCGTGCTCGCTCGGCTTGAGCACCACGGCGTTTCCGGCCGCGAGGGCGGGCGCGATCTTCCAGGCGGCCAGGCGCAGCGGCGAGTTCCATGGCAGGATCGCGGCCACCACGCCGTACGGCTCCGGCACGGTGTAGTTCAGCGAGGCTGGCCGGTCGACAGGGATGACCTCGCCTAGGACCTTGTCGGCCATGCCGCCGTAGTAGCGGTACCAGCTCGCCATCGTCCGCAGCGCGCCCCGCAGTTCGTTGCGTGACTTGCCGTTGTCCCGGGACTCGACCTCGACTAGGTCCTCAAGCCGCTCGACGGCTATGTCGGCGAGGCGGACCAGCAGCTCGCCGCGAGCGCTGGCGGTAAGGCCGGACCATGCGTTTGAGCGGAATGCCGTGTCCGCGTTCCGCACGGCCGCGTCGACGTCCGCCGCGGCGCCCCGGGCGATGCGCGCCCACGGATCGCCGGTGAACGGGTCTACCGACTCGAACGTCGCGCCGTCGCGGGCCGGTGTCTGCCGGCCCCCGATCATCATCCCGAGCTCACGCACCGCGCGCGTCACTCCCCCGCCGCGTCGCGTTGCTGCCGCGACGCCTCGCTGGCGGCGTTCGTCCCGGCGACGCGGCCGAAGACCGACCCGGCCGTCAGCCCGGTGCCGCCTGGATAGTTGTGGTAGAACAGCCCGCCGATGATCTCGCCGCACGCGAACAGGCCGGGCATCACGGTGCCCTCGGTGCTGACCACCTGCGCCTGCGGAGTGATCCGGATGCCGCCGAACGTGAACGTCACGCCGCAGGTGACCTGGAAGGCGAGGAACGGCCCCTCGGTCACCGGATTCGCCCAGTTCGACTTCGGGACGGCCAGGCCCGTCGTGCCGCGGCCATCCTTCACGGTCGGATCGAACGGGACCGTGACGTCGACGGCCGCGTTGAACGCGGCGACCTCGGCGAGGAAGCCCTCGGGGTCCACCCCGTCGAGCCGGTATGCCAGTTCCTCCAGGGTCGCCGCTTGCACACGGGTCACCTCACGGATGCGGTATTCGTCGCGCAGCAGGTGCACGACCTTCTGGTCGAATACCTGCCAGGCGAACTGGCCGGGCTGTTCCAGGATGCGGCGCCCGTACTTGGCGTAGGTGTAGTTGCGGAAGTCCGCGCCTTCGTCGACAAATCGCCTGCCGTCGGCGTTGACCATGATGCCGAACGGATAGCTGTGCTTCTGGAAACCGTCACCGACCGCGAGATCGCCGTACTCGGGCGCATTGCGGTCCCAGCCGACCGCGTGGCAGCCCGACCAGTGCCCCGCCGCCGACGCGCCCGCTTCGAAGGCCATGCGGTGGCCTTCGCCCGTGTTGAACCTGGTGCCGCGGACCTTGGCCAGATCCCAGCCCGGGCCGAGGTAGCGCGTGCGCCACTCGACGTTTGCCTGGAAGCCGCCGCAGGCCAGCACCACCGCACGGGCCCGGATCTCCGTCGTGACCCCGTCGACGACCGCGACAACGCCGTGGATGCCGTCGTCGTCGGCAAGGAGGCTGACCGCCCGGCTGTTGTAGAGAATGCCGACCCCGTCCTTGGCGGCGATCTTGTGCTCGCTCTCGACGAGTCCGAGGCCACCGCCGACCACCTCGACGGTCAGCCCGCCCCAGAAGCGGAACCGGCCATCGACCTTGTAGGCTTGCCGACCGAATATCGGCGCGAACCGGATGCCCTTACCCGCCATCCACTTGAGCGTCTCGTGGCTGCGGCTGACCATGACCTCGACCAGGTCAGGATCCGCGCGATACTCGGTGACCCGCTCCATGTCCGCATAGAACTGGTCGGCCCGGTAGACGCCGAAGTCTGTGGTAGCGATCTCCTCCGCGGACAGGTCGGGCATCAGGGCCTGGAGGTCGGCTACCCCGTCGTATACGGTTCGCATCGCGCCGGCGGTGAATGCCGTGTTGCCGCCCCGTTCGGCCTCGGGAGCACGCTCGAGCACCAGAACGTCCGCTCCCTCGTCGCGCGCGGCGAGAGCGGCGCACATGGCGGCGTTGCCCGCGCCTACGACGAGCACCTCTGTCTCCATCACCGGTACAGCATAGCTCAATTTCAGTACACTGAGTAGATCTAACTTAGGATATTTGTCCCCTTACCGAGCAGTATTCTATCTGTACAGTATACTTTTTTGATGGAACCTGGCACCCGCCACGGCGCCGTGCACGCGGTAGCGATCTCGCCCGACGGGACCTGGCTGGCCACCGCCAGCGGCAACACAGCGCGGATCTGGGCCGCCGACAGCTGGGAGTAGCGGCCGTCCGATTGCCCATGCCTGGTCTTCATGACCCGCAACGGGACACCTCTTCCTCTTGGGGTCGCCTTGCGTCGCTCCGCGTCTGCTGGCCGGCGAAGGTCCCACGGCCCCAGATGCCGACCACCGGCACTGGCCGCACCTCCTCCGGATCCGTTGCCCTGTAACCGGGCCTCGAGAGCAGGATGACCGCGCGAACCAGCTCGCCACCCCACACGGAACTGAGACGGAACTGGCGGAATCTGCTACCGCTTCCAATCAGGAAGGGCAATTCGCATATGCCTCGGCCTCATTCACAGCCGACTGCGAATCCGCCCCGTACAATGCCGAGTAAAGGGAGTAGGGATAGTTGGCTTCAAGCCAGGTCAGGTCGCACTGGCAGTGCGAGGTCGACAAGCCGGCGTTTTGCTGGCAGGTACTCAGAAAGTTGTTCTCCGCGCTGGCCGGATAGGCCGAGCCGGTCGGGCTCGGTGGGCTGACCTGATTTGATGTGACGACCGGATTCGGTGAGCCGGTCGGGCCCGCTGAGCTGACCGCGGTGATCGGGTCCGGCTGTGGCTGCGGCGGCGTCGAAGAGCTGCTCCCGAGGTTGATCAGGAACCCTAGGATTGTGGCAATCGAGGCGAGGACGCTCAGCATTACTACCACGCGGCCACCGGTCATGACATGCCTCCTCCCTCGGCAGTCCTGGACACCACTTGGCCGGTTCCAGCTACCTTACGGGAGCTCGCAGCGACTCGCGCCGTGCAACGATTTGATATCTGCA
>Ga0306921_10001550_pt1 | contig 22329 bp, 18 predicted proteins | sample sta12Cox44000080_FD_203760 | JGI IMG/M metagenome (GOLD analysis project Ga0306921, IMG submission 203760) | Lab enrichment of tropical soil microbial communities from Luquillo Experimental Forest, Puerto Rico - statoxic.12C.oxic.44.000.080 (v2)... | ecosystem: Environmental > Terrestrial >...
CAACGGGGCTGCACAACTGTAGGAGTGTGCGCGAAAGGAATAAAAAAAGAGTTAAGCACTCTTGACGAGGCCGACTTCGTTAGAGATGTTGATAAATCCGCTTATCACCACCTATTGTTCGTAAGCCAGATAAAAATCAAAAGCTTCGTAAATAGGAGTTTCATAAAGTTCTCATTGTTTTCAAACGGAACCATGTATTCGGCGAAACGCGCGCACAACCGAAAAATCGCGAAAAAAGGGCAGTTTCGCTCGCTCCTATCCCCTCTCTCGGCAATAGAGGCCGGGGTAGGGGTTAGAAGAGGGCGAAGCTGCACTTTTCTGTTGATTTCACGTCAGTTTCGGAATTGTCGGCAGCGTTAGACCTTCACCCGAGCGCCGGTTGCCGTTTCCGATAGATTGGCGATTGTACGCGTGCGGGACTAGAAATCCCAGAAGCGCCCAGTGACTTTTTAGGTCGTCGCTCAGAAATCCGTGGTTTCTTCTGATGTATAGGCACTTAGGGCCCACCGAAGTTGGCAACCCTTTTGCTCTATGTCGTAACGCGACATAGTATTACGTCTGACGCTGGAGTCGCAGAAAGGATACGACCACACGCGCAAGAAAATAAGATGCTGAGCAAGAATCTTTCGCGAAGGGATTTACTCCAGAGATCGGCAGCTCTGGGAGTCGTTGCCACGCTCCCCCTCTCATTTGCGAGCTGTTTCGAAAAGCCGTACTCGGCACATTCCGAGGCCGCGGAGCCAAGCGGAGCCAATCCGCTCAAACCGCCAGCCAACGGCAAGGTCAAAGTTGCGTGCCTGTTTTCCAGCAACGTTACTCTGATTGATTGGGTTGGCCCTGAAGCAGTTTTCGATGCATGGATCTACGACGAATCCGCCAAACAAGATCGGCCAGTGTTTGAAGTGTTTACTGTAGGTGAAAGTCGGGAGATAAAGGACCCCGGCTTCAACGCGATCCCGGACTATACCTACGAGGACGCGCCCCAGGCTCAGGTCATCGTCGTCCCAGCCCAATCTGGGTCTCCGCAATTTTACAAGTGGCTCAAGATGGCGAGCGAGAGCGCTGATCTAACTATATCGGTGTGTACGGGCGCGAGACATCTGGCCATGCTGGGACTCCTTGACGGTCAGACTGCCACCACGCATCACGACTTCATCAACCCCTACTCGCAAGAGTTTCCCAAGGTTCATTGGGTCGCAGAGAGGCGCTTTGTAGAAGGGCCCAAGATCGCCACGAGTGCAGGAGTTACTGCCGGAATTGATCTAGTCTTGCGAGTCGTGGAGCGTTACTTCGGCCGACAGAAAGCTCTGGCAGTAACCAAGGTCATTGAGTATCAGGGCACCGCATGGATGGTCTAAGGCAACTTGTGAACGTCCTCGAAAGCGAGAATCTCGCACTATGAGTGCAAATACACGACCGCGCGACGGTCGCAGAGGAGAAGAACATGAAGCGTAACGTTTGGGTCATGATGGTGGCGGCGTTTTGTCTTTCTCTGCTGGCCGGGGCTCCGGAAGTGAAGACGCAGTCTTCGGGCTCGGGTACGACCGATCGGCCGGAATTTAACGAGAAAAAAGAACTGATTCGCCCGGGAAACTATCGCGCCTGGGTTTTTCTCTCGGCCGGCTATGGTATGAACTACAGCACTGGCGGAGATCCTGTGTTCACGAACGTGTTCGTGCCACAGTGGGCCTACCGCAAGTTTATGGACTCTGGACGTTGGCCGGACCAAACATTGTTCGTGGTCGAGGAGCGCAAGCCGCAGAGCAAAGGTTCAATCAACAAGGGAGGCCAGTTCCAAACGGATCTGGCGGGTATTGCCGTCGAGGTCAAGGATGCGCACCTGCCGGATAAGTGGGGCTACTTCGTCTTCGATGAGAACAGCAAGACTGCACAGATCAATTCCAAAGAAGGATGTTTCAACTGCCACGATGCGCATGCTGCGGTCGAGCACACGTTTGTGCAGTTCTATCCCACGCTGAAGCCGGTGGCGAAGAAGTTCGGCACCTACAATCAGGAGCGGGAAAACGTGGCGAGCGCGAAGGCCTCTTCTTCGGTTCAAGCGAAGCAACAGTAAGTAGATCCACCCATCTCACATTGTGACGACCTGAAGGCAGTCTTTGGTACGGAACTGCTTTCGCTCCTGCGTTCTTCGATCGGCAACGCGCTTTCTATTGGCTTGAGGCACGCGTTCGCGCTGTGACCTGATACCGAGCCTCGATAATCCACTGAGTGGGAGGAGCATTATGACAACTGAAATTGAACGCGGACGCTTAAGTTTCCTGTCCTTCGCTTTCCTGATGGTCGCGTACTTGTGCGTTGCGAGCCTTGGATTCCCTCGTGCCGCAGCCGGCTCAGCTACCGGCGATTAAGTAATCGTGGCCAATCCTTTACGGTTCTTGCAAAGGTGAAGTCGCACATTTGTGCGCCGCGGGGAAGTCCACGTAGAACGTTAGCTGCGATTACCAACCCTTTTGGCTCATGCGCCTGAGGATGATCCCGCTGTAGCTGTTCATGTGCTCGGGGCGTCGCTTCAGAGGGGCCGGCAGAATTGCAGCGAGGCGTGCGGCTCGTTCCCGGCCGATATTCAAGGCTGTGGTTTGGTCGTAGTAACGGCAGGCCGACTCTGCACCATAGATACCGGGCCCCCATTCGACCACGTTGAGGTATATCTCCAGAATCCGCTTTTTGCCGAGGAAGAATTCGGCCACAGGCACCAGTGAGGCTTCCGCGCCCTTGCGGAAGATCGAGCGGCCCGTTCCGAAGAACAGGTTTTTTAAGAGTTGCTGCGTAATTGTGGAAGCTCCGCGAGTGCGATCGCTTTCCAAATCGTCTTCGGCAGCGATTTGGATCTCGTGCCAATCGAATCCATGGTGCTGGTAGAAGTTCGCGTCCTCTGCGGCGATTACAGCGTGCTGGAGATCGGCAGAGATTTGGCTGAGCGGAACGAATTTGTAGCGTTCGCGATACGGCGTGTGGTGAATCCAAGCCTGCAAGCGGCGCTGGATATGCACCGCGGTTGTCGGCGGGTCGATCCAGCGAGCGGATACAAGGATCAGCGCGGCCAGCGACCAGAGAAGCACCACGCCGATGACAAGCCATCGAATAAACGATCGGACGGAGGGCTTCTCGAGCAGGGTCTTGATGTGTGTGTTCAGCGTTGCGGTCACATTCCCGAATAATAGCCTGAACTGGGCCTCAGCGGACTCGATAGTGTTGAGGCTGAGATTGTATGCGGTCGCGGAGGTTGCGAGAGGACAGAGGAAGAAAACGCACCCTCTTGAGAGGAAATCGCTTTTGGTTGCGTTTGCTCTGAACTATGATGGCCGTCTTTGGAGGCACATTGATGGCTGCTGCATGGAAAGGTTTCCTTGCTTTCGGACTTGTGTCCATCCCGATTTCTCTCGAACCTGCGGCCCGGTCCGAGAGAATCAGCTTCAATCAGATTCACTCGCCGTGCGGCAGCCGCATCAAGCAGCCGACCTATTGCCCCACGTGCGAAAAGTTCGTGGATCGCTCGGAGGTTGTGAAAGGCTACGAGCACGAAAAGGGTCAATACCTTTTATTCACGAAAGAAGAGCTAGAAGAGATTGAACCCGAGTCGGCGCGGACGATGGAAATCCTTAGCTTTGTTAAGAGCGAGGAGATTGATCCGGTGTACTTCGAGAGCTCTTATTACGCTAAGCCTGATGAGAGTGGCGTGCGGGCCTATGATCTGCTGCTGGATGCAATGCGGAAGACCGGATACTCCGCGATCGCCAAAGTGACGATGTTCGGGCGCGAAAATATCGTAATCATTCGCGCGCTGGAAAACGGTTTCATGCTGCACACGATGTTCTACGAAAATGAAGTGCGGGCCGCCGGCGAAAAAACGCGGAAGTCCGAAACCAAGGAAGCGGAGTCAAAGCTGGCAATGCAGTTGATTGATACGCTCGCGGCGCCGTTTGAACCGAGCCAGTACATTGACACTTACCGGCAGGAGCTGGAGCGGCTGATCGAAGCGAAACACAGCGGAAAGAAGCTGGCGGTGATGCCGCGGGTGAAACGCGAGAACGTTGTGGATCTGATGTCGGCGTTGAAGACAAGCCTTTCGAGAGAATCCTCGAAACGAGACCTTCTGCGGACAGCGGTCAAGCCGAACAAGGAGCAGAAGAAGTCGCGGGCCAGCTAGTTCAGCGCCTAGTTTCGTTGTGTCGTTAGCGCGACGGGCGTACGATCAGATTCAGAAGCCCGAATCGGAAGTTGCGATGAAATTTGCCGCCCAGTTGCCGCTCCTGACGGGCCTCACCGTGCTTGCGATGCTTGCTGTTGCGAGCGTTTCTGCTCAGAGCGCGAAGTGGCAAATTGACGCGGGCCATTCTACCGCCAGCATTTTCCTCGCGCAGTCCGGTGATACCGACCCTGGTCTGAACATCGCCGTCGCTGTCGCCGCCGGCACCATGGAGCTCGACTCTGCCGATCCGTCGAAGCTCTCGCTCCAGCTCAATATAATCCCCGCCGATCAAGGCGATGCGCTTCTCGATCCTACGGGCACGCTGCGCGCGGGCTCTTACGCGGCGCTCTCTCGCTACACGGTGATGAGCTTTCGATCGCAATCCGCCCTCCGCGACCAAAGCGGCGAACTCCAGTTGACCAGCGACGCCACCATCACATACGTGGAACGTGAAGCCCCCTCCGACTGGAACATTGCCTATAGTGGACCTACGGTGATCCCACCCGTCAGCAAGAGCGCGACGCGCGCTGTTGCTTTCACCTTGGAGAAGTCTGCTGCGGAGATTGCCTACGGCCGGAAGGTAGGCTGGATGGAAATTACAGGGCGCAGCAAAATTCCGCTAGAAGACCTGCCCGCGATGCGGTTTTGGCTCTCGAATTCGGTGTGGCCGACACTGGTGGAGGATCGCAACTGCTACACGCCGAACTACTCGGTGAGCATGCGCGACTATCACGGCGCCGTTTGCACAGGCAACGTGGTTGAAACGAAGCCGCGCAAGAGGGTTGCTGACGGCTCCACTTCCGGCCTCGATTATTCAGGCCCGCATTTTGAAACCCCGCAAAAGATTAATGAGCTTCGTCTTATCCTCGATCTAAGAATGCGCGAATCCCGTTAAACCGCTGCCGAGGTGAATGCGTAGCGGCCTCGAATGTCAGGCAGTCTGATGCGATGCTTTCGCCGGGACACTCGCCAGCAGACGCACTAGACCTTCAGCCGCCGTCGGATGAGTGAAGATCGCATCGCGAAGCGCCGTGTACGGCAGCCCTGCCAGCATTGCTGTTTGAACGGTCGCGATCGGCTCGCTTGCTTCGACGCCCAATACCGTGATTCCGAGAATGCGATCGCTATCCTTATCGAGCAGCATCTTTAAAAAGCCGCGCGGTTCCGATAGAGTCTCTGCGCGGAAGACTGCAGCCATTGGTATCTTCACCACGCGATACTCGGCGCCGCGACTTTTAGCCTGCGTTTCATTCCATCCTACGCGTGCGAGTTCCGGATCCGTGAAGATACAGTACGGGATTAAGCGGTTCAGCGTTGTGCGAGTTCCCCCGTTGAGGTTGTCGCGAATCACACGGAAATCGTCGAACGCCACGTGGGTGAATTGCGGGCTGCCGGCACAATCACCTACCGCCCAGATGCTCGGAGCCGTGGTTTCGAGGCGTTCGTTGACTTTTACATAGCCGCGCCCATCCAGCTCGACTCCCGTCCTATCAAGGCCGATTTCCTGAGTATTGGGCGCTCGGCCAACAGCGACGAGCATATCGGTCCCTTCGATCGCGCGCTCGCCCTGGGCGTCTTTCACATGGACTCGCACCTGCTGCCCGGAAAGCCCTTCAACGCGGACAACCTCCGTGCCGAGCAACACGTCGATTCCCTCGTCGCGAAAAAGCTCCAGCAATGCGGCGCTTACATCGGCATCTTCTTGGCTGGCGATCTGCGGGCTTCTTTCAATTAACGTGACTCGCGAACCGAAACGCCGCATCGCTTGCGACAGTTCGAGCCCAACATAACCGCCACCGATCACGACGAGGTGCTGAGGCAGGCGGTCGAGATCCAGAAGTTGAACGTGGGTCATCGGTTTTGACGCCGCCGCTCCGGGCAGATCAGGGATGACCGCACGCGAGCCTAGATTGAGGAATACGCGGTCGCCGACGATCACACGCGTGCCTCCGTCGTTGAGAGAAACCTCTACCGTTAGGGGAGCGGTGAAACGCGCCGATCCCATGATGAGCTCTGCGCCGCTCGCTTTGTAGAGACTGAGGTGTCCCTGAATCTCATCCTCCACCATTTTTCGTTTCCGCCGCTCGACGCCCGCCATGTCGATTCTGAACGATCCTAGTTCAAGCCCGAATTCAGCCGCGCGACGAGCGAACGACGCCACTTTCGCGCTGTGGACGATGTTCTTGCTGGGCAGGCATGCGATATTCGGGCATGAGCCGCCGATCAGCTTGCGTTCGACGACGGCCGTACGGTGACCCATCTCGGCCATGGTCCATGCGATGTGCTTTCCAGCTTCGCCGCTTCCGATGATAAGGGCGTCGTAACGCTCAGTCTCAGCCATGAATACCCCCTTAGGGCGCTCAATCCCTCGGTTTCGGCTCAAAGAAGATTGAGGCAGGATATTATTCGATGTTAACGACCTGCTCCTTCCGACTCGAAGTGAAGCCTGCGATGTAGAAGAGAGGGTGGCGGCTCCCCATTCTTTGTAGCAAAGACCCGGCCTCGTCTTCAAGCAGCTCGCCTGACGATCAAGCGTGGCGGCTCTGGGTTGGAGTTTTTAGCAGACGCGGTTCAGCGCACATCATTCTTCGCGCAGCGCCACAAGGGGATCCACGCAGGTGGCTCGACGTGCGGGAATGTAGCAGGCGAAAAGGGCGACGCCTGCAAGAATGGCTGACACAGAAACGTAAGTCATCGGATCGGCCGGCGCGACGTCGAAGAGCATGGAGCGAAAAACTCGCGATACGATTGCAGCTCCCGCAAGACCTGCAGCCAGTCCGATTACGATGATGCGCATTCCTTCTCCCAACGCCATGCGCAGAATATCCAGTCGCTGGGCGCCAAGAGCGATACGGATTCCCACTTCGTGCGTGCGTTGGCTGAATGAATAGGCCATCACTCCGTAGATACCGATGGCGGCGAGAAGCAGAGCTACGGCGGCAAAAATACCCAGGAGCTCTAGAGAAAAGCGCCGGTCCGCGAGGGATCGGGCAATGATTTCATCCATCGAACTGATGCTATGCACCGGAACATTGGGATCGACGCTTTCCACTATGCGCCGCACGGCTGCACCCAGATGTTCCACCTCGCCCTTGCTGCGGAGAAAAACCACCGCGTTCACGGGCGCGAACTGGCCGAGAGGAACATAGATATGGGGCACGCTGGGAGCGTCGAAGCCATCCGACTTGATATCGCCGACGACACCGACAATCTTGACGCCCTGAATACCCGCTCCAAATCCAAACTTAACTTGTTGTCCTATTGGATTCTGATCCGGCCAATAACGCCGCGCGAGAGTTTGATCGATCACGCCAACTGTTTCAGTCGTATTCGTATCGGAAACGGTGAAGTTTCGTCCGGAGACGAGTGGAACTTCCATGGTGCGAAAATATTGCGTATCCACTACCGCGATGTCTGCAGTTGGGTTGCGCTCGGAATCTTCGGGGCGCCCTTGAATGGAAAAAGGAGAGTAGTTCCTGCCTGAGTTCATGGGCAAAGTATCGTTGCCTGAAATCGTAGTCTGTTCGACACCCGGCAATACAGCCACCCGGCGATAGACCTCTTGAAGAAAAGCGGCGCGCTTCTCTTGGGCGGCGTAGGGATCTGTGGCCGGGTTGTTAGACACAGGAATCCAGATTTGAACTGTGGTCAGATGGCTGGGATTGAATCCGGGGCGGACTTCCAGCACGCGCCAAAAGCTTCGGAGCAGCAATCCCGCGCCTGCGAGCAAGACAATCGAGAAGGCTATTTCCGACACTACGAGAAGACGCGAAAGCCGGGTATGGCGTTTGCCCGCGCCTGACCCGCGAGCACCTTCCCTCAGATTCTCAATCTGGTTCGGATTCGTAGTTTGAAGCGCCGGCGCCAATCCGAAGAGGACACCCGTGATTATCGAAATAAGGAAAGCGAAAAGGAAAACCTTGGCGCTGACGTCGATTTCGTTAAGGCGAGGAATATCCGCAGGAGCGAGGTTTACGATCGCATTCTTCAAGAAAAGTACCGTAACAATGGCGACTGCGCCGGAAATTACTGACAACAACGTGCTCTCGGTCAACAGCTGTGCCGCCAGGCGTGCGCGACTCGCACCCATCACTAACCGGATTGCAATTTCGCGCCTCCTTCCTGAAGAGCGCGCGAGCAGAAGGTTCGCGATATTCACGCACGCGATGAGCAGCACGAATCCCACGGCGCCGAAAAGGATGAGCAGCTCAGTCCGCTGAGGCCCTACCAGATCTTCTTTTACCGGGACGAGCCGCACCGCCCACATGGCCGCAGCGGGATACTCCGCCGGATATTCCCGGCTGAGTCGTGCTATGTAGGCATCGAGCTGCGATTGCGCCTGAGTCACGGTCAGCCCTAGCTTCAACCGTGCAATGGCGCCCGGTACGATTCTTTGCGACCGCACCGGTGGAACAGGAAAGGGAAGACCGTTGAATCCAGTAGCAATCCAAACGTCGACGTCGGTATTCAGGGTCCGTCCCGGGTGACGAAAGCCCGGCGGCATCACCCCGACGATGGTGTACAGGTCACTATCGAGACGCATTTTTCGGCCAATGATGTTCGGGTCCGACCCGTAATTCCGGCGCCAAAATCCGTCGCTGATGACGACGGGCTCCAGGAATCCTGGAGCGGCATCCTGCGATGTAAACACCCGGCCGAGTTGCTGCTTCACTCCAAGCAGCGTAAAGTAATCGGGGCTCGTGACCAGGCTTTCCGCGCGAACCGTCCGATCGCCGCCGCCGACTGCCGAATTACTCGGCGCCACCGCCGAAATTTCCTGAAACACGTCTGAGCGCTCCTGCAAATCCCACAGCTCCGGTGCGGACAAGCCTACATCTTGTTCGTGCGGGCCACGAAGGTCGTCGAAGACGCGCACGAGCTGTTCAGGATGCGGAAATGGCAGCGGTCGCAGGAGCACAGCGTAGACCACGCTGAAAGTCGCGATATTCGCGCCAATCCCGAGCGCCAGAGTGAGCACCGCTACGATCGTGAACCCAGGACTCTTCAGCAACGTGCGAAACGCATAGCGCAAGTCTTGGACGAATGAGAGCACGGGTGCCTCACTAGCGCGCGCCGCGATCGGGCGGACGCGATTGCCCTATATGGACGAGAAAGGCTGCCGCATTGTTAGCAGGAGAGTTTGCGTTAGGGGGTGAAATTTGTGAACCGCTGGGTGGAGGCGGGCGTGTACTGGCCCACTTCGATGAGGTAGCCGTCTGGGTCGCGCATGTAGCATCTCCACTCGGCGCCGTGGTTATCGAGGGGCGGGGTGAGGAAATGGGCGCCCTTGGCACTCCAATCTTTGTAGCAGGCCCAGATATCCGCTACGCGCAGGTTCAGGAAGCTGCTCATTCTGTTCAGCTCGGGCGGCGTTTCCAGGATCACTTCGGGCTTGTCGGGCGTTGGTTCGCCGCCGGAATTAAGGATGAGCCACGAATTGGCCAGCTTAATGTGCAGGGGTTTTCAAGCTTCACCACTTTCCCGCCCAGCACCTTCACGTAAAAATCTCTCGATTTCACCTGGTCTTTTTACCGTCAAGAAGTGCGTAACGTAAAATCCTTCGCGTGCGAGCGGCGCGTCAGCCAGGCTCATTGGGCACCTCGGAGACCAGTTTACTACCACTTCCAACGGGTGCCTCGCACAGGCAAACGTGTTAAGTTTGCGCTCCTATGCCGCACATGCCCGCATCCGTCACCCACGTTCTCGAATTCGCGCTCCTCGCGGCTACTTCCATTTTCTTTCTGGTTGATCCTTTCACCGTGATTCCGCTTTTTCTCGCGGTCACTTCCGATTCGCCTGCGCAAGAGCGCCGCTGGATCGCGCGGCGTTCGGCGTGGACCTGCGCGATCGTTCTTGCGACGTTTGCGGTGGCCGGCAGCTTGATCTTCAAGATGTTTGGCATCACGCTTCCCGCGTTCAAAATCGCCGGCGGAATCATCCTGCTGCAAATCGGCTTGGACATGCTACAGGCCCGCCAGTCGAGCACGAAAGCTACCCCCGCGGAAGCCGAGGAAAGCGTGAACAAGCGCGACGCGAGCATCATCCCATTGGGGATGCCGATGCTCGCCGGGCCGGGAGCGATCTCGACGGTGATGGTCCTCGTCGGCGAATCGCGCTCGATCTGGCAGCATGTGGTGATTTATTCCACCATCATCGCCACCGCATTTGCGTCTTTCCTGATCCTGAACGCTGCGGGAAGCGTGCAGCGTTACATGGGCCAAACGGGGATCCGCATCCTTACGCGCATGATGGGTTTGCTGCTGGTGGCGCTGGCGGTGCAGTTTGTGGCCAACGGGCTGATCGATTTCGGTTTGCTGAAGCCGCTGACCAATCCCTTCTAGAATTCCTCGTCGTCGGCCTTTTTCAGGCGCGTGATTTTCAGGGAGACGCGAATATCCTGCGATTTTACGGCGGCGAGAATCGCGCGCCGCTTATCGAGCGGCAGTTCCGACGGGCTGATCACTCCGGCCGAATCGCGCGGGAAATGTCTCACGAAAAGCGCGGCCATGTGAGCCGTCGCATACGAAATCGGCGTCGAGATCATGCCGCGCTGCCGGATCTGATACAAGGTCGGGAAGCTCGCATCCCAGCGGACCAGCACAGGCTCCTCATCTTTAGCCCCGCGGACCAGCACCGCCGCTGCGAACCGCGCATTCTCCAATATTCCGCGGCGGATTAGTTTCGCTACCGCTTTCGGAGTGGGCACTTTCGGAAAACGCTTGTGCACCATTCCCTGCGAACGGTTCAGCCGTCCCTGCCGGAACCAGCGATACAAGCGGTCGAAATCGTTGCCGCCGATTTTGGCGTCCACGTCGCGTACGTGAATATCTCGAGGCACCAGGCAGACTTCGTCCTGCGCGGCCAAGTACACCGTTGCTTCGCCAATCGGGGCAGGGAAGCGGAATTTTTCGCGCTCGGCGAACCGCCGCACCATCGCGAATTTTCCATGGCGGTAAATGCGCGGATTCGAAATCGCCGCGTCATAAACGCCGTCGGCCGACCAGGTAGAAATCGGATCTTTGCTCTCGGTGCTTTCGAAGAGGCGGAAATGAATCTCTTCGGAGCTGTCGAGCAACTCGCTGCCGCGCTTGGCGAGCAGATTTGTAAGCCCCGGCGCAACGCCCGCACAGATTAGCGCCGTACGATTCTTTGCGACGAAGCGTTTGTGATAGCGGTATTGCTCTGGCTTGAACGGGGAGCGCGTGAGGTGCGCGTTCAAGTCCATGTAATGAATGCCCAGGCGCAAGGCGGCGCGCAGAATAATTTCATTGAAGACAGCAGGGGAGGCGTTGACGATCAGATTTGCGCCGCGCGCCGCGCGCACGATGGACCACAGATTGCGCGCGTTCGTCTCGATGATTTCGATCTTGCCTTTCTTACCAAGGAAGCGTTGCGCGCGGGCGATGTCGCGATCGCCGCACCAGACGGTGTGCCCCTGGCGCGTCAGCAGATGGGTCAGCAAGGAGCCGGTGCCGCCCGTCCCCAAAACGAAGATGCGCATCGGTGGGCCACTTTATCACAACCGGCACGCAGTGGCGGGCGTGCTGCGGACTCTGATGACTAACTTACAGCCCTCAACATTGCCTGCAACGAATCTCGTGCGAATCGTTTTTGCAATGACCTTGTGAACGGATAGACCAAGCGCGGCAGAAGTTGCGGCCGCGAGAATGCACAGATGTCGTACCACACAGATTGATCCATGGGATTGAATTCCACCGTGAATCGTTCCTCGCCGGTCTCTCCGTGGTCGTTAAGTGTTCCGTACGCAAAGCCGTAGATTTCAGTCGCGTGCCCTTCTTGGATCACACACACAATCCGGCAGGCATTGAGCGACCAGAATTTCAAGTGCGATACAAGAACGGCGACAGTTGTGCCTGCTTCAATCGGGGAATTCGGCCAGCAGAGTTCGAGCCACGAGATGTCGAACATCCTCCATGCTTTGATAGCTTGTTTCGCGCGCTTGAAACAATCCGCACCTTTGCCGAGTTGTACGCGATTGTGGTCGACGGTGTATCCGCTCGGCGCCTGAACCCGGGATGCGCCGACCTCGCGATACGAGAAGGTGCCTTTCTCCTGCGAAAGCAAAGACTCACGTAGCCTTTGCGGTGAAGGTTTTGAGAACAGGAGCACGCTGCGCATTCTACTTCCAGAAAGGTTGCAACTATTTGCTAGCGTCCCGCCACGGGCGTAGAATCGGCTTGTAACTCCGATCCTAGGAGCCTAAGGGAGAGAAATCCTAAGGCTCGCGGGACGAGTCTTCTGCCGTACGCAGAGGACGAGGGTGCGAGTGGAAACGCTGGCGCCTCCCTTCGCGGAATTTGCTCCCTCTGCGTTTTGGAAAGGAGACGGTTCGAGGCTTGCTGCCTCGGCCTTTCGCCCAAATCCAATCGCGGATTTGGGTTTTTTGTTTTGGAGTGAAATGTCCCTTTTCGACAAATTCGGCCGCCAAATCACCGACCTGCGCATCTCCGTCACCGACCGCTGCAACTTCCGTTGCGTCTACTGCCGCTCGGCCGATCCCGATAACCACATGCCTCACCACGAACTGCTCGAATGGGATGAATTTGAGCGTCTTGCGTGCATTCTCGCCGGCATGGGCATTCGCAAAGTGCGCGTCACAGGTGGGGAACCGCTCGTGCGCCCGGGTATCGAAGATTTCGTCGCGCGGCTGAAATCGATCGGCGTGCGCGACCTATCGATCACCACCAACGGCCACCTCCTCGCCGAGCGGCTCGAAGCGCTTCTCGCCGCGGGCCTTGACCGCATCAACATCAGCCTCGATTCGCTCGACCGCGAGAAATTCGAGCGCGTCACGCGCACGAAGACATTCGATGCCGTGATGGCAGGTATAGACGCCGCGCAATCCTCGCGTCTGTGCCCTGTAAAAGTGAACGCCGTGCTGGTGCGCGGACTCAATGACGATGAAGTGGAGGCTTTCGCGGAATTTGCCCGCGAGCGCGACCTGATCATGCGCTTCATCGAATTCATGCCGCTCGATGCGGACCGCGCATGGACGCGAGACACGATGGTGCCCGCAGCGGAAGTCTACCGCCGCATTCACACGCGCTGGCCGCTCGTCGAAATCGCGCACGAGCGCAGCGAGACGGCGCGCAAATACAAATTCGCCGATGGCCCGGGCGAAATCGGCCTAATCGCGCCAGTGACCCAGCCTTTCTGCGGCCACTGCTCGCGTATCCGCGTCACTGCCGACGGAAAGCTCCGCACCTGCTTATTCAGCAAAGAAGATCACGATCTGAAATTCCTGCTGCGCGGCGGCGCAAGCGACGAAGATATTGCCGAGGAAATCCGCTCGGTTGTAATGCAAAAGGAAAAGGGCCATCGCATCAACGACCCCGGGTTCGTGCCCCCGTCACGCACCATGGTCTTCATAGGTGGCTAAGTAACATATACCGTTTGCGCTTTTAATTTGCCCTCCACAGCCCACTCGCGCACAATACTCGAAAGCAAAATATCGGCCCCTGGAGCCGCTGTGATATGGCAGATGACGAACAGAAAATTTTCTCGTTGACCGAAGCCGAACGGCTCCGCGTCCAACTCGAGCCCGTCCTGATCGAAGCCATGGAATCCCGGCGCAAGATGGAAGAGGTGGAGGAGCAGTTGCGCGACATCGCAGAACGAATTTCGCGCTCCGGCGGGATGCTTATACATTACGAAAAGGTCGCCAAGATTCGCGTCGAATTCAATCGTCTGCAGCAAAGCGTCCAGTCCGCGCTCGATCGAATTCAGGAGACCGGCTGCGTGGTAAAAGATCTCAACGTGGGCCTGCTCGATTTCCCCGCGCGTATCGATGGCGACGAAGTCTATCTCTGCTGGAAACTCGGCGAGGATCGCATCCGCTTCTACCACCGCCAGGACGAAGGCTTCGCCGGGCGCAAACCAATCGACCCCCGTGACGCAGGTTATTCAAACCCGGTCCAGTAACTCCTCTTCGAAATCTAAGCGCTGAGGTAGAAGGATGACTACTCCAGTACCGTGAAGAGGTGCAAGATGAAGAAGAATCCCACAAGTTCGAAATCGAAGTTTTGCACTCGAATATGCCTAAAGGAACGAAAAATGAGGTATGGATTGGGAACCGAAATCGCTTTGTTGTTCAAAGGAATCGGTCTGGAGAACGATATTCTCGAAATACGCACTCACAATCGCCGAATTGCAAACCGAAAGCTATCGGCCCGAAAGCCGCATAGAAAACGAGCCTACTGATACCTCAGCGCCACCATCGGATCCACTCGCATCGCCCGCCACGCCGGAATCCAGCACGCCGCCAGCGCTACCACCGCGAGCAGTACCGCAACGGTCATATACGTCACCGCATCGGTTGGCGTCACACCGAATAGCGTTGACTGCAGGAATCGCGTGGAAACAAGAGCGAGAACACATCCAAGCGCCAGCCCCGCCAAAGTCATCTGCAGCCCTTGCATCAGCACAAGCTTCAGCACGTCATTCCGCTGCGCTCCGAGCGCAAGACGAATCCCAATTTCGTGGGTGCGTTCGCGTGTGGTGTAAGCAATCACGCCGTAGATTCCAATGGCTGCCAGCACGAGCGCCAGTAAACCAAAGGCTCCCACAAACGTCCCGGCGATTCGCGTCCCTGTGCTGGCGACCTGCACTCGCGTTGCGAGCGACGATTCATCTAGCACCGGCATGTCCGCGTTCAGCTGATGTACCGCTTTTTCGAGCGCGCCCGTGTACGCGAGAGGGTCGCCGGCTACGCGAATATGAAATATCGGCCCTCGCGCGTAGTCCTGATAAATGGGGACATAGAAGAAAGGTTCGGAGGCTTCGTGCAGGTTGTTGTAATCGCTGTTTCGCGCCACGCCGATCACCGTAAAATTCAACCCGTCCGCGTTTAGCTTTTTCCCGATTGCACTTCGCCCCGGCCAGTAGCGCCGCACGAACTCCTGGTTCACCACCACCACCGGCTGCGAGGCTTCTTTGTCTTCGGAAGTGAACTCGCGGCCTGCGATCAATGGGATCTGCATCGTGCGCAAATAATTGGGTCCCACGTTTGCGTTTGGGATGTCCATGGATTCATGAGGTTGCGGCACGTAGCCCTCGGGCTGCGTTATCGACGAGCTCAGCTGGAATCCCAGCGGCACCCAGCTCGACATGCTTACCGACTGCACTCCAGGCAGAGCTTCAAGCTTGGCCAGAAGCTGGCGGTCGAATTCGATGCCCTGGTCCTTTGTGTAACCTGCAGAAAAAAGATCGACGCCGCCAATCAGCACGTGATCGGCATTGAAACCCATGTCCGCTCGCTGCACGTTCTCAAAACTTCGAATAAAGAGCCCTGCGCACACCAGCAGAAAAAGGGAAAGCGCCATCTGCATCACCACGAGCGCGGTCGAAAGCCGGGCCTTGCTCCGCCCACCCGAGGCGCCGCCCGTGTCTTCCTTCAGCACCGCCACCGGGGCCAGGTTTGACGAACGTAGCGCCGGCAGAATTCCGAAAATTACGCCTGTGAGCACGGAAACAAAAAGCGTCACGAGCAGCACCACGCGATCCACATGCACATCCATGAAAATGGGAATACCGGTGGGAGGAATGAACGAGCCGAACGTGCCGGCGGACCATGTGGTGATAAGCATCGCCACCGCGCCGCCCGCGAGCGAGAATACAAGGCTCTCAATCAACAACTGCCGAACCAGCCGCCACCGGCTCGCGCCGATCGCCATCCGAATCGCCATCTCGCGCCGCCGCGCCACCGAACGCACCAGCAGCAAATTCGCCACGTTGGCGCACGCGAGCAGCAGCACCACGCCTGAAATCGCCATCAACGTTGGTAGCAGGAGATACAGGTAGCCGTTCGCGCCATAAGGTGCGCGCCAGAGCGGAAACGCCTTCACATCATTGCGTCCCTGATGTGCTTCGGGGTACTGGGTGACGAGCTGTTGCATCAGCCCATTCAGTTCCGTCTGCCCTTGTTCCGCCGTAACGTCCGGATGCAAGCGTCCCAGCACCATCAGCCACATCGCATCGCGCTGTTCGATCAGGTTCCTGGTGGAAATAAGCTCTTTGCCGCCGAGCAACGGGACCCACAAATCCGTCCGCAGGCCGGTTTGAGTGCCCTGAAAAACGGCCGGTGTGACTCCCACAACTGTGAAAGGCAATTTGTTCAGATTGATCGTCTGTCCAACGATATTCGGATTGCCGCCGTAGCGCGTCTGCCACAACCGGTAACTGATCACCACCACCGGCGAACTTCCTGCCTGCGTATCTTCCACGGGAAGAAATCCGCGGCCCAAAATCGGACGCACGCCGAGCGCATCGAAATAATTTGCGGTGCACATCGTGCCCCACACCCGCTGCGGGGCCTTATTTCCAGTTAAATTCAGCGAACGCAGATCGGCTGCGATCAGCCCGGAAAAACTTTTGTTGTGGTGGCGCAGGTCGAGATAATCAGGATAGGAAAATGGCCGCGGGTCGAACGACGTTCCACCCAGGCTCAGCGACACAACTTCGCTGCTGCCTTTCATTCCGGGAATCGGATTTAGCATCGTCGAATTGATCCAGCTGAAAATCGTGCTGTTTGCGCCGATGCCCAGCGCAATCGTCAGCACCGCCACAGCCGTGAAGCCCGGCGACTTCACGAATAGCCGCAACGCGTGCGCTATGTCTTCCCAAAGCGATCGCATCGCCCCACCTCCGAGCGCTTTTGTGGTTGAAACCAGCAAGTCGGATGCCGCGCGCAGACGATCCAAACCATTGAAGTTAAACAATTTAATATCGCACCAAGCTGAAGCGAAAAGAGGCCTTGTCCGCTATTGGGATTCTTTCCAATTGAAACGAACAGATGAGTCTGCCGCCGAGATGCTAGCCGTCTGCCAGATACCGGTGCACGAACATTACTGACATCGCGCCCTCGCCGACAGCCGACGCGCAGCGCTTCACCGATCCGTGCCGCACATCCCCGGCCGCAAACAACCCCGGTACATTTGTCTCCAGGTAGTAAGGGCTGCGTCTCAGCGGCCACCCTTGCGGTGGCTTGCCGTTCTCCAGCAGATCAGGTCCAGTGACCAAGTAGCCTGCATCGTCCCTCGCGATTCCCGCTTCCTTCGCCCAATCCGTGCGCGGGTCTCCGCCAATGCAGACGAAAAGCCAATTGGTCTTGCAAGTTTGTTCCTGGCCCGTAACGCGGTTTTTCAGCGTGATCGCTTCGAGCACTCTATCGCCGTGAAGAGCTGTCACCTCGGTTTGGGTAAGCACTTCCATATTCGGCGTCGACTGGATTCGATCGATCAGATATCTGGAAAGCGTCGCCTTGAGCGACTCGCCACGCACCACAATCGTCACTTTCTTTGCGTACTTCGCAAAATAGAGGCTGGCCTGTCCCGCCGAGTTGCCGCCGCCCACCATGAAGACGTGCTCGCCCCCGCAAAGCTCCGCTTCGCTTGCGCCGGCTCCGTAGTAGATGCCCTGGCCGTAGAATTTGTCTTCATTCGCGAGGCCCAGCTTGCGGTACTCAATGCCGGTGGCGCAGATAGCCGCTCGAGCGATGATCTTCGTGCCGTCGACGAGATAGCCCACACGTTTTGCCGTGGTAAATTCGCCGCGGACTCCGTCCCGTCCCAACAGAATCTCCGCTCCGAATTTACTCGCCTGGTGGCGCGCGCGTTCGGCAAGATCGGCGCCGGGGATGCCGTCGGGAAATCCGAGATAATTTTCAATCTTGGGACTGCTGCCCGCTTGCCCGCCGATCGCCCATCGCTCAATTAGCACCGTCTTCAATCCTTCCGACGCAGCGTACACAGCTGCGCTCAGTCCGGCGGGCCCGGCACCATAAATCGCCAAATCGTATTCCGCCAGCTTGGGATCGTGGAACCATCCCAGCTTCTCGATGATTTGCCGCACCGTGGGAGATTCCATCCGCGAGCCATCAGGAAAAAAGCACACTGGAGTTCGCATATCCTCTGTCGGCTCCACTCCGATCGCCCGGCATTGCTCGTCCGTGCGCAGCTCAATCCATTCGAACGGCACATCATTGCGGCGGAGAAAATCCCGGATCGCATACGCTCGAGAACACCCCACCTTCCCGTAGATTTTCACCGGTGGTCCGGAGTGAGATGTATCTGGTGCTGAGTCCGTCATGGTGTGCCTCCCAAGGTGTGACCGCGCGGGATGAACGCGAAATGGAATTCGAAAGCGTCATCGCCCCGGCTTTCGGGCGCTTCCGTCGCTCAAAATACAAGATTACACCCACCGGCGAATCGAAGACAAAAGCCCCCACTTGCATCTCGCCTTCGCTCGTGCGAGCCTGAATATCCAGTGACCAACCAATCCGAAAACCGCCTGAAAAATTCCGCGAGCCCGTATCTCCGTTCCGCTGCGCACCAGCCCATCGACTGGTTCGAATGGAGCCCGGAAGCCTTCGAAGCGGCGCGCGCCGCGGGAAAACCGATCCTGCTCGATATCGGCGCCGTCTGGTGCCACTGGTGCCATGTGATCGACCGCGAGAGCTACGAGAACCCCGAAATCGCGGCGATGATCAATCAGCTTTATATCCCCGTAAAAGTGGATCGCGACGAGCGCCCCGATGTTGATTCGCGCTATCAATCCGCGATCAGCGCCATCTCCGGCCAAGGCGGCTGGCCGCTCACTGCATTCCTCACGCCCGAGGGCAAACCGTTTTTCGGCGGCACCTACTTTCCTCCGGATGACGCGATGGGCCGCCCTGGCTTCAAACGGATTCTCCTCGGCGTTTCCGAAGCGTTTCGTAATAAACGTGCGGATGTGGACAACTCCGCCCGCGCGCTCGAAGAAGCCGTCGCCAAAGCCGAATTGCACCACGCCTCGCGCGGCACACTCGAACCCGGCATCGTCGACTCGATCATTCAATCCGCATTGCGTCTTTTCGATGAACAGCACGGCGGTTTTGGCACCGCCCCGAAATTTCCCCACGCGAGCGCGGTCGATCTGATCCTGGAACGCTACCAATCAAGCCGCGATCCACGCCTGCTCCACGTCGCCGAACGCACCCTCGAGGGCATGGCGCTGGGTGGCGTCTACGATCAACTCGCCGGCGGTTTTCATCGGTATTCGGTTGACGAGCGCTGGTGCGTCCCGCACTTCGAGAAAATGTCCTACGACAATTCCGAGTTGCTAAAAAATTATCTCCACGGCTACCAGGTGATGGGCCACGAGCTCTTTCGCGAAACCGCCGAAGGAATCATTGCATGGGTCAACGAAGTTCTCTCCGATCAGGAACGCGGCGGATTTTACGGCAGCCAGGACGCCGACCAGACCCTCGATGACGACGGCGACTATTTCACCTGGACCCTCGACGAGGTGCGCGCCGCGCTTTCGCCCGAGGAATCGCGCGCCATCGAGATTTACTACGACGTGCAGCCTCGCGGCGAGATGCACCACAATCCGTCAAAAAATGTTCTCTGGGTCGCGTCCACGATCGAAGATCTCGCGGCGAAACTTCGTCTCAACGAAGCCGCCGCTCGCATCCTTCTGGCCCGTGCCAAAGGCAAACTTCTCGCCGCTCGCCGCCAGCGCCGTCCGGTTCCCGCGATCGACACGACTCTTTACGTCGCCTGGAATGCGATGTTCATCTCCGCGTATCTCGAAGCGGGCCGCATCCTCCGTCGCGACGATTGCGCTCCCTTTGCCCTGAAAACTCTCGATCGCATCCTCGCCGAAGCCTGGGACGAAAATATCGGTGTGTTGCATCGGGTCGGCGGGCCGCGCCTCGATGGCTCGCTCGATGACCTCGTATTCCTCAGCGCAGCTCTTCTCGATGCCTGGGAATTGACCCAACAGCAGGATTACCACCACAAAGCCGAACAACTGATGCGCAAAGCTATCGAGCGCTTCGGCGATCCGGAAGCGGGCGGCTTCTTCGATCGCGCGAAAGATGCCGCTCCCATGGGCGGCCTCGAAGTCCGCCGCAAGCCGATTCAAGATTCGCCCACGCCCGGCGCAAATTCTGTTGCCGCCGTTGTTCTCGACCGTCTCTACGGCTCAACGGGAGAAAAACTCTGTCGCGATTGGGCGGAAAAGACTCTCGAGGCCTTCGCAGGACTCGCTCCGCAGTTTGGTCTATTCGCCGCCACCTACGGGCTCGCCGCCTTGCTTCACGAGCGCCACACTCTGCAAATCGTCATTACCGGAGCAATCGGCGATCCGCATGCCGCTGCGCTCAAGCGCGCTGCAGCCGAAATCTACCGCTTCGGCAAATCTGTTCTGCGCGTCACGCCGGAAAGAATCGCATCGGTCGAATTGTTGCCGCCCGCCTTGCGCGACACGATTCCGCACCTCGATACCACCAAAGCGCAAGCCCTCGTCTGCGTCGAAACCACCTGCCACCCGCCAGTCACAGATCCAGCCCAACTAAAATCCTTGCTCCTCGATGTCACGGCGGGTGCAGCTGGCACCGCCGCGGCGACGCGCTGATCCAGCGTTCGCCCACGCCGCCGGAAGGTGGTACCCTCTCGCTTAATGTCTTCACCAAGACAAATCCTTAAACGCATAGACATGACTGCGGCTACCGCTCTGTTTGCTTTCAGCTATGGGATTAACGGATTCTTCCGCTACTTCCTCTTTCTCAACCAAGGCACGGAGGGAATGAAAGGCCCGGTTGGTTTTCTGCTACCCAATTTTTTTCTCTGCTTTAACGTCAACATCGTTCAATCTTAGAACCTGCTGTATCGGGCGTCGTTGTGTACAACGTTCTTGTCATAATCAAAGGAAAACTTCTTGAGCCAAGCCTTGGAGCCGCCAAAGTCGGGGCGAGAACACGTCTCGTTGATATCGCGGGGCACAAGACGAAAGCCTGAGATAGCGAAAGAAAATCGGCGAACTGGGCATCTCTCTCTCGCACGAATTGAATTTGCAAGAGCCTCCAAACGCAAGCATCGTCAGCAAACCAACCCAACAAAAGCGATCGCATCATCATCCGGCCTTCAAACCAATTCACTAGCCTCCGGAGAGATCTCGATCTGGCCAATCACTAGCATTCGCGCCGAAATCTGGCAACTCGCCGCAATCTGCGTCACCGCCTGCATCTCGCTTTTGCTTATGGAGTTTGTTGCCAACGAAGCCGTTTTCGCGCAGTTTTTTCCGCTTCATCCGGGCTCGGCCGATTCCTATTGGGCCCTTCGCTTCAAAGTCTGGTGGGTGGCATGGGCGCTGATTGCCTATATCGCGCTGCCGGCAATCCTTATGCTGCTCTTGCCCGGCAAGCGCTTGCGCGACTGCAATCGTTTCTGGCAAGGCTTCCGCGAGCACTACAGCGTTTACGTCGTCCTCTATGCGGCCGTGTTGCCGGTGATCTGGCTCGTATCGCTCTCACCTGATTTCTACAATTTCTATCCAATGTACCCGCAAGCTGGACGATTATGGTTCGACCTGTTCGCCTGGGAAGGCCTATACGCGGGCCAATTCGTCGCGCTCGAATTTTTCTTTCGTGGATTCCTGGTGGGAGGACTTTCGCGCTACATGGGAATTGCCGCGGTCCCCGTTTCCGTGATGCCCTACATGATGATCCACTTCACGAAGCCCTGGCCCGAGGCCCTCGCGTCCATCGTGGCGGGATTGGTTCTAGGCAGTCTTGCGTGGAAGACGAAATCAATCTGGGGCGGCGTTTGCGTCCACTGCGCGGTAGCCATCACCATGGACTTACTGGCCCTTTCGCACAAGGGCCAGCTGCCTTGGCTACATAACTAGCAGGGATCGTGCTACTTGTCCTTGCTCGGATCCTTCGGTGGCGCTGCCTTATCCGCGCCAGGTTCTGCTCCGGTCGCGGGAGGCGCAGCTTTCACGCCCGGTTGCACCGCATCGTTGCTCTTGATGGACACCACCTCCACTTCGAAAATCAGAGTCGAATTCGGCGCGATCCCGCCGCCTGCTCCACGCTGGCCATATGCCAGATCTGCCGGCACAAACAGCTGCCACTTCGATCCCACAGGCATCAACTGCAACGCCTCAGTCCACCCCTTGATTACTCCGCTTACTGGAAACGTCGCCGGCCCTCCATGCTTCGCCGAGCTGTCGAACTCCGTTCCGTCCAGCAGCGTTCCCTTATAATTGCAGATTACTGAATCGTTCGCTGTCGGTTTCGGTCCGGTGCCTTCGCTCAGAATCTTGTACTGCAATCC
>Ga0306921_10001551_pt1 | contig 22325 bp, 20 predicted proteins | sample sta12Cox44000080_FD_203760 | JGI IMG/M metagenome (GOLD analysis project Ga0306921, IMG submission 203760) | Lab enrichment of tropical soil microbial communities from Luquillo Experimental Forest, Puerto Rico - statoxic.12C.oxic.44.000.080 (v2)... | ecosystem: Environmental > Terrestrial >...
GGAGCTGAGAACGGTGAACACCAGGGCCTGCAGGACGCTGCCCAGCAGCGCCAGCGGGAAGAACAGCGCGTGCATCGGGACACCGAACGGCAGGTGCTTGAACGGCAGCATGGTCACGCCGAGCGAGGCGAACGCCACCAGCAGCATGTCCTCGCCGAAGATGTTCCCGAACAACCGGCACGAGAGCGAGATGGGCTTCGCCAGCTCGCCGAGGACGTGGATCGGCAGCATGAGCGGCGCCAGGAGCCAGCCGGTCAGGTTGCGCGGGTTGCCGAGCATGTGGTCCAGCCAGCCGAGCGGGCCCAGCTCCTTGAAGCCTATGAACTGCACGTACACGAACACGGTGAGCGCCAGGGCCACGGTGACGTTCAGGCTCGCCGTGGGCGAGTGCATGAACGGGATCAGCCCGAACAGGTTCATGGCCAGGATGTAGATGAACAGCGTGCCGAGGAACGGCACGAAGCGCGGGCCCTGCGCGGGGCCCAGGATGCTGATGATGAAGCTCGAGAGCCCCTCCACCACCAGCTCGACGCCGTTCTGGAGACCGCGCGGCACGAGCTGCGGGTCGCGGCTGGCGCGGTGCGCGACGACGAGCAGGATGAGCGCGACGAGGAGCGAGAAGACGAGGACTTCATAGTGCTCGAGGAAGTGCGCCCAGGTCGCATGGGGGAACGCGCCGGTGAGGAGGCCGATGACGTTCGCGAAGCCCTGCGGCTTGCTCTCGGAGGCCTCGCCCTTCTCCTCGGCCGTCGCGTTTCCGCGGGCCTCGGTCGGCGTCTCGTCGCCGTGGATCTCGCCTCGAGCCGCCCCGCCATGCGACTGCGCCACGACGGTGCGACCGACAGGGGCGCCGCCGGCGCTCGTGAGCGCGCCGAGCGCGAACCAGGTCGCGGTCGTGAGCGCCAGCCCGGCCAGCCCTGCGCGCCAGCGGTGGTTCACGATGCCGCGCCAGGCCGGCGAGGCGAGCAGCGCCTGCGTGAGCGCCTTCACCGCGATCACCGCGAGCGGGAGCAGGAAGCCCGCGACGAGTGCCGCGGGCGAGAGCAACTCGAGCAGCACCGCGCCGGCCGCGAACAGGGCCAGCATGCCGAGCAGTGCGAAGCCGATCCGGCGCCTGGCGTCGGGTGTTCCGCGGGCGGGACCGGTGAGCGGCACGATCAGCCGCTCGAGGAGCTGCAGGTTCACGAGCGACCACGTCACGCCCGCCGCGAACGCCAGCCCGAGCAGCGGGCTCACGTACGTTGCGGCAACGAGTGCGATCACGCCGCCCAGCCAGGTCGACGTGTGGCGCACGCGCGCGAGGAATTCGAGGCCCATGATCGGTCGCCGCGCGCGCGTCCCCGGAAGGGGAAGCTGCGGCTCAGCGCTCCTGTGAATCGAGGTACTTCTTGTAGATGATCCAGACCTCTCGTGCCGCCGCCGCGAACCCGAAGACCAGCCCCAAGAGCGCGAGCCACGGAGAGGTGTGGAACCGCTTGTCGCCGAGGTCTCCCAGGAAGAAGCCGACGAGCGGCGAGATGATCAGCAGGGAGGGGATCGCCAGCAGCGTGGCAGCACTCCGCAAGCCCGATGGATCCTTGCTCGGACCGTCCGGACGCCTGTCCTGCGGAGGTGCCATGCGGGCCGACCTCGAAGACCGCAACCGTGAGTGAAAGTTTTCACAAACCTTGGGCCAACCGTAATGTTTCCAACGGCTGGCGAAGGCGGCGGAACCCTAGTCGAACGTCCCGGTCGGGTCAAGGCAGAAGGCCGGCTCGCGCGCATCGTCGCCCGGGGGCGGCGCGGGCCGTCGCGCCGCCGCCGGCGGACCTTCTCGCCGCTGGCCACCAGGCAGACCGGGCGCTATGTTGCCGCGCGTGATCCCGATGAGCTCCACGCAGGTCGAGGTACACGTCTTCCGCAGGCGCGGCAAGCGGTTGGAGCTGTTGCTGATACGCCGCTCTCCCCAGCGTTCTCTGGCGGGTGTATGGCAGCCGGTCACCGGCGGCATCGAGCAAGGCGAGACCGCACTCGCAGCGGCCGTGCGCGAGGTGCGCGAGGAGACCGGGCTCGCCCCGATCCGGTGGTGGGCGCTCGAGCATCTGGCCACGTTCTACGACCCGGGCCGCGACCACATCCGGCTCGTCCCCGTGTTCGCGGCGGAGGCGGCATGGACCGACCCTGTCCACCTCTCCCACGAGCACGATCGGTACGCATTCCTTTCGCTCGCCGAAGCATCGAAGCGCGTGCTGTGGGCGACGCAGCGTGCGGCCATCGCGGCGTTGCGCGACGAGGTGCTCTCGGGCTCGCCCGGCGGTGTCGCGCGCGAGGTGACCGCGCGGCTCGCGGCCGCGGGGCGACCGTCGCGCACGCGGCCGAGCCCGAAGCGCGCGGCCGCGCGCGCGCGCCGGACCTGACCCCTTCCTTAAAGACTAAAGAGGAGATCCCGATGGCAGGCAGCAACTCGTTCGACGTCACCACGGGCGTGGACATGATGGAGGTGCAGAACGCCGTCGATCAGGCCACGAAGGAGATCGCCCAGCGCTACGATTTCAAGGGGCTGAAAGTCGAGCTGGCGCTCGACGCCAAAGCGAAGACGCTCACGCTGAGCGCGCCCGACGATCACCGGCTGAACGCGCTCTGGGACGTGGTGCAGTCGAAGATGGTGAAGCGCAAGGTGCCGCTCAAGAACCTGAAGCCCGGCAAGATCGAGGCCGCCGCCGGCTCGACGAGCCGACAGGTGGTGGCGATCCAGGACGGCCTCACCGCGGAGCAGGCGAAGGAGGTCGTGCGCACCCTCAAGGATGCGAAGCTCAAGCGCGTGCAGGCGTCGATCAACGCCGAGACCGTCCGCGTCTCGGGCCCCGACAAGGACGGCCTCCAGGGCGCAATCACGCTCCTGAAGCAGCAGGACTTCGGCGTGGAGTTGAAGTTCGGGAACTACCGCAGCAGCTGAGGTGCCCTCGATGGAGATCTTCGTGTTCGCAAGGCTGCACGCGCGCCCCGGTATGCGAGAGAAGGTGCGCCAGGCCATGTACGAGGTGCAGGGGCCGACGCGCGTGGAGCCCGGCTGCATCGGCTACGGCGGCTTCCAGTCCGTGCGCGACCCGGACGAGTTCTACATCCACTCGCGCTGGGTCGACATGGCCGCGTTCGAGCAGCACTCGGCGCTCGCGCACACGGTGCGATTCGTGGAAGCGGTCGAGCCGCTGGTGGACCACGAGTTCAAGGCCACGCTGGCCGAGCAGCTCTGGTAGCGGGGCCCGCCATGTCCAGCGAGTGGCAGCGTGACGGCTTCACCATCAGCACCGATCCGGCGCGGCTCGACCTGGATGGCGTGTACGCCTGGCTCGCGGCCTCGTACTGGGCGCGCGGCATCCCGCGCGACGTGTTCGAGCGCTCGGTCCGCCACGCGCTCTGCTTCGGCATCTACGAGGGCGCGCGCCAGGTGGGCTTCGCACGCGTGGTCACCGATTTCGCGACCGTGGCCTACGTGGGCGATGTGTTCGTGCTCGAGCCCTGGCGCGGCCGGGGCTTGAGCCGGTGGCTCATGGAGGTGATCTCGTCGCACCCGGACCTGCAGGGCTTCCGGCGCTGGATCCTGCTCACGCGCGACGCGCACGGACTCTACCGGAAGTTCGGCTTCACGCCGCTCGCGTCTCCCGACCGCTGGATGGAGAAGCACGTCCCGGACGCGTACGCGCCCGGGTCGTGACGCGCACGCATCACGGCAGGAGCACGAGGCGGCAGTTGCGCTCGCCCTGGCCCGTCGTGAGCCGCGCGAAGTAGATGCCCGGCTCGGCCTGCCGGCCGTTGTCGAGCCTCCCATCCCAGATCGCGCTCCGCCTCCCGGCCGGCACGACGCCGAGCGGCTGCCGCCAGACCGCGCGCCCGCTCACGGTGTAGATCTCGAGCGCGGCCTCGCCCGCGCTCGGCAGCGAGTAGTCGAGCCGCACGGGACCGGCGGACGCCGGGCTGGGGATCGCCTGGACGAAGAAGCGCGTCAGGCGTGAGTCCATCTCGTCGCGCACGCTCACGATCCCGGCGCTCGTGTCGAAGCTCCCCGGGAACAGCGTGTCCATCGTGGCGACGCAGAAGACGAGGCTGTCGCAGTCGATGGCGGGCACCTGCCAGAGCGCCGAGCCGGTGCGGAGCAATCCGCGCCAGATCGGCTCCCACGGTCCGTCGATCCCGTGGGCCGAGACCCGCACCTCGGCCGAGTCCGCCTCCTCGGCCTCGAGCGGCTGCCAGCGCACCTCGCGCGTCTCACCCGCGCGCCAGCGCTCACCGGCCCCCGGTGCGATGACCCTCGCGGCGTGATGGGAGGTGCGGGCGACGATCTGGTGGTTCGCCTTCACGGCGATAAACGTGTAGCGATCGTGGGCGCGGACCGGCTTCCCGTCCACGACCACCTCGACCACCTGGAAGCCGGGATCGGCGACGAGCGTGAACGCCTGGTCCCCGCCGTGCGTCACGGGCACGATGCCGGAGGGCGAGATCGTCGCGTGCGGCGCCGCCGTGGCGGTGATCGTGTACTCGTTCGGGCAGAACGTGGCCGCCACCACGTGCGGCGCAGTGACGTCACGCAGCACCAGCGTGCGCGCGGGCCGCACCGGGACGCCGTCCACGTACAGCGTGTCGAGCCGGAATCCCGGCACCGGCACGACGTGGAGTCTCACGTCGCCGCCGCGTTCGACCGGGCCGCTGGAGGGCCAGATCGTGCCGTTATCGCATCGCGCGACCGTGATCTCGAACGTGGGCGCCGCGAGGGCGCCGGTGACCGGGAGCGGAGCAGGCTTCGCCCCGCACGCCGCCCAGCCCACGATCAGCCCGAGCAGGGCGCGCGCGGCTCGAGCACACCAACGTGATGCACAGGGGCCGCAAGGCCCAGGCAGGATCTCGACTCGCATCCCATGCACTCGTGACTCGCATGTCACTGCCAGCCGACCCTACCGCCGGCCAGGGTGCGGGGGAATACGGGAAACACCCCACGGCGGATCCCGCCGCCGCGAGGCTGAGCCCTGACTCGAGCCCTACGCGGGGACCCCGGCGCGGACGCCCGCCGCCAGCTCCTCGTAGAGGTACGCGCAGCTCCTCGTGCCTCCGTGGAAGCTCGTGAGCGAGAACTTCTCGTTCGGCGCGTGCACCTGGTCGTCGTGGAGGCCGAAGCCCATGAGGATGCAGGGCAGGTTGTGGGTCTGCTGGAACGTGGCCATGACCGGGATCGAGCCGCCCTCGCGGATCAGCGCCGGCTTCTTGGTCCACGCCCGGCCCAGCGCGCGCACCGCGGCCTGGAGCATCGGGTGGTCGGGCGACGTGATCCACGGCTTGGCGCCGTGCAGGTCCTTCACCGTGACGGTCACCGACGGCGGCGCCAGCGCCTTCACGTGCCTCTCGAACGCGGCGAAGATCGCCTTGGGATCCTGGTCGGGCACGAGCCGCATGCTCACCTTGGCCGCGGCGAAGCTCGGCAGCACGGTCTTGCTGCCCTCGCCCGTGTAGCCGCTCCACATGCCGTTCACGTCCAGCGTCGGCCGCGACCAGATGCGCTCGAGCGTGCTCCGGCCCTTCTCGCCGAACGGCTGCGGCACGCCCGTCTCGGCGATGAACGCCTTCTCGTCGAACGGCACCGCCGCGGTCGCCTGCTTCTCGGTCGCGCTCAGCTCGCGCACCTTGTCGTAGAAGCCGGGCACGGTGATGCGGCCGTCGGCGTCCATGAGCCCCGCGATGATGCCGGCGAGCGCGTTCGCGGGATTCTTCACCGCACCGCCGAACACGCCCGAATGCAGGTCGCGGGTCGGGCCCACGACCTCGATCTGCGTGTAGCAGATGCCGCGGAGCGCGTACGTGAGCGCAGGCTGGTCGGGCGCGGGCATGCCGGTGTCGCTCACGAGGATGACGTCGGCGTCCAGCTCCTTGCGGCGGCCGGTGAGGAAGCCCTCGAGGCTCTCGCTGCCCGCCTCCTCCTCGCCCTCGATCACCAGCTTCAGGTTGATGGGCAGCTTCTTGTTCACGGCGAGGTGCGCCTCGATCGCCGACAGGTGCATGTAGACCTGGCCCTTGTCGTCGCAGGCGCCTCGCGCGTAGAGCTTGCCGTCGCGCTCGGTGGGCTCGAAGGGCGGCGTCTTCCACAGCTCGAGCGGCTCGACCGGCTGGACGTCGTAGTGACCGTAGAGCAGCGCCGTGGGCTTGCCTGGCGCGCTGAGCCACTCCGCGTAGACCACCGGGTGCCCAGGCGTCTCGACCACCTCCGCGCGCGTCATCCCGATCTTCTTCAGGTGCGCCGCGATGTGCTCCGCGCAGCGCTTCACGTCGGCCTTGTGCTGCGGCTGCGCGCTCACGCTGGCGATGCGCAGCGCGGCCTTCAGGTTCTCGAGGAACTGGCTCTTGTGGTCTTCGAGGTAGCGATCGAGGGCGTCCATGGGCGTTCCCGCGTGTGGGTCTGGGGCGAAAAGTGAACGCGAGACTCTAGAACGCGCCCGCTCCGGCCGACAACCAGTGGGCGATCGCGCGCTCCCCTCCCCGCCCGCGTCGCGCAACCGGCAGCGGGCGGACCCGCCCTTGCGGCTTGAACGCCCCGCGGCCATCGGCCACCATGTCGTGCTCGCGAGATGCCCACGGAGCCCTCATGCAGATCCGCATCCTCCACAAGGAATGCTGTGGCCATGGCCAGTGTCGAGAGATCGCGCCCGGCGCGTTCGGCATGGACAGCAAGAACAAGGCGGTGATCCTGGACCCGGAGTCGGAGACGCCGGAGAAGGTCCTGGAGGCCGCCGAGACCTGCCCGTGCTCGGCCATCGTCGTGCTCGACGACGAGGGCGATACCGTCTTCCCGTGACGGGGCCGGCGGCCGGCCCGCGGGGGAACCCGCCGCGGCGGGTCCGGCTCCAGCTCCGCGAGACGCCGTGGCGCCTCGCGATCTGCCGGTTCGAGCCCGAAGCGCCGCTGCCCGCGTGGGTGATGCACGCCGCGGCCGAGTTTTGGTCGATCACGCGCACGCCGCACGAGCTGAGCGTCGTCTGCAGCGAGGACGATCTCCCGCCCTCGGTGGACCGCCAGGTCGAGCGCGACTGGCGGGCGTTCGCGGTCGTGGGGCCGCTGCCGTTCGGCCTCACCGGCGTGGTGAGCGGCATCACGACGCCGCTGGCCGCGGCCGGCATCCCGGTGTTCGTGATCAGCACCTACGACACCGACTACCTGCTCGTGAGGTCGGCGGACTCCGTGAGGGCGTTCGGGATACTCGCGGGCTCGTTCGAGATGCTGGGCTGAGGCACCGCGGCCTTCCGCCGCCACGACAACCGCCGCTGCAGCCCGGCGAGATAGGTGTAGAACACCGGCGTCACGTACAGCGTGATGAGCTGCGAGAACGCCAGGCCGCCGACAACCGCGAGGCCCAGCGGCCGGCGCGACTCGGCGCCGGCGCCCCAGCCGATGGCGATCGGCAGCGTGCCCATGAGCGCCGCCATCGTGGTCATCATGATCGGCCGGAAGCGCACGAGGCAGGCCTCGACGATGGCGTCGTGCGCGGAGCGGCCCTCGTTCCTCTCGGCCGCGATCGCGAAGTCGATCATCATGATGGCGTTCTTCTTCACGAGCCCGATCAGCATGATCACGCCCACGAACGCGTACACCGAGAGCTCGGTGCGGAAGATCAGCAGCGTGAGGAGCGCGCCGAAGCCCGCGAACGGCAGCCCGGAGAGGATCGTGAGCGGGTGGATGAAGCTCTCGTAGAGGATGCCGAGCACGAGGTAAATGACGAGCACGGCGATGAGCAGCAGCAGCGTGAGGCCCTGCTGGCTCGCCTGGAACGCCTGCGCGGTGCCTGCGAACGCGGTGCTGATATCGGAGCTGAGCGTCTGGCGCGCGGCGGCCTGGATCTGCGACACCGCCTCCGAGAGCCCGGTGCCGGGCTTGGTGTCGAACGACAGCGTCACCGCGGGGATCTGGCCCGAGTGGCTCACGCTCAGCGGCCCCAGGGCCGGGGTGAGCTTCGCCACGGCGCCGATCGGCACCAGGTCGCCCTTGCTCGAGCGCACGTTCAGGAGCTGGAGCGCGCTCACGTCCCGCTGGTACTCGGGCAGCAGCTCGAGGATCACCCAGTACTGGTTCGTGGGCGTGAAGATCGTGGACACCTGACGCGAACCGTACGCGTCGTAAAGCGTCTCGTCGACGTCGCGCGGCGACACGCCGAGGAGCGCCGCGCGCTCGCGATCCAGCTCGACGTGGACCTCCGGGTTCTTGATCTGCAGGTCGCTGGTCACGTTGTCCAGGCCCGGTAGCGTGCGCATCTTCGCTTCCATCTTCGCCGAGTTCTCGTAGAGCGACGTGAGGTCGGTGCCCGTGAGCGTGTACTGGTACTGGCTCTTCGCCGAGCGGCTGCCGATGCGGACCGGAGGCGGGTTCTGGAGGAACACGCGCATGCCGGGCACGGCATTGAGCTTGGGCGTGAGCTGCCGCGCGAGCTGGTCGGCGGACAGCGTGCGCTGGCTCCTGGGCTTCAAGCGGAGGAAGAGTCGGCCCTGGTTGGCGCTCGTGCCGCCGCGGCCGCCGCCCACCGACGACATGAAGCCGTCGATGTTCGGGTCCTTCTCGACGATGGCCGCGATCTGCTGCTGGTGGGCCACCATGGACTCGTACGAGGTGCCCTCGGCGGCCTCGGTCGTGCCGCTCAGCTGGTCGATGTCCTCGCTGGGGATGAACCCCTTCGGGATCCACGCGAACAGCACGAACGTGCCGACGAGGATGCCGGCCGAGAACACGAGCGCGGTGCGGCGGTGCTGCATGACCCAGCCGAGCGTCCGCTCGTAGGTGCGCAGGCTGGCGCTGAACGCGGCCTCGCTCGCCCGGAGCACCGCGGAGTGCGACTCGTGCGCGCTGTGGCGGATGAACCGGCTCGCCATCATCGGCGTGAGCGTGAGCGAGACGAAGCCGGAGACCAGGATCGCGACGCTGATGACGACCGCAAACTCGTGGAACAGCCGGCCGAGCAGCCCGCCCATGAACAGCACCGGGATGAACACGGCCACGAGCGACAGCGTCATGGACAGGATCGTGAAGCCGATCTCCTTCGAGCCGTCGAGCGCCGCCTGCAGCGGCGGCTTCCCCATCTCCATGTGCCGGACGCAGTTCTCGAGCATGACGATGGCGTCGTCGACGACGAAGCCCACCGACAGCGTGAGCGCCATGAGCGAGAGGTTGTCGAGGCTGAAGCCGAACGGCTTCATGAGTGCGAACGTGCCGAGGATCGAGAGCGGCAGCGCCAGGCTCGGGACGACCGTGGCGGAGGCGTTCCGCAGGAACAGGAAGATCACGATGATCACGAGCAGCAGCGTGATGAGCAACGTGATCTGCACGTCGTTCACGGAGTGCCGGATCGAGACCGAGCGGTCGTTCAGCGTCTCGATGCGCACCGAGCCGGGCAGCTGCGGCTTCAGCTTCTCGACCATGGCGTGAACGGCGTCCGCCACCTGCACGGTGTTCGTGCCCGGCTGGCGGTTGATCGCCAGCACGATCGCGCGGCGGCCGTTGAACCAGCTCGCCGTGCGCGTGTCCTGGACGCCGTCCAGCACCTGACCGAGGTCGCCGAGGCGCACCGGCGCGCCGTTGTTGTTCTTGATGACGAGGTCACGGAACTCGCGGGCCGACTCGAGCTGCGAGTTGGATTGCAGCGTGAACGCCTTGTCCGGCCCCCACAGGATGCCGGTCGGCAGGTTCACGTTGCCGTTGTCGATCGCGTCCGAGACCTGGTCGATGCCGACGCTGCGCGACGCGAGCGCCTGCGGGTCGAGCTGGATGCGCACCGCGTACTTCTGCGAGCCGAACACCTGCACCTGCGCCACGCCGTCCACGGTGGAGAGGCGCTGGCCGAGCGTGGTCTGCGCGTACTCGTCGAGCGTCGAGAGCGGGAGCAGGTCGGACGTGAGCGCCAGGAACAGGATCGGCGAGTCGGCGGGGTTCGACTTCTGGTAGCTCGGGGGCAGGATGCCCTGCGGGAGCTGCCGGAGCGTCTGCGAGATCGCGGCCTGCACGTCCTGCGCGGCGGCGTCGATGTTGCGGCTCAGGACGAACTGCAGCGCGATGTTCGTGCTGCCGAGGCTCGAGCTGGACGTCATCACGTCGAGGCCGGCGATGGTGGAGAACTGCTTCTCGAGCGGCGTCGCGACGGCCGCGGCCATGGTCTGCGGGCTCGCGCCGGGCAGGCTCGCGCTCACGCTGATCACCGGGTAGTCGACGTTCGGGAGGTCGTTGACCGGGAGCTGCGGATAGGCGAACGCTCCGAAGAGCACGACGCCGATCATGGTGAGCGTCGTGGCGACGGGCCTGCGGATGAAGGGTTCGGACAGGTTCATCGCTGCGTGTCGCCGCCCGCCGGCGGGGTCCCGCCCGCCGTGCGCGCGCCGGTGGCCGAGGCCTGGCGCGGGCTGCCCGCGCCGCCGTGGCCCGCGGGCGCGGGAGCGCCGGCGCGCGGCTCGGCGCCGGCCCCGCCCGCGGGCATGCGGATCGCCGCCCGCGCTCCCGGCGAGAGCCGCACCTGGCCGTCCGTCACCACGACCTCGCCCGGCGAGAGGCCCGAGGCCACGATGCTCAGGTCGCGCCAGCTCCGCGACACGCTCACCGGCCGCAGCTCCACGGTCGTATCCGGCTTCACCACGTAGATGTAGGCGCCCGACTGTGAGTTGTTCACTGCCTGGGTCGGCACGACCGTGGCGCCCTGCTGCTCGTGGAGCTTGAGCCGCACGCGCACGAACGCGCCCGGCCACAGCGACGCGTCCTGGTTCGCGAACTCGCCCTTCAGGAGCAGCGTGCCGCTCGCCGCGTCCACCTGGTTGTCCACGAACGCCAGGCCGCCCGCGGCGACCGCCGAGTCGGCGTCGCCGCGCACCACGTACACGCTCACGTCGCGCTGGCGCTCGCCCTGCAGCTCGCGCATGTCGCCCTGCGGGATCGTGAAGCGCACGCGGATGGGCTTGAGCTGGTTGATCGTGACCACCGCCGACGACGGCTCGTTCGCACGCACGATGTCACCCACGTGCACGCCGAGCCGTCCGGTCCGGCCCGAGATCGGCGCGCGCACCGTCGCGTGCTCGAAGTCGAGCACGGCGCGCGAATGCGCCGCCGAGTCGGCGATCACCGTGGCCGCGGCGGCTTCCGCCACCGAGCGCGCATCGTCCAGCTCGCCGGGCGACACGAGCTGCTGCTTCGCCAGTGACTGCGTGCGCTCGAACGCGAGCTGCGCCGTGCGCGACTGCGCGCGGTCTCGCTCGAGCAGCGCCGCGGTGCGCGCCGTCTCGGCCGCGAACGCGGTGTTGTCGAGCTCCACCAGCACCTGGCCCTGCTGCACGTCGTCCCCCTCGCGGAACGCGATGCGCGTGACCATGCCGCCCACCTGCGCGAGCACGTCCGCCGTGGCGATGGGCTCCACCGTGCCCGTGGCGATGAGCTCGTAGGGCACGCTGCGCGTCTCCGCGACGGCGACCGTCACCGGGACGCGGCCGCCGCGCCGCTCGGGCGCCTGGGCGCAGCCGCATGCCGCGGCGACGAGCGGGGCGAGAACGGCCGCGAGCGTGATTCGGAGAGCGGGCTGGCGCATGCGGGTCTGGCTTCCCTTGGGGGTCGGGTGGGCGGTCGGCGCCGGCGGCTTCCGCCCGCGCCCGCGCGTCGTCACGGCAGGAAGTTCGATTCAAACACGCGTGGACCGGTGCGGCAACGGCATCGGTGCGACATTTTGTGGCACATGTGTGGCACCGCCGCCTCGGACGTCCACCAGCGCCGGGTTTTCCTCTACCCGCGCCCCTCTTGACGCTCGCGCAACATCCGATTCGCGCGCGTCCAGCCGACCACGGCCACGACCATCGCCCCGGCGCCGGTCACGACGGCCCACGTGAACGCGAGCGCCACGTCGCGGATCCCGGTGACCGGGAGCACCACGGCCAGCAGCGCCATGACGAGGCCGAACACCAGGAGGTCGCGCCCGCTCGCCGCGTTGGCGTCGTACCAGACCTGCTCGTCCTTGAACGTCGCCGGCACGCGGAGGCCGTACACCGGGTTCGGGGGCACGCGCCGCAGCACGAGCGGCACCGACAACAGGATCGTGACCAGGCCGAGGATCGCGAACAGCAGGTTCATGTGCGTCAACGGAAACCTCCGCTGGCGGCCGCGCCACGGGGTGCGCGCCGTGCCCGAAGACTACACCCGCGTGGCCGCCACGATGCCGAACGTCGGGTGATAGATCACGTCACGGCCGTGCGCGAGCACGCCGAGCGTGCCGCGCGCCGTCTCGGGTGCATCGAGCAGCTGCCGCTTCGCCTCGTCGTACGCGACCTGCGACACGCCGCAGCGCGCGCACGCATCGAGCAGCGAGCGGCCCGCCTCGAGCTCGGCGAGCGGCTGGTCGTCCCAGTCGCGCCGGAAGCCCGCGCGCTCGAGGCGCTCCGCCCACGCCGCCGGCGTGAGCAGCGCCACCGGGCACGGCGCGAGCAGCTGCTCGATCGCGAGCAGCACGCGGTCGACGTCCGCCTCGCCGGTCGCCATCACGTCGCAGATCGCCACGCGCCCCCCGCGGCGCAGCACGCGGAACATTTCCATGGCGGCCCGCTCCGGCGATTCGAAAAGCCGCGCGGCGTGCCGGCAGGCGATCAGGTCGAAGCTGCCGTCGCGGAACGGGAGCGCGTGCGCGTCCGCCGCGGCGCGGGGCGGCACGAGGCGCTCGGCGCGCCGCGACTCGGTCGCGGCGACGCGCAGCATCGCGGGCGAGCGATCGCAGAGCACGACGCGCTTCACGAACGGCCCGGCGGCGCGCGCCATCGCGCCCGGACCCGAGCCCAGGTCGAGCAGCACCTCGTCGGCGACGGGTTCCAGACGCTCGAGCACGCGGTGGCGCGTCTCGCCGCGGGCCAGCTCGGGCCAGAGCGCGTACGACGTGGCGCGGGCGGAGATCAGAGCCTCGCGCGCCTCCGGCGCGCTGCTCGCCTGCGGCTCGCCTTCGTTCACGCGCGGCTGTGCCGCCGCCTTGGGCTCGCCCTTGTTCACGCGCGATGCCGTTGCGGCTTCGCGATCAGCCGCCGCCGGCGCCGGCGGCGGCGCTGCCCTCGCGGTAGCTGGCCATGATCGCGTCGAGCACGGACTTCGGCGGCCGCACGCGCTCCAGCGGCAGCGTGGCGAGCGGCTCGTCCACGAGCTTCATCTCGACGTCGAAGCGGTGCGTGCCGGTGTTCACGTAGAGCAGCCCGGTCACGAACTTCATGTCGTCGCGGGCCTCGCGGATCGTGGCGATGGCGCGGTCCGCGTTCGTGGGGTCGTAGTCCTCGGCCAGCTTCTTCAAGACCACGTGCGAGCCATCCGGCATCGTCACCTCGCGCGTGGTGCCGGGCTCGTAGTCCACGCTGATGTCCTCGAAGTACGGCACGTACTCGATGTCGTGGAGCGGCGCGTCGTGCTCCTTCACCGCCGCGTAGCTCTTGGTCGAACCCTCGTGGTCGGCGAACGTCACGCACGGGCTGATGACGTCGATCACCGCCGTGCCCGGGTGGGCGAACGCGGCCTTGAGGAGCGGCCGCAGCTGCTTCAGGTCGCCCGAGAACGAGCGCGCCACGAAGCCGCAGCCCAGCTCGATCGCCACCGCGCACAGGTCGATGGGCATGAGCATGTTCGCCTTGCCACCCTTCTGCGTGCTGCCCACGTCGGCGGTGGCGGAGAACTGGCCCTTGGTGAGGCCGTAGACGCCGTTGTTCTCGACGATGTAGACCACCGGCACGTTGCGGCGGACCAGGTGGCAGAACTGGCCCAGCCCGATGCTCGCCGTGTCGCCGTCGCCCGAGACGCCGATCAACAGCAGGTCGCGGTTCGCCGCGTGCACGCCGGTGGCGATGCTGGGCATGCGGCCGTGCACGGCGTTGAATCCGTGCGAGTGCCCGAGGAAGTAGGCCGGCGTCTTGCTCGAGCAGCCGATGCCCGAGAGCTTCGCCACGCGGTGCGGCTCGAGGCCCGCCTCCCACGCGGCCTGGATGATGCCGCTGGTGATGGCGTTGTGGCCGCAGCCCGGGCACAGCGTCGTCTTGCTGCCGTCGTACTCGGCCTTGGAGAGGCCTATGCGGTTGAGCGGCTGGCCCGCGGGCGCCGTGGTGCTCACTTTGAATGTCCTCCCGGCCTCCGGCCGGAACGAGCTTCCATCCAGCTCACTTTGAATGTCCTCCCGGCCTCCGGCCGGAACGAGCTTCCGCTTCCATCCGGCTCACTTCACCACCCCCTGCGCCACCGATTCGTGCGCCAGCACGCCGCGCGTGACCGAGCGTGCGTCGAGCGGCAGGCCGTCGTAGTGGAGCACGCTGCGGACGCGGGTGGCACGGTCCGGCGTCTCCAGCCGGATGCGCTCCGCCAGCTGCCCGTCACGGTTCTGCTCGATCACGTAGACGCGGTCGTGCTGCCGCACGAACTCGGCCACGCTCGCCGCCAGCGGCAGCCCGCGCACGCGCATGTAAGAGGTGCGCGTGCCCGCCGCCGCCAGCTCCGCCCGGGCCTCGATCACCGCCCAGTGCGACGAGCCGTACGCGATCAGGCCCACCTCGGCGCCGTTCGTGGTGAACACCTCCGGGACCGGAATGAGCGTGCGCGCGGTCTCGAGCTTGCGCTTCAGGCGGTCCATATTCCGCACGTACGCGTTCGGGTCCTCCGTGTAGCGCGCCGCCTCGTCGTGGCCGGAGCCGCGCGTGAAGTACGTGCCCTTCCAGTCCTTCGCGCCGGGCAGCGTGCGGTACGGGATGCCGTCGCCGTCCACGTCGCGGTAGCGTTCGAACTTCGCGACCTTGGCCAGCGCCGCGTCATCCAGCACCTTGCCGCGATCCCAGGCCTGGGCCGGGTATTGGAACGGTTCACTCATCCAATTGTTCATGCCCAGGTCCAGGTCGGAGAGCACGAACACGGGCATCTGCAGCCGCTCCGCGAGGTCGAACGCGGCCTGTGCGAACTCGTAGCACTCGCCCACCGAGCCCGGCAGCAGCACCGGGAACTGCGTGTCGCCGTGCGAGAGGCCGTACGCGAACGACAGGTCGCCCTGGGCCGTGCGCGTCGGGAGCCCGGTGCTCGGGCCCACGCGCTGGATGTCGAAGATGACGCCCGGGATCTCAGTGTAATAGCCGTAGCCCGCGAACTCGGCCATGAGCGAGATGCCGGGGCCCGACGTGCTGGTCATGGCGCGCGCGCCCGCCCAGCCGGCCCCGAGCACCATGCCCACGGCGGCGATCTCGTCCTCGGCCTGGATCACAGCGAAGCTCGCCTTCCCCGTGGCCGGGTCGCGGCGATAGCGCTCGAGGAAGCCGATCAGCGCCTCGACCAGCGAGCTGGAGGGCGTGATCGGGTACCAGGTCACCACGGTGACGCCGGCGAACATCGCCCCCAGCGCGGCGGCGGTGTTGCCGTCGATCAGGATCTTGCCGGCGGTGGCGTTCATGCGCTCGACCCGGTACGGGTCGCGCTTCGTGATGTGCTGGCGCGCGTGAGCCATCCCGGCGAGGACCGCGGCGTGGTTCAGGGCCAGCGCCTTCGGCTTCTTCCCGAGCTGGGCGTCGAGCGCACGCTCCACCTCGGCCTGCTCGACCCCGAGCAGCTCGGCGAGCACGCCGACGTAGATCATGTTCACCACCAGCCGCCGGAGCTTGACGTCGTTGGTGATGGGCTCCATCAGCTTCGCCATCGGCACCGTGTAGACGAACCGGTCGTCGGGCACGGGCGGCAGCTTGATGCCGTCGTTCGCCACGATGACCGTGCCCGGGCCCATCTCGGCCACGTCGGTGGCGGCGGTCTCGGGGTTCATGACCACCAGGATCTCGTGGCCCCCGCGGCGGGCGATCCAGCCGTCCTTGCTGGCGCGGATGGTGAACCAGGTGGGCAGGCCGGCGATGTTCGACGGGAACAGGTTCTTGCCGCTCACCGGGATGCCCATCTGGAAGATGGCGCGCAGCAGCACGTTGTTGGCGGTCTGGCTTCCGGAGCCGTTGACCGTGGCCACGTGGATGCTGAAGTCGTTCACGACGGTGCGCATGGCCAGAGGACGGTACGAGCCGCTCTGGAGAGGGTCAAGTATGACGTGCGTGGCACACGGCCACGACTTGCAGCGTCTTGACCGGCGCTGGCGTTGCCTTATCGTGCGCGCCATGACCGAGGTCAAGAGCGCGCTCGAACCCACCCCGCTGGTGCTCGCGACCGCACAGCGCTGGCTGGCCCCCGTGCAGGAACGGCTCGGCCACGACTTCCTGTCGGCGTACATCACGGGCGGTGCGCTGAACGACGGCTTCGACCCGCTCAAGCGCCACATCAACGTGCTCGTCGTGGCGAAGGACCTCCCGATCTCGCGGCTGGACCAGGTCGCAGCCGCCGTGCCGCACTCGAGCAAGCCGCCGCACATCGACCCGCTGTTCATGACGCTGCAGCAGGTGCAGCGCTCGCTCGACGTGTTCCCGATCGAGTGGACCGACCTGAAGGAGCGCCACTGGCGGCTCGAGGGCGTGAACCTGTTCGAGACGCTGCAGGTGCCGCAGACCTACCTGCGGCTCCAGGTCGAGCAGGAGCTCCGCGGCAAGCACCTGCGGCTCATGCAGGAGTACCTGACCGGCGGCGGCCACCCCGAGCGGCTGCACGCGGCGCTGGCACGGCTCGCGAGCGGGTTCCACACTCTGTTCCGGGCGCTCATCCGCCTCCACGGCGAGGCCCCGCCGCCGAGCCTCGACCGCGTCATCGAGCGCGTCGCCGAGATCCACGGGCTGGACGAGAACGCGCTGAAGGGCGCGCACCGGCTGCGCGGACAGAAGAAGCATCCCGGCGTCGAGGAGACGCGCGCGGCGTACCGCGCGTTCCTGGCGCAGGTCGAGCGGCTGACGACCGCGGTCGACGGACTGCGCGTTACATGAGTCTTCGGCGTGTCCTGCCCCGCCGGATCCCCGGCGGAGCGGGGCACCTGGCCGCGCCCCTCGTCCTCCTCGCCCTCCTCGTCGCGGGTATTCCCGCGCGCGGCGATGACGGCTCGGGCCTCGCCCCGGTCCCCGCCTACCACGGCTACGTCAACGACGAGGCGGGCGTGATCGGTGAGACCCGCGCCGCGCAGCTCGAGAGCTTCCTCGACCAGCTCCACCAGAAGACGGCCGTCCAGTTCGCGGTGCTCACGGTCGCCTCGTCCGAGCCCGAGGACCCGATGCAGTTCAAGGTGCGCGTGTTCAACGCCTGGGGCATCGGCGACAAGGAGCGCAAGGACGGCCTGCTGCTGCTCGTGTCGATGAAGGAGCACGCCCTCCATTTCGAGACCGGCTACGGGCTCGAGGGCACGCTGCCCGACGGCTGGGAGGCGCGCATGCTGCGCGATCTCGCCGTGCCCGAGTTCCGGAACGGCGATCCCGCCGCGGGCATCACGGCCGCCGTGCTCGCCGCCTCGCAGCGCATCGCCGCCGAGAAGGGCGTGACGCTGGAGTGGAACGGCAAGGAGCTGCGCTACGACGAGCGCGGCGGCGGCATCCCGTCGTGGGTCGTCATGCTGGCGCTCTTCTTCCTCTTCTTCGTCGTGCTGCCCGCGCTCGCCGCCTCGTCACGCTATCGCCGCCGCGGCTGGTACTCGGGCTGGGGCGGCGGGTTCGGCGGCTTCGGCGGGGGCTTCGGCGGCGGCAGCTTCAGCAGTGGCGGAGGCGGCTTCAGCGGCTTCGGCGGCGGCTCGAGCGGCGGTGGCGGCGGTGGCGCTCATTGGTGAAACATCCCGCGCGGTGGCCCGTGAACGAGTCGATCCTCGGCCGCGCCGCGCGGCTTTAGAAAGGAGACGGTCGTCATGAAGGGTGGCTTGGTCGTGCTGGGCATCGTGCTGCTCGTCGTGCTCGGGTTCGGCGGCTGTGTCGCGGGCGGCTACAACTCGCTCGTCAGCAAGAAGACGGACGTCGAGAACAAGTGGGCGCAGGTGGACAACCAGCTCCAGCGGCGCGCGTCGCTCATCGGCAACCTGGTGGAGACGGTGAAGGGCGCCGCGGGCCAGGAGCAGACCGTGTTCGGCGACATCGCGAACGCCCGTGCCGCCATGGCGGGCGCGAAGACGCCCGAGCAGGGCATCAAGGCGGCGCAGGGCATGGACAGCGCGATCGGCCGGCTGCTCGTGGTGGTGGAGAACTATCCCCAGCTCAGGAGCATGGAGGCGTTCACGCAGCTCATGGACAATCTCGAGACCACCGAGAACCGCATCGCCACCGAGCGCATGCGCTACAACGACACGGTGAAGGACTACAACATCGCGGTGCGCAGCTTCCCCTCGAACCTGTTCGCAGGCATGTTCGGGTTCAAGGATGCGCCCATGTATCCCGTGCCCGAGACGGAGAAGGCCACGCCGAAGGTGGACTTCAGCGGCATCAAGCCCGGCACGAAGCCCGGCAGCTAGGCTCGGTCAGCTCGCGGGGGTCCGCGCGGGGGTTTCGGCCGCCGGCCGGGCCCGCGCGGGCTCGGCAGCTTCCGGGAACGCGTCACGCAGCACCGGGTGGCCCTGGACACCCAGCCAGTTCGCCGAGGTGCGCCAGCTCTCGAACGCGCTCCGCCCGGAGATGCGCAGCGCCTGGTAGCGGAGTCCGGCGGCCGCGAGCAGCGGCAGCGCGTCCTCGCCAGCGCCGGGCTCGCCGCGTGAGCACTCCTCGGCATCGAGCACGAGCGCACGCACGCGGCGGAGCGCCCCCGACGGCTCGTCGCCCGCGAGCTCGCTGAGCGCCGTGCGTCCGGCGTCGCTCCACGCCCACGGACCCAGGTCCAGCACCCGGACGAGCGCCGCGCGATCCGCTGCCGGCACGCCCAGCTGGCCGGCGAGCGCGAGCAGCCGCTCCTGCGACTCGAGCGCGGCTTCGCGCCGGCGCGCCGCCACCGAGGCCGGCGCCGAGATCATGTCGAGCGCCCGGTCCTGCTGGGCGCGGAAGCGCCGGGCCACGGCGCGCGCGGGCGCCGCCGCAGCGCACAATGCGCCGAACCGCTCGCGCTCGAGCACGCCGAACGGCGTGCCGTCCGCGCGCTCCTCGCACACCACCACGCCGCTGGCGCCACAGGGCCCGGGCACGACCGCGAGCATGGCGACGCCGTACGCCGAGAGCTCGCCCACCTCGCGTGCCATCCCGCTCAGCCGCTCGAGCTCGGCGCGAAGCGCGGGCCGGCCGAGCGCCACGAGCCACTCCATGCATGCACCCTTGGAATCGAGCGCGAGCGATTCCCAGCGCTCGGGCAGCTCGCCGCGCACCGCCGTGACCGTCCACGCGCCCGGCCCGCTCGGCGAGAGCAGCGCCGCGCTCCGGGCGCCGGTCTGCACGCAGCATTCGCGCAGCAGCCGCGCGTCCAGCTCGTCCAGGTCGATCGTGCGCAGCAGCGTGCCGTGGAATGCGGCCGCCAGCGTGCGCAGCGAGCGCTCGCGCTCGGCCTCGTCGCGGGCGCGCCGGGCGTCGGTCTCGAGCCGGGCGAGGTCGCGCTCCAGCTCCTGGCTGCGGTTGCGGTAGCGCGAGGTCTCCCGCGCGCGCGCGACCAGCCGTTGCACGCGGGCCATCAGCTCGCGCGGCGAGAACGGCTTGGTGACGAGATCGTCGGCGCCATGCGCGAGCGCCTCGACCCGCGCCTCGGGATCGCTCGCCGCGGAGAGGAGCACGATGGGCATGTCGCCCCAGTCCACCTCGCGCCTGAGCGTGCCGCAGAGCTCGAGGCCGCCACGGCCCTTCAGGCGCACGCTGGCGATGATCAGGTCCGGCGACTCGCCGTGCGCGCGGCGCAGCGCCTCGTCGCCATCCTCCGCCACGCTCACCCGGTAGTGGTGGAGCTGGAGCGCGGCGACGACTGCCTCGACCACGTGCGGCTCCTCGTCGGCCACCAGCACGAGCGGCGGCGGCAGTTCATGCTTCGGCAGCCTGGCGATCACGCGCGCCCTCCGCGAAGGCTCTTGACCACGCGCTCGATCGCGCCGGCGGCGAACGGCTTGCGTAGCATGCGGACGATCCCCACGTCGACCACCAGCCGTTCGTCGGCCTCGTCGCGCGTGAGCGCCACCACCTCGAAGCGGTCCCGGGCCGAGCGCTGCTGTCCCGCCAGCGTCTTCAGGTGCGCGCGGCCACGCGCGTCGGGAAGCGAGACGTCCACGAACACGACCGACCATGCGCTCTCGGGGAGCGCGGACCACATCTCCGCGGCGGTCTCCACCCACTCCACCTCCCAGCCGAAGCGTTCGAGCACCCGGCCCAGTTCCATGCGTGCGACCAGCGAGTCGTCGACAACGAGCGCGCGCGGGACCGCCGGGACGGACGGCGGTGGCGCGGTCGCGCTCGACGCCGCGGGCCGCGGCGCGGCGGCCATCGGCGCGGCCGCGGGCAGCGGCTGGAGGCCCAGCGCGCGCACGGACTCGGGCCCGAGCACGATCGGCTCGGCGGGCGCAGCTGCGGGAAGTGCGGCAACGGTCGCGGGCTCCTGCGTGATGACGACGGCCGCGGGCCCCGGCTCGAGGACGAGCGAGATCGGCGCTTCGTCGGGCGCGACCGGCGCCGCGGGAGCCCTGTGCATCCGCGGCATGGGCGGCGGCGTGTGGAGCGGCGGCACGCCCTGGAGCGCCTGCTCGACGTCGATCACGCGGTACTCCTCGCCCTCGTCCGTGCGAATCACCAGCCGGCCACCCGGCACGGCGTCCACGGCTTCCGCGGGCTCGGGGCGCGCGAAGACGCGCCATACGATGTGGTCCAGGTGGAGCCACGCCCGTGAGAGACCGAGGGCCACGAGCGCCGCCGGACGCTCGCCCGACCCGCCGCGCGCGAGCGCCGACCACGGTGCGAGCGACGGCTCGGTCATGGCGGCTCGCGAGGCCTCGTCGGTGAGCTTGAGCCGCGCCACCGAATGCCACGGGAGCGCCAGCGACAGATCGCCCTGGCGCGCGAGCAGGAACGCCGGCCGCTGCGCGTGGAGCGGCACGCGGAGGGCCCAGCGCCCGTCGGGCTCGGGCAGCAGCGCGCCGCCCGTCAGCCCCAGCACCGCGCCCGCAGCACCGAGGCCGGGCTCGTACACCGCGCGCGCCACGAGCGTCAGCGCGGCGTCCTGCACCTCGACGTGCAGCCGGCCCGAAGTCTCGGCGGCGATCCAGTCGAGCGCGGCGCGCAGGCCCGCCGCCACCGGCAGCGAGACGACGGCTTTCGCGATCCCCGCGGGGTCGTCGAACGTGAAGTCGGCGAGCAGCGCCGCCAGCGAGCGCACGTCATCGGGCGCCGTTCCCTGCGGGGCCGCGGGCGGCGTGTTCACCGGCGCCGCACTCGATGCCGGCACGCGCTCCGCAACTGCGGCCGGGCGCTCGGTGAAGCCCGAAGACGTGGCCAGTGCCGCCAGCTCGCGATCGGCGGACGCGAACGCACCCAGCTCGCCGCTCGCCTCCGCTTGATCGGCGAGCCGCGCGATGCGCTCGAGCGCTTGCGTGACCCGAGGGGATGGCGATGCGGAGGTCGCGGCGCAGGCGGCAAGGAGCGATGCGAGGCCCTGGAGCTCGAGCAGGTCCGCCACGTCCGCCGCCGCCGACCATGCAAGCGGCGACGCAAGGCTGGAGACGTCACCGGCGCGCGTGGCGAGTGCCGCGCGCACGGCGGCCACCAGGCCGGCCGCGATCTCGCGCGAGTGCGCGTCGCCAGGTCCGCCCGGGACCATCATGGGCGCTGCTCCGCGTCGTCGTCATGCGACTCGCTTCGCGACTTGGGATGCGACTCGCTTCGCGACTTGGGATGCGACTCGCTTCGCGACTTGGAATGCGACTCGCTTCGCGACTTGGAATGCGACTCGCTTCGCTCGTCGGTCGCGTCCTCGGAAGCTTCCTCGGGTGCGTCATCGGTGGCTTCCGTGGACGCGTCTTCGGGCAGGGTCATGGACTCGTGCGCCTCGTCGTCGATGAGCCGCAGGTCGGGCGCGCCGACGGACTGGATCGGCGTGGCCTCGCCCACGGGCGCGAGGCGCACGACGAGCGCTTCCGCGTCCGAGGCGTTGCCATCGAGCCGGCGTGCCAGCCGCTCGGCGACGCTCGAGGCACGCTCGCTGGCCGTCGACACGCGCTCACCCTTGGCGCTCGCGTCCTGCACCATCTCGAGCACGCGCTCCAGCAGCCGGCGGGCGTTCCCGGTCATCTCCGGCGCTCCGGCCGGCGCGGGCGCGGCCGCGGGCTCCGATGCCGCGCCGGCCTCGAGCTGCGCGAGCGCCCGCTCACGCGCCTCGCGCATGCGCGCATCGGCTTCGGCCACCGCCGTCTCGATGTCGAGCGCGAACCGCTGCGTGCGGTCGGTGGCGTCGCGCACCTCGCGCGCCAATGACTTGAGCTCGTCGCCGAACGTGGCCGGGTCGCC